>WNFT01007295.1_pt1 | contig 12388 bp, 8 predicted proteins | sample 5400191 | NCBI WGS metagenome assembly WNFT01 (sample SAMN13153359, study PRJNA577476) | soil metagenome | isolation source: 80 cm saprolite under Madrone tree | place: USA:California | collected 2016-06-14
CCTGCAGTTGTTCAGGTGCCAGGTACGGTGTGGTACCTGCGAATGAGATCTCCATGGCTTGTGTGCTCTGATCAACTGTATGCGATGCAGGCATGGCGAGTCCAAAGTCGCTGAGTAGAATCTCGCCAGTTGCTCCGAGCAGCATATTCTCAGGTTTGATATCACGGTGGATCAGGCGCTGATCGTGAGCATACTGCAAAGCGGAAGCCACTTGCCGCACATAAGAAATGATCGTCTCGACCGGTAAGAGCGTACCGTGGGGGTGGCGTTGACGAAGCGTGCCATTGGTAGCATACTCCATCACCAAAAACGGCGTGCCATTTTCGACTGCGTAATCGAGTACACGTATGATGTGGGGATGGGTCAGGCTCGCAAGGGTGCGCGCTTCTTTGGCAAAACCTTCAATGTCCTCGTCATTGAGCACAATCTGAAGGATCTTCAGAGCGGCCTGGCTGTTGAGGTAGACATGCTGTCCAAGGTAGACTTCGGCAAAGCCGCCCCGTCCCAGGAGACGAAGCAACCGGTAGTTCCCTACCTGCTGCCCTTCGCGGTCAGCCATCTTTACCTCCCTTTAGAGGACACGCCTCTCATGGGCATTGCTTGTAAGCGAGAGGACCGGGGAGGTACCCGGCGAGCATAATGGATTCAACGGTGAGAATAGGAAGATGTTCTGCGCATTCCACTGTGTGCCATCGCCGCATAGCCTCTAAACCATCCCTCGTGTTGCTGGCCAGTAAGCCTTGTGAAGTACTGCCGGGGCTGTTGATTGTAGGACGCTCCCCTTTGCACAGAGTATACATGAGTGAAATATGAAACACAAGCGGAAATCAGACAGAAATGAAAATAAGATACTCCAGAGTGATATTTTTAGTGTCGTATCACTCTAAAGTATCTTTCCCATTCATCCCGGGTCTTTGTGGAACAAGATTGAAGCGAGGCTCCATGAAGTAGGCTCAGGAGCTTTCATGCAAGTCGCTTTTTGTCCACTCGTTTCAACTGCATGATGCAGAGCCGGAGGCAATCATGCATCAATTCCGCAGATGCTACTGAACGACTACTGTAACTGTGGATGTACCGCTACTACCCTGATGAGGCGGGTTCCATTGTAAGTTCACAGTAGCTGTGTAAGTTCCTGCTGTTGGCAGTTTTGTTGTGTCAACGTTGACGGTGAACGGTATACTGCTATTACCGCCAACCGGTGTGGGGCTTGGCAATTGCAACCAACCACTAGCCCAAGGGCCATAGGTGATTGTTGCCGTCCAGTTCAGCTGCGGCGTATTGACATTATTTAAGGTCAGCTGCACTGGTGGTATTCTGGGTCCCCCAAAATTGTTCGGTGTGATTCTGGGTCCCCCAAAGTTGTCTGGACCAGTGGTATATGAGGACTGAATAGACGAGATTTGGACAGTGCTCATGGTGCTCTCCCCTCTCAATTGGGTGCAAACTAACGACTGATAGAGTTTACTAACCGAACTGTACGTTTAGTACACCTTGATATCAACTCCGGTTAATCACTATTAAAACGATGAGGGTCCGAGCTTTTGGGTTACGGACTTTCATGATAGCTGCCAGCGGAGAAAGTCCGCGTTGCGCAGGAGCCGGTCGAAAATCTTGCAGCGCAGGCGATACACCTCCCGCACATCACTGAACCCTTGCGGGCAGTAGCGCATGATCTCCCTTGGCTTGAAGCCGCAGTGATAGAGCAGGTAGATCAAGAGCCGTTCCTGCTCACCGGGGAACATAGTTTGTAGGAGTTGCCATAACTCGCCGCTGTCTCCAGTATCTTCGACGAGGGGTTCTCCAGGAGTGCCCGGCTCGGACAATGGTACCTCTTTTGAACGCGAGTATGCCCGTAGCGTGTCAATAATTGCGCCGTTCAGGCACGCACGCAAGTATTGCAGTGCCGCGGCCAGTGTGCTGAATGCTAGCTGCTGATTGTGAGTGGTTGCCAGCCAGAACCGCGCAAAGGTTTGGGCGACATAGTTCTTTTCACTATCCAGGTAACAGGCTGCTTCCTGCTTTGGATGCCGGCGAAGCCAGCTCAGCACAAGCTCGCTGTAACAGTGCTGCAACCATTCCCAGGCTTCCTGGTCGTGTTGCAGCACAGCCCGGCGAAAAAGCTCCAGGCCATAGCGATCATCGGGAGGTTCTCCATTGCGGTATTTGCTACTTTCCCTTGTACAATGTTCCGCAAGTACTTCAACGCTCATAGTATTGAGGGCTGATGTTGGCATCAGAGATTTAGGGGACAATTTCTCAGAAGATATGCTCTGTGCGACAGCGGGTTTTTCTTCGCCGTCGTTATAGGGCGCGTATACCGGATCGTGCATCATACTGCTTCTCCTTCCAGGCGCTGCTCTCCCTTAAAGAATCACACCACTCCATGTTGTTAAGATTACCTTCCCTGGTGCCGCTGCGCATCCGCTAAACCACGTATTCTGAATACGTATTTTTTGGCAATGAGCGGGAAATAATGCATGAGCTGCTACGTAAGGCGAGGTTCAAATGAACTTGACAGTTCCTCACTAACAGAAAGGTCCAGCCCTGTCATCCTGAGCGCAGCGCAGGATCTCTCTACCTCTCGCGACAGACCCTTCGCTGCGCTCAGGGTGACAGGCCTTCTCTCCAAATGTCTAAGAGAGCCGGGTGATTTTGGAAGGTGTATGCGTGCATAATGTATACTGTAGGAGTATGTTGTTACCACAAGGAGAAAGTTTTGACTCATGACTATTCGTGTTGATGTTTGGTCCGATTTCGTCTGACCTTTTTGCTTTTTAGTAGCCTCCAGTTTGGAGAAGCTTGAAAAGCAGTATGATCTTGTCGTCCATTGTCCGGTGTTGCAAAAGCGGGCGCGCGAACAATACGGCCTGGATATAAACAGGGGTCCATTTGGCATCGATAGTCGTCCCGCTCTCATTGTTCAGAAGTATGCTGAATCGCAAGGGAAGGGAGCAGTCTTCCATCAAGCCATCATGCAAGCGTACTGGCAGCAAGCCCGGTCGATTGGTGATAAGGCTGTGCTGAAGGAAATTGCGGAACAAGCCGGCCTTAGCACTGAGCACTTCGATGAGGTTCTGGCAAACCCGGCATTCGATGCGGAAGTAACCGCCGATATCGACCTGGCGCATGAATACGGGTTGACTGCCGTGCCCGCGCTCATTTTTGCTGATCGATACCTGGTGGTTGGGGCGCAGCCATATGATGCGCTCAAGCGGGTGGTTGAGAAGGTTCTGGAGGAAGAATAACGCGGCTTTCCTATAGAATGGCCACAGTGATATGCTGGCGATCAAACTGCTCTTGACCCCAATGCTCGTCGGCGTGATGAGCCTCGTGGGTCGCCGCTGGGGACCGGCTGTAAGCGGCTGGTTTGTTGGCCTTCCCCTGACATCAGGTCCAATCACGCTGTACCTCGCGCTCGATCAAGGCACGGCGTTTGCCGCCCGTGCCGCCCAGGGTACACTGCTTGGACTGATCTCGGTAGCGAGTTTTTGCCTGGCGTATAGCTGGCTTTCACTGCGTGCCGGCTGGTTGGGCAGCCTGCTGGCGGGTTGGTGTGTGTTCTTTGCCTCGACCTTCGTCTTAGACCGGTTCTCCGTTCCCCTATTCATCGCGTTTGCCGGAGTGATCGCCTTCCTCGCCATCGTGCTGAAACTCTTCCCCACCTATGATGGTCGATCCAGTGTGATGCCCCCACCTCAGTGGGAGGTGCTTTTGCGTATGGTGACTGCTACGGCATTTGTGCTTGCGCTGACGGCGGTTTCCGGTCTGTTAGGCCCTCAATTGAGCGGCCTGCTCACGCCATTCCCGATCTATGCTACTATCTTAGGCACCTTTACCCACCACTTCCAGGGCGCGGCTGCTGCCGGTCGCTTGCTGCGCGGGGTGGTACTTGGCACCTTTACCTTTGCCTTCTTCTTTCTGATCGTCGCTGCCACAATCGAGAGGGAGGGCATTGTGGTCGCTTTCGGCGCGGCTGCACTGGCATCCCTGCTGCTGCACGGGTGTTCACTCTGGTTCCTGCGCAAGTATTTCGATACGGGCTGAAGGTGGTCCTTAATTTATTGCTGTGCGCCCAGGAAATCCAGGACAACCTGGTTGAACTCGGCGGGCTTCTCCATAAAAGGATGATGCGCTGTCTCTGCCATGATCACCTTTTTTGCTCCCGGGATCTCTGCTGCCAGTTGCTCCAGCGGATTTGGCGCGTCCAACTCTCCTAGAATGACGAGCGTCGGCACTCCAATCTTCGCCAGCCGTCCAACGGCTGGCGGCTCTAATGGCACTGGCGGCGTCTGGGCCTGCGCCTCATCATCTGGGCGCTCCCAGTTGCGAGTCGTCATCTCGCGTACCCGCTCGCGCACCTCGGGAGCCGCCTGCCCCGGAAGCCGGCCCGGCCCATCCGTCCACAATTCGAGCGAGACCTCAACTGCTCGCGCAATGTCGTGCTTCTCAAATGCTTCCTCCAGGCTCGTATACATCCGCACCACATCAGGATGCTTTTTCATCACTTCTTCTGATGGCCGAAATCCGCTGACGCCTGCCGTGACCGGGATCAGCGCATCGACCATCTCAGGATGCTCAAGCGTAAAATCGATCGCCAGCGCGCCTCCTCCAGAGACTCCCATCAGATAGGCGCTCTCGATGCCCAGGAATTTCATCAATGCGTAGAGATCCTGGCGATCAGAATACGACTCCCCTTTCGTGATCAACCCTGAATCGCCAAAGCCTCGCTGATCGTAGCGGATGACCCGGTAGCGTTGAGCGAAGACTGCGAACTGACCGTCCCACGATCTTCTATCCAGCAGGTGTCCATGGACGAGAACGAATGGATGCCCGGCGCCTGCAACCTCGTAGTACAACGTTGTTCCGTTTACTTCTGCAAAGCCGGTCTGTAGTCGCCCGTTTTCAGTCATATCAGTTCTCCTTAGAAGGCTTCTTTGATTTATTACCGTCACACAGTAAGTGTATCATGAAAAGCGGGCATCATTGATCCTGATTACCTTTTGGCTAAGAACATATTCATGACGCTACTCATGACGCTTTCATGACGCTTTCTCTTTATACTAGCATCAGTTTGACTTTGAAGGTGCTTTTTGTGTAAGGAGATTTTTGGTGGTACAGGTGTTGTCCCTGGATATGAGCATGGTAGCTCAGCCGAAGCAACAGAAAGTTCGCTGTGAGGGAAGCGATGAAAGCGAAAAAAGCACAAGCGAGGATAGTGCAGTCGAACCAACTCGAACGTATCTTTGATGCATTACCGGATAGTATCATTGCCTGTGATCGTGAAGGGAAGATCTTACGGACCAATGCAGCAGCCCTGAAGCTCTTTGAAGTGGCTGTTGCACCAGGGACATCCTATCAGCAGTTTCTTCGGCACTATGAGATGGGTGACGAGCAACAACGAGCACTCTCACTCGAGCCATGGCTCATGAGCCTCATCATTGGAGAGGAGGCGTCCAGTCCGCAAGAAGAAACCATTTTTCTACAGGTTCCTTCCGGGCGGGAGGTCTACGTCCGCATTTACTGCTTAGCCGTGCTTGATGCACAGAAGCACGCTGTAGGAACGGCCTATGTTTTCCACGATATCACTCACTTTTATCACAAAGCACTCCATCTCCAACGCGTCCACCAGGCGGTGTTGAACCTGAGAGAAGCCATCGCGCACATTCCTGAGCATATTGATCTCGCTTGCCCCGAAGGACCATTCCTCTTGTCGCCCCCGGTGCTCTTCATTGTCCAGCAGCTTGTTGACGTGATCGGTCAAGTCCTGGATTGTCAGCATGTCAGTCTTCTGGCTCTTGTGCCGCCAGCAGGTCATCTGTATTATGTCGTGGGAAGTGGCTTCACCTCGGAGCAAGAACATTACCGCCGGAAGATGCGTGGGTGCTTCTTGCCCTCAGAGTTTGTCGACGAAACGGTGCTTGCCCGCCTCTCCGCCAACCAGGAGGTGATTCTCCCGGCTGATCGCCTGCGCCTACCACCTGGGTTGCGGGAAGATGTTGGCGCGAAGAATCTCCTGTTAATTCCCATGTTTCTTGAGAAGCAGCTGGCCGGTGCGCTTGTGATCGCCAAGGCCGGTTTTGACAGTGGGTACATGCCGGGGGAGATCGAGCTTGTGAAAGCTGTCGCAACGGAGACGGTGCTTATCCTTGAATGCTGCCACTGCTTGCATAAGCAGGACGAGACGCAGGTCAGAGAACTCGTGCGGCAGGAAATGGATCGCCTCGTCAATGAGTTCCTGAACCTTGCCAGTCACGAGCTGAAAACGTCTCTGACAGTGATCAAAGGCAATATTCAATTAGCTCAGCGCCGTTTAGCGACCTTGAGGCGCCAGATAATAGAGCAGCTCGGGCAAGTCAGCGCGAAAATTGAGCAGGCCCAGCAGCCCTTAGAAGCTGCCGTTCAGGGTGTCCGTCTTCAGGAGCGAATGATCAAGGACCTGATCGATGATGCGTGCATCCAGAGCAACACCCTCGAATTGCACATGCAGCGCTGGGATCTGAGCGCACTGCTCAGAGAAGCCGTTGCCAGGCAGCAGCGGTCAGCGCCTGAACGCACGATCGTTCTGGATATCGTTCCTGCAGAGAAAGTTGTGCCCATCATCGCCGATGCAGATCGGATCACACAGGTTATCAACGGCTACCTGGCGAATGCCCTCGACTATTCGCCCGCTGATCAACCTGTGACCGTGCAGTTGACGGTAGAGGATGCGGTAGTGCGTGTTTCGGTCCATGACGAAGGGCCGGGTATCCCCTTAGAAGAGCAAGGGCACATATGGGACCGCTTCTATTATGCTAAAAGGATCGCAGACCAACATGAGCTTGGTGTGAGCTTAGGATTAGGCTTATATTTTTGCCAGGCGTTCATTGCGCGTCATCATGGCAGTGTTGGGGTCCAGAGTGATCCTGAGCATGGTACGACCTTCTGGTTTACCTTGCCAATTGAAGCATCTCCCACGAGGAACCTGGCATCCGCAAGGGATGCCACTACAGTGCACCAAGAGGCATCAATCTAACGAAAAACCTATCAACCTCCGTAGGGGCGAGGGAGGTGGAGTGGGGAAGGGAGGGCCTTTATGGTCGCCCGCGTCCTGTTCCCTGTGCTCACCTGTGAGGGAATGCGATCACACCCCACCACCGGGCGACCATAAAGGCCCTCCCCACATCCGCCCAACCGCCCTCGCCCCTACGAATCATCCGACTTCCGGTTTATCCAAGCGGTACTACCCACGATGGCTTCATGGGGAACAACGTCTTTAGCAGCAGTTCGGCCTCATCTTTTACCCGCACATCCGGGAAAGCGTAGCGCAGATCATCCAGGCTGCGATAGCCAAACAGTAATTGCAGGAACACGAGCGGCGGGAACCCCGCGTCCTCGATGGCCGAATAGGCCGGACCGCCCCAGGATTCAGCCAGCTTCAATGTACCATCCTCGAAAACCAGGTGCAGCCCGCCGCGATACAGGGTGATGTGCAGTTCGCCGCTGTAGTGTGCCAGTGGCGATTCCAGCAGCCGCCGTTCCAGCGCGGGCGCGATATGCCGCAGGAAGCGCGGCACATCAGGCACGCGCACATACCAGGCATAGGGCGGCACGCGCCTGGTGGTGAGCGCGCTCCCCAGCACATCATACACGGGATGCGTGACACCCAGGGTAAAGCTGATCTCGTGAAGCGGACCTGCCTCCGGCTTCGCCTGCAATTGTTGTCCCTGCGCAGCCAGGGCACGCAAAATAGGCGGTAGGGCTGCCTGCAAGTTCACTTCCGGCCTGACTTCCAGGGCGAAGACCTCCATGTGCTTTCCCCAGCGCACAACGGGCGTTAACAGGAAGCCTGCCGCCATCCCTGCACGATCAATGATGATCTGCAAGTGCCAGTTGTCGTCAGTTTCAACTACGTTCCACATCCTGAGATGATAGCGCAGCCAGTTCGCCTCGATAGGCGAAGTGACGATGCTCTCGCGCCCGCGGCGGTCGAACAGCTCCTGAATCAGCGGGATATCCTCTTCCGTCGCGTCGCGCAGCGTGTATGGCTCAGGTTCGTTTTCTTTTGCGGCGGGGATAAGCGAGAGGTTCGTTATCCCTCTCCCGTCCAGATTCAGCGCGTATTCATAACCGAACTGGCGATAGAAGTATCTAATGCCCGTAATGCCCTGGGCCAGGTGCCCCTCGGCCTCACTGCGCGCGTGGATCTCTTCGAACAGGGTGCGCACCAGCCCGCGATTGCGATAACCGGGATCGGTCGCGACAATCTCGGGCCGGCCAAAGCCGAAGCGTATCCCCTCGTACTCCCACACCTGCGACCAGAAGCAGGTGCAGGCGACAATCCGGTGCTCTGTGCGCCGTGTATCCTCAACGACAACAAAATCGCGCGGCCCCATCAAGGGGTGCCGGCCGCTCATCAACTCGCGCACCAGGTTCCCAAGATGAGTATTGGGCAGCGCGTCCGCGTCGTCACGGAACACCATGCTGGTGAGATACACGATCTCCTCGGTATCGTTTGCCTCCGACCAGCGCAGGAGAAGACCATTACCGAGGTCGCGTTTGACATGTAAATCGTAGTGTGCAGGTGGTAGTCCAGTTGACATAACAGTTACCTCGTTTCTCTGCAAAAAGCCTGTGGAAAAGGCAGGAAAAAACATGGATTGTCGTGCTGCGCGCAGGCGCGAAAGGGAATGGGAATGTTTACCCCTTAATGCCTTAGTGGAAAAAGAGCGGGCTATCCCCGGTAAATGAACACAAAATGGCTCTGGGCTGTGTCAATACTCGCGGGGAAACCATGTAGGGGGAGGCGCGCTGCGAAGGAGCATGATCCACCCCGCTAATGCCTGGTAAGCGTGCTGTCTCATTGAGGGATCACTTCCTTCGTCTGGCTAATCAACGTGTGTACCTGCTTCAACTATACCTGGCCGTTTGCCGTTTTGTCAAGCTAAAAGCGAGGATAACCCTATGGATCACCTGTTTGGAACAGCTGAAAGGTGATATGGTATAGATAGTTGGGAGTTGCCAGAGAGAAGAACACAGGGCAATTCTCTGAACAGCGTTTTCGGGAAGAGGAGTGAGTATGCGCACAATTGCGATCGAAGAACATTTCCTGGCCGATGGGTTCAGAGAGGTGATGAAGAGAAACGCTTCCAGTCAAGGAGGAAGCTCGAATGTGGCATCCGTCGCCGAACAGCAGGCGAAGCTTGCTGATCTTGGCGCGACTCGTTTGAGGGATATGGATGCGGGCGGTATCGATCTCCAGGTGATCTCTCACACGGTGTCAGGCATCGTGTTACTTCCTGGTAGCGAGGGCGTGAGGTTGGCGCGGGCAGCAAATGATCAATTAGCCGTCGCCGTCACCGCTCATCCCGATCGTTTCGCTGGATTTGCCACCCTGCCGATGACTGATCCAGAGGCTGCTGCTGCTGAACTGGAGCGGGCGGTGCGTTCGCTTGGATTTAAAGGTGCGATGATCAATGGCACGACAAGTGGACGCTTTCTGGATGATGCTTCTTTCCTGCCGATTTTCGAGCGGGCCGTTGCCCTGGATGTGCCGATTTATATTCATCCTGGGGTGCCTCCCGCGGCTGTGCGGGAGGCATACTATTCAGGCTTCGATCCGGCGGTGAACTACTCTTTGGCGACTGGCGGTTGGGGCTGGCACTCCGAGGTGGGCATTCATGCACTGCGACTGATCCTGGCCGGGGTCTTCGATCGCTTGCCGGCCTTGCAGATCATCATCGGGCACATGGGGGAGATGATTCCGTTCATGCTCGCTCGTATCAATAACGTGCTCACGCCTGTGGCAAAGTATTTGCAGCGCACAGTGCCTGAGTACTTTTTGCAAAACTTCTATATCACGACCAGCGGCTTCTTCACTGATCCCCCGCTTTTGCTCTCCCTGCAGACCGTGGGGGCCGATCGCATCATATTCTCGGTCGATTATCCCTATAGTACGAATGAGCAAGGGCGAGTGTTCCTGGAGAGCGCATCCATCAGCCCGGCGGATAAGGAGAAGATCAGCCATCTGAACGCCGAGCGGCTCCTGAAGCTTGCGCAAGCATAGCGTTCGTGCGAATGGCATGTTGAGGTTTTGGCATGTCTCACTAAAGCAGTCCTGCTGGCCAGCAGGACTGCTCTGCTGTGTTCAATTCATTACCGGGTGCGCCTTCCCGTCGAAATCTGGAACGCGCTGTATCTGGAAAACCCGGCGACGCACCTGCTCAAAGATCCGTTGTGGTAACCACCGGCGAAGCGCAACCAGCAGGCCGGCGCGAGGGCCAACATAGGAGCGCAGCGGGGGGGCAGCACTGGTCGCAAGTTGCACGATGCGCCTGGCCACTTGCTCGGGATCAGGCCCCTGCTTCACTGCTTGGCGGACGAACCGCATCATCGACTGGCGAGCAGACTCATAGACAGCGAGTGGTGCCGCGGGAGGCCGCGCATCGAATTTCGTGCGAAAAAAGGTTGGCTCTACCAGTGACACCCTGATATGGAAAGGACGCAGCTCGTGATACAGTCCCTCGATCATGCCCTCCAGCGCGAATTTGCTGGAGGAATAGAGACCGAGATAGGGCATAGCCACCACCCCGAGGAGAGAACTGACCGTGATAATCTGGCCGCTCCCCTGCCGGCGCATGACGGGGATGACCGCTTTCAGCATGCGGAGCACACCAAACACATTCGTTTCAAACTGTGCACGCGCATCCTCCAGGCTGTTTTCTTCGAGCGCGCCTCCCTGGGCAAAGCCAGCATTATTCACCAGCAGATCGATGCGCCCGGTACGCTCCAGGATCTTCTGTATACATGTCTGAACGGATGCCTCCGAATCGACGTCCAGCGGAAGCAGTTCAACGCTGGAAGCCTCGTTGTGCGCAGGAGTGCGACTGGTGCCAAACACCTGAAAACCCTGCGCTGCCAGAAGGGCTGCGGTGGCCTGGCCAAAGCCGGACGAGGCTCCGGTGACAAGCGCAACTCGTGAAAGTGTCATGTGTGTTTACCTTTCCCCAGCATCAACTGCAGCAGCAATGTGCTGCACGGCGCTGGCTACCGTCGTCACTTGCGCGTCAGCCGGTGCGACGCTCGTCCTCGGTGCAGGCTGCCGCTGGAACAAGAACGCCACCAGCAAGGTGGCGACGAGCAGGCCGACGCCTGCAATGAGAAACGACCCATGCAGCGCGTCCACGAACGCCTGGTTAATCGCCTGGTGCAGCGCGGCCGGCGGCAGTGGCAGTCGCTCCGGCAGAGAGACCTGGCTGGCCTGTGCGCCAGCGATGGCAATCTTACTCGCAATGGCTGCACCGAGCGGCCCGGGAACGCCCCGTTGCGCGAGTTGAGACGCAATGTTGCCGGCAAATTGCTGCAAGACGACGGCCCCGAGCACGGCTATCCCTAACGAGAATCCGACCTGGCGGCTGGTGTTAATCACGGACGAACCCAGACCCGCCCGTGTGGGAGGCGTGGCGGAGAGCACCGCCGCGGTCAGCGGGCTGAGCATCAAGCCAAGGCCAATGCCGAAGAGGCCGAAGTTCCACCACAGCGTGGCATAGCCGGAGTCAGGCTCCAGACGCATGAGCAGGAACAGCGCGCTGGAAGCCAGGAGCGCCCCCAGGACAATCGGCAGCCGCGGACCCAGGCGGGCGGTGAGCATGCCCGCGAACGGAGCGATCAGAAAGATGCCCATCGTTGCGGGCAGTGTCCGCAGGCCGGCCTCCAGCGGCGTATAGCCCTGCACGGCCTGAAAGAACTGCGTCACGAAAAAGAAGGTCCCCAGCATCGCAAAGCCGAGGAGGAGTCCGGCCACATTGGCGACCGAGAACACGCGGTTCACAAACAGGCGCAGCGGAAGCAGCGGTTCGCGCACGCGGGCTTCGACCAGCAGGAACGCCCCCAGCAGTACCGCAGCGCCAATGAAGAGGCCCAGGATCAACGGAGAGGTCCATCCTTGTGAGGAGCCCTCAATGAGGCCCATGATCAAACAGACGAGGGCGCCGATCACCAGCAACTGGCCCGGCAGGTCGATCCGTTGGGCGTTCGGGTTCCGTGATTCGGAAAGCCTCGGCCACCCCAGGGCGAGCGCCACCACCCCAACGGGCAGATTGACGAAAAAGATGGCAGGCCAACTGGCAATCTGGATCAGCACGCCGCCCACGAGTGGCCCGGCGGCAAGGCCCACGCCAGAAATGCCGGCCCAGAGGCCAATGGCCTGCGCGCGCTGGCGCGGCTCGGGAAAGGCTGCCACGAGCACCGCAAGACTGCCCGGCGAAAGCGCGGCTGCGCCTGTGCCTTGCACCACGCGACCGAAGAGCAACAAGCCGAGTGTCGGTGCGACCCCGCAGAGCAGCGAGCCGAGCACAAACAGCACCAGCCCAGCCAGGAAGAGGCGTTTGCGCCCGAAGCGGTCCCCCAGGGT
>WNFT01017418.1_pt1 | contig 12386 bp, 7 predicted proteins | sample 5400191 | NCBI WGS metagenome assembly WNFT01 (sample SAMN13153359, study PRJNA577476) | soil metagenome | isolation source: 80 cm saprolite under Madrone tree | place: USA:California | collected 2016-06-14
ATAGCTCATGGGGCTGTCATTGGTCAGGGTACGTAGAGGCTGCGTCATCTGTTGCGCAAGGATCTCTATAGCCTTGACGAAGGTGTCCGCCGCGATGGTTCTGGCACTGATTCCATCGCCAAAACAGCGTTTCTCGAGGTACGCGAGGAGAGCTTGCCAATGGCGCTCCACAAGACGCTCGACAAGGACGTTGAAGCGGTCTCTGTCGTGAGGTCGTTTCCGTTCGAGCATGTCGAGGAGCTCGTCTTCTTCTGGTGAGAGAGGGCAAAATTTCATGGTATACCTCAGTTGAAAAACTATGGATATTCTTAGGGGTAGTGTTTATGCATGTCATGTTCTGCACAAACAGTCTTTGTATTCAGAGTGTTACAAAACAGCACTGGCTAGCCGAGCCGTGAGGGTAGTATCCTGGCCGCGCTCGTCACTGGTCAGCAAATGCACCGGCTGCTTCCAGAGTTCAGTCATGTACGTGAGCGTGTTGGTGGCATACTGGCGGTCAAGATACGTCGTGGCGCGGTCCAGGTGTTCGAGGTAGAGCGTAGTGGTGGTGACTTCCTGGATAAGGATACGCGGCACCCCGTAGTTGTAGCGTGGTGCCAGCAGCGCTTCCACCACCGCATCGCGTACGCGCGAGGTGATCACCATATGTTGACACTGGGTGCACTGTTGCCCGGGCGGGTGGGTGCAGTGACTGCCATAGGCAAAGAGGTTGAGCCGCTTCACCAGGTCTGGGGTGAGGTAGTTGCGTAGGAAGGAGAGGTCGTCCTCCGTGCGCCGCACCTCAAAGAGTTTTTCCCGTCCTGTTAAAGGTGTCTCCCCCGCCGCATGCATCTGGTCCCAGCGCTTTTCAATGTCTACGAGAATGCTATAGCCCAGATAATAGGGGTTCACCGCGAAGCGCCCGCCTGGATTGACCACCCCGGCGTGCAGCCGGGCAAACTCGATCATTTCGTCTGGTGCCACACCCTCGTAGAGGTGAAACAGCTCCGCATGCCAGTAGCTGGCCCAGCCCTCATTGAGAATTTTGGTATTGAACTGCGGGTAGAAGTAGGACGACTCCTCACGGATGATCTGCAACACATCACGCTGCCAGCCCTCCAGGGGGGCGTAGGTGATCAGGAACCATAAGAGGTCGCGTTCGGGATATGGTGGAAACCGCTCCCCTTCTACCGCATAGGTCACGCTGCGGGTCGGCGTCTCCATCAGATCGTCATATGGCAGGACTCGGTGTTCCTGCTCAACTATGCGGCGGGGTGGATAGGGCTGGCGCTGGAGTCCTGTATGGGGATCGATATGGCGGTCGAGCGCAAAGCCAATGTCCATCAGGTGTTCGACAGCCTCGAGCCCGTAGCGCTCGATATAGGCATCAATGCGTAGGGCATGCGCCACGGCATCATTGACCATGTGGCGATTGGTGTCCGCAAAGCAGAGGTTGTTTTTGAAAAAATCGACATGGCCAAAGACATGCGCCGTCACCAGCAAATTGGCAATCTCCGGGTTGCTGTCGAGCAGAAAGGCCAGCCCAGGGTCGCTGTTGAGCACAATCTCGTAGATTTTCGACAGTCCCATGGCGCCGTAGAGATGCCGGTGTTGATAGACCTTGCCATACGACCAGTGACGCGCCCGGGTCGGGAGACCATAGGCGGCCACTTCAGTCATGATGTCCTGCGGCACCACTTCAAAGAACACCGGGAAAAAATCCAGTCCTTGGTCACACGCCAAGACTTCGAGTTCTGCCACACGTGCCTCAAACATGTGCCGTCTCCCGTGGTTGCAGAAACTGCTGCAACACTTGCCAGAGTTCTTCCTTATGGGTGATCGTCACGCTCAGAAAGTGGGGCTGCGTGATGCCTTGCAGGGCATATTGCAGCGAGCTGGCCGCCGCGTCGGCCTGGCCAATCCAGCCATAGAAGCTCGCATCATCGCGGTAGCGAATCTCGCCGTACCCCACCATGCGACAGTGCGGCAGGAGGGTTTCCACCAGTGCCTTGCAGGTGGCGTTATCGTCTGGGAGATTGTCACCATCGGAGAAGTGAAACAGATAGGTGTTCCAGCGCTCGGTCTGGTGATGCTGCTCCAGATGTGCGAGTGCCACCTGATAGGCGGACGAACAGCGCGTGCCGCCGCCGTGGGAGATGCCAAAAAAGTCCTGCTCCGACACTACCTGGGCCTCCGTGTCGTGGGCAATGAATACCATCTCGACCTTGCGGTACTTGAGTTGCAGAAAGCGCACCATCCAGAAGTAAAAACTTTTGGCAATGTACTTTTTGCTGGTGGTCATGGAGCCGCTAACGTCCATCAGCATGTAGACGGCGGCATTGGCGTGTACTTCTTCGTGTAGGTCCCAGACCTTGAAACGCAGGTCCTCATCGCGCAGGTAGCCTACTGCGGGTGTCCCATGGGCCGCATTACGTTTGAGGTTCTCGAGCAGCGTCCGCCGTTTGTCGAGATTGGCGAACGCCCCACGGCGTCGGATGTCCGTGAACCGGTAGCTGGTCGTGGTGACCTGTCGTTCGGACTTTTCTTCCAGCCAGGGCAGCGCCAGGTCTTCGAGCATCATCTGGGCCAGTTCTTCGAGCGGTACCTCGACTTCATAGGTATGCTCCCCGGGCTGGTCGCCCGGCTGGCCATCGCCGGGATTGTTGCCGTTCCCAGTATGCTGGCCGAGCGTATCGCCCGGTTGGCCCTGTCCCTGGCCGACGCCCTGTGGGGGCTGCCCATATTTAAAACGGTACTGGTCGAGATAGCGCAGGGAAATCCGCACCCGCTTGGTGCCATCCGAGGTGATGATGGCCTCTTCGGCAATCAACTCGCGCAAATTCTTGCGGATGGCCTCTTTCACCCGCTGGTCGTGCCGCAGGCTGTCCTTGAGACCACGGCGGCGCAGTTCCCACGGCAACGCGCGAGGTTTTGTGCTGTAGTCATTGGCCTGTACCATGCTACTTCTCCCGCGCCAGCAGACTGCTGACGTATTTGAGGAGTTCGTTGGCACACTCTGGGCAATAGCCTTCCCGCGTCACCAGCGTCTCGATTACCTCGTTGAGTTTGCGCAAAGGCTCGGTATCGGGACTGCGCGACGTGATGGTCAACTTGATGGTGTCGCGCCGCTCCTCAAAGAGCTGTTTCTCAATGGCCTCCTTGAGCTTCTCGTGTGTCGTGTAGTCGAACTGTTCGCCACGCCGGTTCGCCATCGCTACCTTGCGGAAGATCTCATTGCGGAAGCTCTCCTTGCCGTGCTCAGGCACCTGCACCTTCTCCTCAATGGACCGCAGAAGTTTTTCGTTGGGTGGGATGTCTTCCCCGGTGATGGGATCAGGCAATTTGATGTGATCGAGGTAGGCCTCCACGTTATCCAGATAATTATCGAGCAGGGTGAGCGCTTCCTTTTCGAAGGAGACAAAGAACGCCTTCTGCACATCGGTGCGGGCAATCTCATCGTATTCGCGCCGCGCATCGGCAATCAGATTAGTATAGCGTTCACGGTCGATTTTTTTGAACTGGCTCTGCTGCTCCACACCGTCTTTGAGCGCCCGCAGCACATCAATAGGGTTGATGCAGTGCATGTCAGGCTTGATCAGTGAGGTCGAAATCCGGTTGATGACAAAGCGTGGCGAAATCCCATCCATGCCCTCACGTTCGGTTTGCTCCCGGATCTGCTTGACGTCCTTCTGGCGGAAGCCTTCGACGTCTTCCCCATCGTAGAGTTTCAGTTTCTTGAGCAAGGTCAGGCCGCTGATCTTCGGCTCTTCCAGGCGTGACAAGACGGCAAAGATGGCCGCCACGCGCAGCGTATGTGGCGCCATATGCACCCCCTCGAGGGTGGTCTGCTGCAACAGTTTGTGGTAGATACGCTCCTCCTGCGACACCTGCAGGTTATAGGGAATGCGCACCATGATCATGCGATCGTGCAGTGCTTCGGACTTTTTATTGCCCAGAAACTCGTTAAACTCCGTTTCGTTGGTATGGGAAATGACACACTCATCGGCATAAATGAGCGGGAAGCGCCCGGTCTTGATGTTCTTTTCCTGCGACAGCGTCAGCAGCACATACAGAAAGCGCTCATCCGCCTTGAGCATCTCGATAAATTCCATCAGGCCGCGGTTCGACACATTGAGCTCGCCGTCAAAGCGGTAGGCGCGTGGATCCGACTCGGAGCCGTAGTCCCCGACGGTAGACAGATCGATGCTGCCGACCAACTCCGAAATGTCCTGGGATTTGGGGTCGGAAGGCACAAAAGTGCCAATACCCATACGTTCTTTTTCCGAGAAGAAGATCCGTTTGACGGGCACACGATAAATGTCGCCCTCATATTGTTCGCGCACATGCAGAGCACAAAGCGGGCAGAGTTCGCCCTCAACCTGAATGCCCGTCTCCTGCTGAAAATCCCAGCGCAGGGCATGTGGCAGAAGGTTCAGGGGCTCTTCGTGCTGCGGGCAGTCGGCAATGGCGTACACCGCCCCCGTATCGGTCTGCGTACAGGCCTCAAGCCCGCGTTTCAACAGGATGACGAGCTGGCTTTTGCCAGAGGAAGGTGGGCCATACAGGAGCAGAATGCGCCGCCCGACGTCGGAACCCATGGCGGCAGCTTTAAAATATTCCACCACCCGCGCCAGGGGTTCATCGATACCAAATAGATCGTTTTCAAAGAAAGCATAGTGTTCTTTGCCTTCGTCATCAACCTTTAACCCAGCAGCTTTGATCATGTTATACAGCCGAGCGTGGGACCGCTGCACGAGCGCTGGTTGCTTGATGACCATGCCCAAATAGTCTCGAAAGGTGCCCGCCCAAGCATCCATTCGATGATTTTGTAGATGGGCGTCAATCTTTTGAAAGATGTCCTGCTCCATGACCATCTCCCTCTCCAGAAGTCTCACTATGTGATCGCGGCAACGGTCCATGGATGTGAACGTTCCACCTCTTAGGTCATTTAGTTCACCGGCACTCTTCAGAGGGCAATATTTGTGCCAGATTTGTGTTCCACCAGGCATAGTACCAATGACAATGGCTTGCTAGTGCAATGCAGTGCAAAGGAGGAGGGCAAGGAGAGAAAAGTAGGTCAAAATGAGAAGGGAATTCGTCTCTAACCATCATTTTGATAGAAAGCATCGTTTTTGATAGAATGCAGGTAACACTTCTTAGGCATGTTGAAGGTTGGTATGTGCAGATTGATCGATACACGGACTATGTTACCACCAAGATCGACCGGCAATCTCCTGGTATGGTTCTTGCTCTCACCTCGTTGCGCAGCATCAGGACATACATGGTACCTATCTGGAACCATTCACTCCTTACACCGAGACCTCTCCCTAGATAGTGCACGCCAAGTAATGGTCTTCTCACCATCCGTCTCGTTGTGCTGCTTATCTGTCAGCGCCCAGCCATATTGGGTTTCCACCGGCAGGTGTGCTACGATGCCTGGCAGTGAGTGCGGCGTCCTGAGGACGCTTTGAGGTTGGGTTGACATGGAAAGGTGGACACGTATGGAGATTGCCCTCAGATATGGCTGTAACCCCCACCAAACACCGGCACGCCTGCTCACCGCAGGGGATGCGGCACCGCTGAGCATTCTCAACGGCCAGCCTGGCTACATCAACATGCTCGATGCGCTGGGGGCCTGGCAATTGGTGCACGAACTCCGTCGGGCCACGGGATTGCCTAGTGCGGCCTCATTCAAGCATACCAGTCCAGCTGGCGCCGCGGTGGCTCGTCCACTCACCGACACATTTCGGCAAGCCTCCCTGCTGCCCGACATGGCGTTTTCGCCTGTCGCCACGGCGTATGCCCGCGCCCGCGCTGGCGACCGGGTGTCGTCATACGGCGATGCGGTCGCCGTGAGTGACCGTGTCGATGTGTCGCTCGCCCAGCTCCTGCAGCGCGAGGTGTCTGATACCTACGCCCCACCCGAGATGGAAAGCCGAGAGATTTTTGGTGTGACCCTGCAGCAGCAACGCAACTCTGCGGTGATTACCAAAGAGACCTTTCGCCACGTGGTGACTGCCAAGCAGCAGGTCCCGGACCAGGTGCTGGAGACACTCCTGGTGGCCACTGTCGCATTGAAATATACCCAGTCGAATTCCATATGTGTGGCGTATGATGGACAAGTCATCGGGATGGGCGCTGGCCAGCAATCACGCATTCACTGTACCAGGCTCGCCTGCGAGAAAGCCGACAAATGGTTCCTGCAACAACACCCGCGTGTGCTAGAAGCCAAGTTTCAACGCGGTGTGAAACGCGTCGATAAGTTCAACCTGCTTGACCAATACCTCATGTGGGAGCAACTGTCGAAGACGGAAGAGACCGCCATGCTGGCAGGTTTCACCACCCCTCCGGAGCCGCTGGCACACCAGGAACGCGCGGCGTGGATCGAGCAATATCACGGCATCTGTCTCAGCTCGGATGCCTTCATTCCGTTTCGGGACAATGTCGATCGGGCGAGCCGCAGTCATGTGCAGTACATGGCCCAAACCGGTGGGGGACTCCGAGACGACGATGTCATAGCAGCCGCAGAGCAGTACGGGATAACGATGATCCTGACCGGGTTGCGTCTTTTCTTGCATTAAAGTGTCGAACTGGGCCATGCGGGACCTGGCTGGCGTGGCCCGGAGGCATAGCCCATTCTGTGGTCATCCCGCGCTAGGCATCTTCGTCGTCGTCGTCAGGATACTGCGGCGGTGCTTTGCCCACTTTCTTGGCGATACGCGGATATTTCCCTTTGCCCCGTGCTTCGGCAGTGGCGACCACCTCAATGACGTGCTCCCACTGGTCCCCCATGTCGAAGGTGTAGCCGAAGCGGAGTCCCACCTCGAGGTTGAGTGCATCGAGCGTCGTGGTGGTCGGGTCGCCCGCTTCCTCATCGTCATCAGCATCCAGCCCACCGGTATAGAAATAGACCTGCGAGCGATCGGCTGGTCCCTCTCCAAGGTTGAATTCGTACAGATGGTGTTCCCAGCGCTCGAAGGCCTCAAAGATGGCCTGATGCAAATCGTGCAACGTCTGTCGGCCAAGCAGCTCAATGCGACGGGAAATGGTCTGGTTGGCGTAGACTGAGCTGAGTGGACCATCGGTAAGATACACCTCAAGGGTGTAAACGCGGTTGGCGTTCATCATAGGCGCAGAGGGCTTTTTGCCTAGCGCTGGCTTCTTCTGAGACGCTGCCTTGCCCGTAGACTTCTTCTGGGATGCCGGCTTGCTACGAGGCGGTTCACTCAGGAAAGACTCGAACAAGGCTGAGAGATCCGGCATCAAGGCGTCGATGTCTTCCTCGTCCTCCTCAGGCAGATACGGATTCTCCCGCAGCGTCGTGTCGACTGTCAGCTCTGGCACAAACCCTGGGACGGCTGGGACCTGCGAGGTCACGGTGATGTCCACCTCGTCCTCACCTTCGACGTCATCGATACGTTTATCCCAGTCCAGGATGGCACCCAAAGCCACGTACATGTCGGCGAGCTCTCCGGCTGTAGCCGCTCGCATACCACCCTGACCAGTGCGCATCACGAAGGGAAACGCCGATTTATTCGCCAACGGCAATTTTAACTGCCGCGCTTCCTCGGCCAGAGGAGGGGGCACATCTCGCTGTGGCGTATAGGTCAGACAGAGGGTTGAGACTTGGAGAAGATCGACCATCGCCTCAGCTTCACGTTGCAACTGCGCCGTATCAGGCCGCTTCTTGGTGGCTGACTGTGCCAGGTCGGCAAATTGGTCCAGATGCTCGAGGCTCGCGGTATAGAATTGCTGTAGCGCCTCCAGTGAAGGATACAGCGCCAAGCCTAACTCCTGCCCGAGTGCTCCAATGATGATCCCGTAGAGCGTCTTATCCGCACCTTGAGCCGCCCGCAAGGTGAGTTCGAACATCACCCCATCACTGTAGGCTTCCCACATGGCCTCACGGTAAAACTGTCTGGCAGTACGGAAGAAGGTGTGTAAGCCCTCCACGCTTAACGTCTCTCCAGCCCGTGCTGCCTGCGTGCGATAATCGCTGCTCAAGCCACCAAGCTGCAGCTCCATATGGGACTGAAAGTGTTCCAGTGCAACGAGTTGCCCCACCACTTCCAACGCCACTCCAGTAATCGCCGGTGAGGTAGCGAGGAGCTCTGCCTCTGCCGGCGAGCCCACGCGGATCACTTCTGGCCGACGTGGCTTCCCGATAAGTGGCTCACGCATGGCACGGGCAGCAATATCCGCCAGGACTGTATACGGCGCACTGGAGGTAATGGCGTCTCCGAGCACTACCCCGCCCTCTTCTCCAGCTTGGACGACCAGTAACACCTCGGGCCGTTCACCCTTGCGGGCTAGGTCAGCGACGGAGACCTCGAGCGCGCGCCGACCGACTTCCCAGATCTCGCCCTTGCTGAGCGGTAATGACGATGCCGGTACGAACGTACGTTTTTTGCGTGCCATACATCTGTCCCCCATTTCTCCTGGGTACGGCTTGTGCCGAAGGCATTCAGCATCTACAATGATCATGGTGTATTATGTTACACATGTAGATGCTAGCATGGACAGATCACAATGCCAATTCACTTATTCTGAACTGCTGTTCAGCAGGCTTCTCCAGGGCGTAGTCAGAGCAGCACATGTGTCGACCATATGATACTGCGTGAGAAGGGTCTGTTATGACCTCGTGCAGCAAAGCTGCTGGTAGCTTTTGTCCCTCGGTTTTTGTAGTTGTCATAGCCCTGCTTACTCTTACAGCCACCTCGTCCCTTTCTGACCATGCTGAGGGGTCGACGCGTGCGTTGACAGGACATACCGGGGAGGTGCTCGCTGTCGCTTTCTCCCCTGATGGTCGGCTTCTGGCTTCTGGGAGCAGTGACCAAACGATCCGTTTGTGGGATCCAGTGACGGGCGGAGAGCGCAAGCTGTTGCGAGGACATACTGGTGCCGTCCGGGCCCTGGCCTTTGCGGCGCAGAATAGCCAGTTCTTGGCCTCGGGCAGTGCTGACGGGACCATACGGATTTGGGATGTGGCACAGGGTAAAGAGCTCAAGACGCTGACGCTGAACGGCCGCTTCGGGGCAATCCGTGGGGTAGCCTTTGCTCCGGATGGGCAGAGCATTGCCAGTGTGGGCGATGATAGCAGCTTGCGTCTGTGGGACTGGAAAGGCGGGAAAGAGACCAAGGCAACCAAAAGCGGCCGGTTGGGTATCCTCTTCGTGGTCGTTTTCTCCCCAGATGGTACCACCCTGGCGACGGGTGGAAGCGATATGCTCGCACACGTATGGGACGTGGCTACCCTGGGCAGACGTAGCGTCTATACTGGCCATACCGGCGCTGTCCAGGCTGTTGCCTTTGCTCCTGACGGTGCGCTGGTAGCGACCGGAGCAGCAGATGGGGGAGTGCGGTTATGGGATGTAGCCACAGATCATGAGCGGCGTGTCCTCTCCGGTCAGGCCGGGGCTGTCTATGCCGTCGCCTTTACCCCTGACGGTCGGCTGGTCGCTTCGGCAAGCGCTGATGGGACAACCCAGCTCTGGGACGTGGGGACAGGGAAGGTAGACACGGTCCTGGCTGGGCACACAGGTCCGGCTCTGACTCTGGCATTTTCCCCAGATGGCGCCCTCCTAGCTTCGGGTGGGCAGGATCGGAGCATTCGCCTGACGGCCAGGCAAGGGGGTTCTATCTCTATGGGGAGTGCCCCGGCCCCGCCGCCAGTTGTGGCATCAACTCCGCCTGCTGGAGGTCAACGCCTCCCTAGTGACCGGCCTTCCCCCCCCAGTTCCACCGCGAGTGACGCAAGCAGCGTGGTCAAGCGCCCCCCGCCAGTCATTGCGATCGCCTCGCCTTCTGAAACTCAGCAAGTCACCACTGATCGGGTGCAACTGCTCGGGGCTGCAGCCAGTGACAGCGGCGTCGCGCGGATCGAGCTCCGGGTCAATGGGCAGTTGGTCAAGCAACAAGAGAACCGTGGAGGAATCCGGACGGGGAATGTAGATTTTGCCGAGTCTCTCGCACTCCGAGAAGGCAAAAATGAGATCACCGTGACGGTGGTCGATCTGGATAACCTGGCCACAACCCGTACACTGTCGGTAATGCGGCTGAAGGATCAGAGGCTGCTGGATCCGGGCAAGATCTGGGCTGCAGTCATTGGTATCTCACAGTATAAGACCGTCAACTCCCTGCAGTTTGCGGATCAAGACGCCCTCGCTTTCTACAACTATCTGCTGAACCAGGTTGGTATTCCGAAAGAGAATGTCTTCCTCCTGACCAATCAACAAGCGACGTTAGTGAATGTGCGGCGCACCTTAGGCACCGAGCTCAAGCGCAAGGCGAGTCCCCAAGATACAGTGATTATTTATTTCGCCGGCCACGGTGCCCCAGAGACCGATGCCACGAGCCCTGATAACGATGGGCTGGAAAAGTACCTCGTACTGTATGATTCTGAGCCTGATGACCTCTACACCACCGGCATGCCCATGCGCGAGGTGGAAATCATCTTGCAGCGTCTGGCTGCAGAACGGATCATCTTCATCGCTGACACCTGCTTCAGTGGAGCCACAACTGGTCGGACGTTTACCACAGGAGGACGACGTGCTGTGGTCTCCGATGCGTTCCTGACGCGGCTCTCGCGTGCCAGAGGCCACGTTGTCCTCACCGCCAGCAGAGCCAATGAAGTCAGCGAGGAGCGCACTGACCTGCGGCATGGAGTCTTCACGTATTACTTGCTCGAGGGTTTACATGGCAAAGCCGATCTCGATGGGGACAACGTTATTACTATTGATGAGCTCTACAATTACGTCTCGCAAAAAGTGCCGGTAGCCACGAACCAGAATCAGCACCCGGTCAAAAAAGGTGAAGTCGAAGGTCAGCTCGTGCTAGGACAGGTGCGATAACCTTACGAGAGGGGAACGTATGCAGAGGAAGAGGCCCTGTACCAGGACGCTCAGTCGGTATTTTGTGCTTCTGCTCGTTGGGCTCACGGGGTGTGCCGAACTGTCCCGGAAGGAAGCACCGCCACAGCAGCAACAGCCCCCTCCGCAAACACGAGAGATTCCTTCCCAAAGCGCCTCGCGGATTTATGTAGCCAATGAGAGTTCGAACTCGGTGACGGTCATCGATGGCAGCTCCTTTACGATGATTGGGACCATAGATGCCAGAAACTACGCGACCCACGACCTGGCACTGTCACGTGACGGGACGCGCTTGTTCGCGACCAATCTCGCCTCCGGGAAACTGTCGGTCATTGATACGAACGCCCTGGAGACGATTGCTACAGTCCCCACCGGGAGCCGCTGCCATGTGGTCACTCTGACTAATGACAATCGTTTTGCCTGGGTGGCGAATATCGGTGAGGACAACATCTCCATCGTCGATACCACCAGTTATCGCATCCTGGGGACCATCCCAGTTGGGCAGGGACCAACCGGCATTGCCTTCTCCGTTGATGGGAAGTTTGCCTATGTGAGCAGTCAAGGCGACAAAAGTGTCTCCGTCGTCGACACTATTTCCCAGGAGGTGATTAAGACCATCCCGGTCAAGACGAACCCGCACTTCTTAGTCTTGGGGCCGGACAGACGGATCTGGGGGACCAATACTGGCGAGAACGATATCTATGTCATCGATCCTGTCACCCAGGACAAGATCGCCACCATTGAGGTAGGACCTAACCCACAGCAGATTGCCTTTGCCTACAAGGGGATGGCAGGGCCATACGCCTATGTAACGATAAGCGGCTCGAACCAGGTCGTCGTGCTCAGTACCGATCCGAAGAACATCCGCATCTTAGAGCAGATTGATATCGGGCCATTCCAGGCCCAGCGCCCCAATGGGATTTGGGCGAATCCCGAAGGGACGCGCCTCTTCATCGCCAATGAAGGCTCCAATAATCTCCTTGTGCTGGACAGCGGTACGAATGAGGTGATTGCGACGATTCCGGTTGGTCGCAAACCGATCCGCGTTGTGGTGTCACGCTAAGTACTGGGGCATAGGGTAAAGGAGTGCAGCAGCAATGCGAGCTAGCCGTTCTATACGTGTGTTTTGTCAACAGCGCCAGCCAGGCACCGCGCGACTTAGATTGAGCTTGAGCGTGGGCCTGCTGTTGCTAGGGAGTCTCACGCCGGTTTTGGCGCAGAACGCGCCGTTAGGGACAGCCCAGACGGCCATCGGGACCCTGGTGGTGATACGACCCGATAGGATTGAAGACCGCCTGCAAGGCAAAGGGGCTATCCAACTGTTCGAGGGGGATGTGTTGCAGACAGAGGCCGGCAGTCAGGCCCTGATTGAGATCAAAGAGGGTATCGAAGTCGCGCTCAATGAGAACACCACCCTCAAACTTCTCTATCGCTGGGAGAAAGCAAATGGTGTCACGCAAATTCTGCGGCTGAAGCAAGGTGAGATCTGGGTCAAGACTGGTCCAGGGCCAAAGCAGCTGGAAGTCGAGACCCCAGTGG
>WNFT01004345.1_pt1 | contig 12385 bp, 10 predicted proteins | sample 5400191 | NCBI WGS metagenome assembly WNFT01 (sample SAMN13153359, study PRJNA577476) | soil metagenome | isolation source: 80 cm saprolite under Madrone tree | place: USA:California | collected 2016-06-14
CTCATCGACGAAATCGAAGCCTGGGAGCACGATCGCAATGCCAAACACACCAAGGCCAATTGGCACTTCACAACCCCAAACGCCCGTATCAAACTCAAACACCTATACCCGTCAATCTAATTGAATCGGGCGACTAGCCTCCTTCGCCGCAAATCGCGCGCGCGGTGACGTTCATCACGCTCCGCCGGCGTGCGAACCCCGGTCTCTCACACCCGAATCGTCCCAGCGGCTGTGGCTTTGAATGTCGTAGCGCGCATTGGCACGGATAGCATGCTGACGATGGCGGCTCGCTCCGCAATTTGCTCTCATCCGCAGTGGTGATTGTGATCCCTCCGTAAGGTTGGATTGGGAGCGTGCCGCCGACTTTTACTCCGGTCACCCTCGGCGTATTCGCTGAGTTCGAAACCAATCTGCGTCGAGAACGCCAACTCGAAGGCATTGCCAAGGCCAAGGCCGCTGGCGTCTACAAGGGCTGGTAAGCTGCCATCGACATGGCCAAGGTGCGCGAGATGAAAGCGCAAGGCATCGTGGCCGCGGCTATCGCTAAGACGCTCGGCATCGGCCGAGCTAGCGTTAATCGCGTGCGACAGCTGCAATTCCCGAAATCAACAGCATTGCGATGGGCTTCAGGAGGCGCACGCCGATGCAGATCGCGGATATAATCGCAATAATCCCGAAGAGGGTGATCACGGAAATGGCGGAGCCAAGCCATGGTTACGATCAAGACATGGATGCGTAGACGCACAGTGGCAATCTTCGCTATTGCCGTCGCGGCGGCGGCGTCCGACAGCGCCTGGTCACAGACGCCGAAAACGATCAAGATCGTCGTTCCGAACCCGGCGGGCGGGGTCAGCGATCTCCTCGCTCGTCTTGTGGCGGACGAGATCGGCCGCAAGCAGGGCCAGGCGTTCCTGATCGAGACCCGCCCCGGCGCCGCCGGCGACATTGGCAGCGAAGCGGTCTCGCGCGCGGCTGCCGACGGCGAGACCCTGTTGATCAACGCCAACCCTCTCGTCGTCAACGCGAACCTGCGCAAGCTCAACTTCGATCCGCTCACCGACCTGGTGCCGATCTGCCAACTCGTCAGAGCGCCGACGGCGTTGGCGGTCAGTGCCGCCTCATCCTATCGGACGCTCGGTGAGTTGCTGGACTCGGCGCGGCTGCAACCGGGTCGCTTGACACTGGCGAGCATCGGTCCCGGCTCGGCAACTCACATTGCCTTCGAGGCGCTCAAGCGCGCAGCCAGGGTCGACATGACTTTCGTGCCTTATGCGGGCACGGCGCCGGCCGTCAGTGCGCTGCTCGGCGAACATGTCACCTCGTATTTGGGCAACTACGCCGACGTGCGCGAGCAAGCCGCGGCCGGCAAGCTGCGCCTGCTCGCTACGGGATCAGCGACGCGGACCGAGCTTCTTCCCGACGTGCCGACGATCGCAGAGGCGGGCTTTCCAAGCGTGCACATGGAGGTCTGGTTCGGGGTATTTGCGCCGGGCAAAACACCCGATGAAACGCAAGCGCGGCTCGCCACTATGCTGTCGACAGCGGTCCGCTCCGCCGACTTGAAAACGAGGCTCGTTCTCCAAGGGCTCTATCCGAGCGGCATCTGCGGTGCAGAATTCCGCAATTTCGTTCGCAGCCAATACGAAGACTACCGCCGCATCATTCGCGAGACCAATTTCCCGGCGGAATGAACGCCGAAAATCCGGGCCGGAACGGCCGAAAGCAACGGTCCCGCCGCCCCTTCGACCCGAGTGGCTGATTAGCCTGCTCGCTGGAGATCCGTCGCGGCGCAGTGGAAAGCTGGGATAACCGCTGCGTCCAACTCTGTTTGCAGGGGATTACGGTCGGGTTGGGTTGACAAGAGTTTTCCTTTGGCCGATGCCCCTCATATTGGGGAGTGGGCGATGTTGATGAGCCGTCAGGAGCGTCGGGAATCCGACAAACGCGATGGCGTTGTTCCACGCGGAACGCGACCTAGCGCCGAGTTGGACTTGAAGGCGGTGCGCGCCGGCATAGGCGCAGCGATACGCACAATCCATTCTGACGTGTTACGCGCGGAAATCCCAGACACGATTGCCAAGCTGCTAAGGCAGCTCGATGAACCAAAGGACGTCGGCAGCGGGTAGCGTCGGTCAAGCCCCCGCGGCAGACAGGCTGTGGATATCCTCGGATTTATACTTGACGGCCTCCCTCGCGCGTCGCCCACTTGCGACCCGTGCTCTGCGGGGGTAGCAGCATGCCAATCGATCCCTCCATAGAACATCACGCGTTTGAACCTGAGGCAACTGCGGCGATGGGTGAAGCCTTTGAGGCTGCCTGCAAGCAGCTTCATGACGCCGGCAAGGCCGAAGTGGTGCGCAAACTCCTCGCCGAACGGATTATTGCAGCGGCGAGCCGAGGTGAGCTTGACCCAATTCGCTTACGAACAGCGGCGCTGGGCTGGATTATCAGTCACCCAAGTCTCGTCCGCAGCTTCGCGCTGGGCCAATTATAATCCCCAGGCAGCCAAAGCGGCCTCGCAACGCGCCGAGTCAAATTTGATCCGGTAGACCGTCCGGACCTCAAACCGGTGTCCTGCGCTCAATCGCTCGCCCGGGCGGCAAAGCCCAGCCCATCAACGACCTTGTAGAACGTGGCCTTCTTCAGACGGGCGGGAGGCGGACGGAGTACGAGTTATGCTCTGACGAGAATTGACTAAAAGCGAAATTGATTGGACATAACCGTGACTCCGGATCGCAAGGGATCGCGCCATCGGGCATTCGGTTGGTTTACGGCTCATTGGGTTGCTGACGGCTGTGATAACGGCCGCAGCGATCTCTTGGGCGGCGCAGGCGCAGGACCGGGTGGCGCTCGTCGTCGGCAACAGCAAATACATCAGCGCGAACGGTGTGCCCAATGCGGTGAACGACGCGCGTATCATGGCACGGGCACTCCGCGACATGGGATTTGTCGTCGCCGACGGGTACGATCTTCCCCGCGATGGCATGGAGCGCCTGATTCGCGAGTTCCTGCGCAAGTCCGAGAGCGCCCGCGTGGCGCTTTTTTTCTATGCCGGTCATGGTTTGCAGGTCGATGGCCGCAACTATCTGCTGCCGGTCGACGCCAAGCTGGAGGCGGCGAGCGATCTCGCCTTCGAGACGATCGGGCTCGACAACATGCTGGAAAGCCTCGATGGCGCGTCGCGCACCAACATCATCATCCTCGATGCATGCCGCAACAATCCGTTTGCGCAAAGCTTCGCCTCTCGATTGGGCGCCGGACGATCGGTCACGGTACTGTCGGGTCTTGCCGGCTATTCCAACCTTGGCACCGGCACCCTGATTGCGTTTTCGACTGCGCCGGGCGCGGTGGCGCTCGACGGCAATGGCTCCAACAGCCCGTTCACCAAGGCTCTGGCCCGGCACGTGCGCACGCCCGGGCTCGAGGTACGCCAGATGCTCACCCGCGTTCGTGCCGACGTGGCGGCCGAAACCCGAGGCAAGCAAATCCCCTGGGACAATTCTTCACTGCTGGGCGAGGTCTACCTGGCGGGGCTCGGCAAGCCGGAGCCGCCACGTGTCGACGTTCCGCCGTCAGTCCCTGCGCCGACCGCCGACGACATCCTTTGGGAGGCCATCAAGAGTTCCAGCGTCGCGGCCGTGTTCGAGGAGTTTGTGAATAAATTTCCGACCAGTCCGCACGCCCGTGAAGCGAGAGGACGTGCCGATGAGTTGAAGAAAACCGAAGTTGCCATGCTGCCGCCGGGGAGCGGCGCGCAGATCGGCAAGCTCTTGACCGCGCCCGCCAACGCTCCGATCGCATCGTTCATGCGCCACAATGGCGGCTGGTCGGTGGCACTCTCGTTCGCGGAGGCCGTCACCGGGATTTCCTGGCGTCTCGGGGAAGCCGGCAATTTTCGCGAGACCGGCTTCATGGATGCGTTCGATCCGCGCACCCGCAGGCGCATGCCGAACCCCGCAATTCAACTCGACGCCGATCAGCCAGCCACCACGATCTACGTGCGCTATGTCGACGCCAACGGCAGCCTTCAGGGGCCATTCCCCATCCGCTTCGATCCCGTCGGGGCGCTTGAGCGCGAGCAGCGCAAGATCCTCGAGATGACCGCAGGGAGTTGGCTCTCTTTCCGCGAATACAACGGCCTGCTCCTCTATTACACGCACCTGATGTCGTATCGCTGCGCCATCCGCCAGATCCGCATCGGACTTAACTCCACGATCCCGGACCGCGCCATCGCGATGCCGCCTTGCAATCAGAAGGATCCGATGGCGATTCCGGCGGACGCGCAGCCCTATCTCAAGGTCCCGCCCGCGACCGGATTGGTGTCTGTCGAGCTCACCTATCGAGACGGCAGCGTATCGGAGGTCAAGACATTCCGGAGATAGCGTTCCGTTCTAACGTTTGATTCTCATTGCTGTCATCGCCCGCGAAAGCGGGCGATCCAGTAGCCACAAGCCTTCGTTTTGGGCACAGCATGATTCCCTCGATCGCCCAGGGGGTACTGGATGCCCCGCTTTCGCGGGGCATGACACCGTTGGGAATGACGTTAGAGTCACAACACCAGAGCCGACTTGACACGGCGATGGGGTTCTCCATGCAAACGCTGAAATTGTTACTCGCGATCCCGCTCATCTTGTCCTATCGGCTTGAAGTGGTTGCCGCCCAGCCCGCGGGCGTCGTCACCCAGGGTAGTCCCGATACGATCATCGGCGGCAAGCCGGCGGCGCGCGTCGGCGACGGCACCGCGAGCGGCGCCCCGGTGGTCGAAGGCTCGCGCGACGTTTTCATCAACGGACGCCCGGCCGCGATCGCGGGCGGAAGAAACGGGTGTGGCGGCGTCGTGGTCGGCGGATCGTCGAACGTGTTCATCAACGGCCGGCCGGCCGGGCAAGCCGGCAGCCCGACCAGCGACTGCAAAGGGCGCTGATCACGGCCTCAACAGGATTATGATTTTATTCCTATGGAGTTTGGCGTGAGTCAGGTTTCTGGCGTCGGCCAGCGCCATTTTGGCAAAACGAAATACCCCTAAAAAATAGCGTCGAATCAAGGGATTGTGCGCATCCTAAGACTTCCGGCGCAAAAATCGTGGCAAAATCCGGTGTTATCGCTTTTCACGATGCTCCAATCCCCGCAGATCGGGTGAAGTGAGCCACTACCTAAACCGCTCCCGCGCAAGTTTCGCGCCGGCGCCCAGGGCCGTAAGCTTCGCGGCGGCGATGTCGCTGCGCATCGGCGCCATGCCGCAATTGGTGCACGGGATGATGCGCTCGCGAGGAACGTAAGGCAGCGCCTCGCCGATCAGCGCGGCGACCTCTTCAGGCGTTTCGATCGTTTCGCTCGCGACATCGATGACGCCGATGAGCACGTCCCTGCCGTCGAGCAGCTTCAAGAGTTCGATCGGCACCTTTGAATTGCGGCATTCGAGGGAGACCTGTCCGATCCGGCTTTTCGCCAAAGCTGGGAAAACCCGCTCGTATTGACGCCACGCAGCGCCGAGCGTCGCCTTCCATTCGACATTCGCCGGAATGCCGTAGCCGTAGCAAATATGGACTGCGGTGGTGCAGGTGAGGCCGGCGGTGGCGCGATGAAGCGCCTCGATGCCCCAGTCCGTTGCGGCGTCCATGTAGACGTTGAAGGCCGGCTCGTCGAATTGGATCACGTCGACGCCGTCGGCTGCGAGCGCCCGGGCCTCCTGGTTGAGCACGTCCGCGAAGGCAAATGTCATCTTGATGCGGTCGCCATAGTGACCGTCTGCGATCGTATCGACGATGGTCATCGGACCCGGCAAGGTGAACTTGAGTTTCTTCACCGTATGGGCGCGGGCGAAACGCGCTTCGCAAGCATGCACGCGGCCCTTGAGCGAGAGCGGTCCGGTCACGGTCGGCACCATGGCCTTGTAGCGGTCGTTGCGGATGCCCATTTCGACGCGCTTCGTGAAGTCAATGCCGTTGACGGCTTCGAGAAAGCCATGGACAAAGTGCTGCCGTGACTGCTCGCCGTCGGTGACGATGTCGATGCCGGCGTCCTCCTGCAGCTTGATCGCCACAAGGGTCGCGTCGAGCTTTGCGGCTTCAAGCTCGGCTCCGGCCGGCCGCCACGGCGCCCACAGCTTGCCGGGCTCGGCAAGCCATGCGGGCTTAGGCAGGCTGCCGGCGATAGTGGTCGGGAACATTTGTCACCTTGCTTTGGCAAACGCGGGCGGTCGTCACGGCCGCCACCGATAAATCCAATCATGTTGCGCGAGCAGCCGCTCACCGCCAAGGCCCCCGAGAATCGCGTCACGGATGGAGGCAACCGGCTCACGGAGATGATATGTGAAATCGTTGCGTCGCGCTGCCCACTGTATCCGCGCGGTGCGGGTTTGGCGCGCCTGCTCATATCGACGCAGGCCTCCCGCAGGATCAACAGGTGAGCGACCGAGCTCTCGGGCCAACACGGCAGCATCCTCGATCGCCATGGCGGCCCCCTGCGCCAGGAATGGCAGCATCGGATGTGCGGCATCCCCCATCAAACTGACGCGGCCGTTTCCCCAATTCCACGATGGAGCGCGATCGCAGAGCGTCCATTTCTGCCAGCCGCCGGCGGCCTGCGCAAAAATTGCCGCTTGTCGTGGCAACTGGCTGGACCGTGCGAGCAGGTCGGAGCGATCGACGTTGGTCGTCCACGCCGTGCTCTCCCACGTATCGCGGATAACCCAGACAATATTCACGGCGGCCTTGGCTCTTATCGGGTAGTGAACCAGATGCCAGCCGGCACCGAGCCAGAGGTTCACCACCGGCTCAAGATATTGCGGTTCGACGACCTCAGCGGGTGCCACCGTGCGCCATGCGGTTCGGTCAGCCAAGCGCGGAGATTTCGAATCACCAAGGCGAGCCCTGATCGTCGACCATAGTCCGTCGGCGCCGATCAGCGCAGATCCGCGATGTTCCGCAGCTGCGCCGCCGCTATTGACGCATGCGCGCACGCCGGAGGCGTCGAAGGTGAAATCATCGACCTTGGCGCCGAGCGTCAATGCAATGCGCGGCTCGGCCGCAACCGCCTCAAACAACACCTTCTGCAGGTCAGCGCGATGGATCACCCAATAGGGCGCCCCGTACCGCGCCAACATGGTGGCACCGAGCGGTAACGTCGCGATTTCGCGACCGGAACGCCCAGAACGCAGCCGGATGGCGGCGGGTTCGACAATTGCGGGCTCGAGTCGGTCGGCAAGTCCGAGTGCTATCAGCACCCGAGTGGCGTTAGGCGAGAGCTGAATGCCGGCGCCGGCTTCCTCGAGCTTCTCCGCCTGATCGAACAGCGTGACCCCGATCCCCCGCTGCGCCAGCGCCAGGGCCGCCGTCAGCCCGCCGATGCCGGCGCCGGCGATCAATATGCCGTCCGAAGCCACTTCCCATCCGCAGCCCCCTCCCTACCCTTCCCCGCGTGCGGGGGCGGGTAGGGAGGGGGCGGTTTCGGCGTTGGGTAGCGTGCATTCCGGCGGACGCGCGGCGTTGGGCGCGAGCGTCGGATCGTAACGATATAAGGTCGCGCAATAGGGGCATATGATCTCGGTGTCGCCCCCCATGTCGAGGAACACGTGCGGGTGGTCGAACGGCGGCAGCGCGCCGACGCACATGAACTCCCTGGCGCCGATCTCGATAACGCCGACACCTGCGTCGTTGTGGAAATGGGGTACGATCCGGTCCACCATGGAATGGCCTTGCCTTGCGAGACTGCAAAAACGTCGGCCGGGACCATAGCGACGAACGGGTTCGTTTCCTAGATTTTTGAGGGTAGAATTGCCGAGAAAGGTGCCCCTGCCGTACCCTCCCCGGCACGGGAGCGGAGGGACTTCCGGTGGGCAAAGCGGGATTTGTAAGCTAATATTCTTGTCATTTCGGTGTCGCAGATGAGACGGATCGTCCTGCCGCTGATGGCGGTGGCCTTGTGTGCAACCGCGGCGTATGCGGTGTTGCCTCGCGCCCATGAGTCCTACGTGCTCCTCAATGCACAGGACGACCCGGCAGTGCTAGCGGATATTGCGGTCGGGAAGACGCTGTCGGCGCCAGTCGCCCGCAGCGAAATCGAGAACGCCCTCGATGCCGGCGATCCGGAACTTGCCGCGAGCTTCCTTGAACTTGCGCGCGATCGCGGCATCGTGGTTGATCCGCAGCTCGCCGCCCGCGTCGACGCCGCCAATGCGGTCGGGGCGCAGGTGGTGCGCACGGCCATGAGCTTCGGCCACGGGCTCATCACTGGAGCTCCCGAGGATCTTGCCGGACTCGCCGGGACTGCGACCGGCGATCTGTTCGTGTTCGGAGATATTCGCGATGCAGTGCGTGAGGGAGGCCGTCTGGCGCGCGGCGAGGCCGGCGACGAACTCATCCTCGGGCTTGCCTGCGCAGGTATTTTGGTGACGGCGGCGACCTATGCCAGCGTGGGGGCGGCAGCGCCGGCGCGCGCCGGCCTGTCGTTCGTCAAAGCGGCTCGAAGGACCGGGCGACTGGCGGCGCCGGTTGCCGAATGGATGGGGCGTTCGATCCGCGAGGCCGTCGACACCAAGGCGTTTGGGGCCGCGCTGAGCAAGGCATCGATCACCGCGCCAGGGGAGGCGCTGCGCCTCGCCCGCGATGCCGTCAAGCTCGACCGCGCCGAGGGCGTCATGACCATGATGCGCGACGTCGGGCGCGTGCGGGCGAAAGCCGGCACCGGGGCCGCACTGGAAGGTCTTAAGCTTTCTGAAGGGCCCCGCGACGTGGCGCGGCTCGCCCGTCTCGCCGAAACCAAGGGCGGCAAGACCCGCGCCATCCTTAAGCTCGCCGGCCGCGCCGCTTTCGCGCTCACGGTTGCGGTCATTGATCTCTTGAGCTGGGTGTTCACTGCATTTTGGGCCGTGTTCGGTTTCTGCTCGGCGGTGAAACGAACCACGGAGCGGACAACCGAGCGGTATCTGCACTGGCGCAAGAGGCGGCGCGTGCGCCGGCAGGCGGCCGCGGTGACGCAAACTGCGGCGGTCGTGGCCGTGCCCGGTTGAGCCCCCTCCCTACCCTCCCCCGAACGCGGGGAGGGTAGGGAGGGGGCGGGCGGAACGCCCGCGGTCCCAGCAGGCGATCACGCCCGCGGGGCCCCTGGCTGGACGCACATGAACGAACCAATCCGCTTGGTCCATTCCGCCGACAGGGTCGGGTAGGTGCCAGGGGCAAGACGCATCGATTCGCCGCCGAAATTCTCGTCGGAGAAGAAGTCCCAGGTGCCGGCCCCCACAACGATAGAAGAGATCTCGTTGCGCCATCCAGTCTGTGACAAGCTCGGCTGGCCGTCGCCGGTCGGGGCCGAGTTGCCGGCGAAATTGGGCTCTGAGTAAATCGTCGTTTGGCACGCGCCATTCTCCGCGGGTGGCGGCGGCGGTGGCGGCAAGGTCGCAACCTGCTCTGGCGGAGGACCGACTCGGGGACAATATTGAACGCACTGCGGCTCGCCGCCGCCGTCGTCGAAATCGACCATGCGCCACTGCAGCTGGCAGCCGTCAGGTGTGAAACCGGTGCAGACTGGCCCTTCCATTGAGACGTAGCTGTCCGGATACCAATACGAACCGCCAATCACAACGACGCCCAGCAAGGCGACCGGAACGAAGAGCCTTCTCTGGCCGCGGACCCACATGAACTTGGAATCTTTGTGGATCGGCCAGAATTTGTCGTGCAGGCGCACGGCCGGAAAGCCGGGCTTGATGTGCTGGAAGGCGCCAGGGGCTGGTTTCAACAGAGTTGAGTTGACAACAGGTTGGCTGGGGCCAAGCTTGATGATGGCGGGACCCTGTGGCGCGGTCGTGCTCCCATGCACGAAATTCGGACTGGCGGGTGAGAAGTTCGGTCCGAGTGCACCTGGATTATGGGGCGGGAGGTTTGGCCCGAGTGTGCTCGGATTGTTGGGCGGCAGGTTTGGCGCGAGCGCGCTCGGACTGTTGGGCGGCAGGTTCGGAGCGAGCGCGCTCGGACTGTGGAGCGGGAGATTCGGCCGCAGTGCGCTTGGATTGTTGAGCGGGAGGCTCGGATTGACGTGCTGCACACTCGGACTCGCGGCCTGAAAATTGTTGTTCTGCGGCTGCGTGAACGTCGGCATGACGCGGACGGGCGGCGCCGACGGCGGCATGACGGGTGCTACGCGTTGTACCGGGGGGGTGTGAAACGCCGGTGCAGGGTGTTGGAATGGAGTGGTGTGTTGCACCATGACCGGCCTGTTCGGCATGGCGTGCTGCACCATCCCGGGCCGGTTCGGTTGTGCCGCCTGCGCATCGGTGACCGACGCAATGGCGGCCATCGCCGTTAGCATCAACTTGGTAGCAATACTTGCAGCGGATCGCCTTGCCGATAAGAGCACGTGAACCTCGCCTCGGTCGGATGTTTCGCCAAACACAGCCACCGGGCTGGATTTTCCTGTTGCCGTGGCCGATTATCCTATCCTACCACCCGCCGTAGCCTTCATTTTGGTCGCACGTTCAATTTCGTGTGACGTTTTAGGAATTTTCCCGCAACATCATGCCCCCGGTGCACCCGGCTGAACGCACATGAAGGAGCCGATCCGCTTGCTCCACTCCGGCGCCAGCATCGGATAGGGGCCGGCAGAGAGGCGCAGGGATTCGCCGCCGAAGTTGTCCTCGCTGAAGAACTCCCAGGTGCCTGCCTGCACCTGGAGCGAGGATATTTCATTGCGCCATCCGGCCTGCGACAGATCCGGCTGGCTGTCCCCGGTCGGCGCCGAGAGACCGCTGAAATTGGGCTCTGAGAAGATCGTGAGTTGGCACACGTCATTCGCCGAAAACGCAAGCGCTGGCGGGAGGGGCACGGCCCGGGTCGGCGCAGGACCGACCTGAGGACAGTACTGCACGCATTGCGGCTCGGCGCCGCCGTCCTCGAAATCGACCATGCGCCAGTGCAACTGGCAGCCGTCCGGCGTGAATCCGGTGCAGGCCGGTCCCTCAATGGAGACGTAGCCGTCCGGATACCAATAAGAACCGCCGATGAGGGCGACGCCAAGGAGGCCGATTGGAACGAAGAACCTCCTATGACCGCCAAACCAGATGAACTTCGGACCTTTCAGGATCGGCCAGAACTTGTTGTGCATGTTCACGGCCGGGAAGGCGGGCCTGATCTGCTGGGGGCCGCCGGGACCGGGCTTCATCAGCACCGGACTAAAATTGGGTTTGCCCGGACCAAGCTTGAGGGCGTTGCCGCCCTGCAACGGCAAACCGACCTTCGGCTGCGCCAGATTCGGATTGAATTTCTGGGCGTTCGGATTGACATGCTGGAAGCTTGGATTGTTGAGCCGCACGTTGGGATTGACATGCTGGAGGCCCGGATTGTTGAGCCGCACGTTGGGATTGACATGCTGGAGGCTTGGATTGTTGAGCCGCACGTTGGGATTGACGCGCTGCAGGCTCGGATTCACGGCGTGAAGATTTCTGTTGATATTTTGTGGCTGCGTGAATCTCGGGCCGACTTGGACCGGCCTGTTGATATTCATCTGCGGGGCGGGGCGGGGCGTGAAGACCGGGGCACTGCGCTGGATTGGAGCGGCCGCCGGTCTGTACGGCTGTTGTTGTGCGGCTTGCGCACCGCTGACATACGAGACGCCAACTGCCGCCACTGCCATGAAAGCCGCAGCGCGCGCTGCCGATAGTCTTGCTGATGAGAAGGCCACGCCAACCTCCGTGGAACGAAAGCCTTGAAAAACTCTGCCCCGCTGCCCCTTCCCTCCCCCGCGCGGGCGAGGGAAGGGGGAGCGGGCAGAACACCCTACCTTAACACCCGCGGCCGCTCTGAGTCCCTCATTTTCGACCGGACATTCGGCGCGGCGTATGTGGAGATATTCTTTGTCGGAAATCGCTACGCGGAGGTTCAATGCCGGACCTGTGGAAATAGCTTACATCGATGAGGGCGACGGCGAGCCGATTGTGCTTGTGCATGGCTTCGCCTCCAACAAGGAAGTCAACTGGGTGTATCCGGGGTGGGTGACGACGCTGAGGCGCGCCGGCCGCCGCACCATCGCCCTCGACAATCGCGGCCACGGCGCGTCAACCAAGCTTTATGATCCGGCGCTCTACCATACCGATCTCATGGCTGACGATATTCGCGCACTGCTTGACCATCTCGGCCTCGCCCGCGCCGATGTCATGGGCTACTCCATGGGGGCTCGCAACACCGCATTCCTGGCGCGCGCTCACGGCGAGCGGGTACGCTCGGCGATTCTCGGCGGCCTCGGCATTCATCTCGTTAAAGATGGCGGGTTGCCGGGATCGATCGCCGCTGCGCTCGAGGCGCCGTCGGTCGAGGATGTGACAGATCCGCAGGGACGGATGTTCCGTGTGTTTGCGGATCAGACCAAGTCCGACCGCTTGGCGCTCGCCGCCTGT
>WNFT01004346.1_pt1 | contig 12384 bp, 14 predicted proteins | sample 5400191 | NCBI WGS metagenome assembly WNFT01 (sample SAMN13153359, study PRJNA577476) | soil metagenome | isolation source: 80 cm saprolite under Madrone tree | place: USA:California | collected 2016-06-14
CAGCAGCATGGCCAGCGCGACCAGGGCGCAGGAGGCGGTGCAGGCGGCGAGATTGCGCCAGCCCCGCCGCTCGACGCCGCGGCGGACCGCGCCCTTGGGGCGGATCACGAGAGCCTCTCCACCGCGCGCAGCTTCGCGCTCCGCGCCCTGGGGTTGGCCACGACCTCTTCCTCGCTGGCGTTCACCGGTTTCTTCGTCAGCACCTTCCACTGCGCGGTGCGCCCGCAGGCGCACACTGGAAGTTGCGGGGGGCAGATGCATCCGGTGGCGAGCCGGGCGAAGCCCTGCTTCACCATCCGGTCTTCCAGCGAATGGAAGGAGATGGCTGCCGCCCGGCCTCCGCGAGCGACGATCCGGGGAAGCTGCTGCAGCCAGTCGCCCAGCGCGCCCAGCTCGTCGTTCACCGCGATGCGCAGCGCCTGGAACGTCCGCGTCGCCGGGTGGATGTCGCGCGGCCATGCCTTGCGCGGGATCGCGCCGGCGACCACTTCCGCCAGCGCGCGGGTGTCGCCGATCTCCTTCGCCTTCCAGGCCCGATGGATGGCGCGGGCGATCCGCCGCGCGAACCGCTCCTCGCCGAGCGAGTGGAGGATCCGGGCCAGCGCTTTCTCGTCCCACTCGTCGAGCCGCGCGCTGAGGGGGCGCCCGCGGGTGGGATCCATCCGCATGTCGAGCGGCCCGCCGGCGCGAAAGGAGAAGCCGCGCTCCGGATCGTCGAGCTGGGGCGAGGAGACGCCGAGGTCGACCAGGGCGCCGTCCACCTCGGCGACGCCCACCTGATCGAGCACGGCGCGCGCGTCGCGAAAGTTGCCGTGGGCGATGGAGATGTCCCGGCCCTGCAGCCGCGCCCGGGCGGCCGCGAGCGCCGCCGGATCCTGGTCGATGCCGACCACGCGCGCGCCGGCGTCGAGCAGCGCCTGGGCGTGTCCGCCCCCACCGAGCGTCCCGTCGAGGATCACCTTGCCGGGGCCGGCCAGCAGGAGCTGGGCGGCCTCGCGGCGCAGGACGGTCTGGTGGGCGAACCCGGTCATTTCCGCATCGCCCTCGCTCGCGGAGCGGCCGCCATCGCCTTGGCCATCGGCGACGCCGCCTCCTCCACGCTGCGGAACAGCACCAGCTCGGCGCCGCCCGCGGCCTTGAGGATGTTGGAGACGTAGGGATTGCGGACCGCGATCAGCAGATCGCCGCCGCGCGCCAGAAGCTCGCGCCGCCGGGCCACCAGCTCGGGGACGCCGGCGTAGTCGAGGTGCGTGACCTCGCGCAGATCGAGGATGATCCGCCCCGCCTCCGCCGCCGCCCGCCCCACCGTGTAGTCGACGCCGAAGAGCGCGTCGCGGTCGAGGTCGCCCCGGACTTCCACGGTGGCGACGTTGTCCGCCCAGCGCACGCCCGGCGCGCGCGGGCCGGGCGCGGGCTTGAGGGCCAGCACCGCCGCCTTCGGTTCGCCGCGGGAGAAACCGTTTCGCGTAGCCTTGTCCGCCATCGTCGTCCTCGTCCTCGTCGTCGCCTTCGTCAGAGAAGCTCGCTCAACCGACGCGCCAGATCCTGCGGAGTCTCCTGCGCCCGCGCTGCCTTCTGGACATCCGCCCACTTCTGCGGGGTCCAGATCTCGATCCGCTCCACCGTCCCCGCCCAGGTGATTTCCTCGACCAGCCCGACGTGCTCGCGGAGACTCTGGGGGATGAGGATCCGGCCCAGCTTGTCGACCGGGCACTCCTGCGCGGGAGCGATGAAGGCGCGGGAGAGGAGGCGGATGTCGCGATCGAAGATGGAGCGGGCCGCGACCTTCTCCGCCAGCCGCTGCCAGGCGGCGGGAGCGAACGCGACCAGGCAGGGATCGATCAGGTCCGGGGTGATGAACAGCTTTTCCGCGCCCTGCTCCGCGAGCAGCTCGCGAAAGCGCGCCGGAAGGCTGGTGCGCCCCTTGGGGTCGATCGCGTGCTGGAAGACTCCGGAGAACATCGACGGCGATCCCTTGGGCTGCAGCGGCACTCCACTTCATGCCACTTCGATCCACCGGCGCAGAGTCGATCACGCCCGGCAGCCTGTCAAGCAACCGCCCCCTGAACAGAAAAGCAGCCTGATTCCTGGTGTATCCGGGGACCCCGACCCGCTGGCGGTAGCGTAGGCCTCGCGACCGCCGGTGATCCAATGTAGGAGTCGGTCCGGCCCGAAAAAAAATTATTTTTTTTCTGGGGGAGGTCCGAAGCGGGTGGTGCTCCACGATGAAACGTTCGCCAGGGTGCTCCGGGCCCGGGACGCCATCCACGCCCGCTACGCGGAGCCGCTGCGACTCGACCAGCTCGCGCGCGAGGCGGCGCTCTCGCCCTTCCACTTCCTGCGCATCTTCCGCTCGGCGTTCGGCGAGACCCCGCACCAGTACCTCACCCGCGTGCGCATCGAGGCCGCCAAGCGGCTCCTGCTCGCGGACGCGCCCGTCACCGACGTCTGCTTCGAGGTGGGGTTCCAGAGCCTGGGCTCGTTCAGCGCGCTCTTCGCGCGCCGCGTGGGCGCGCCGCCGAGCGCGTTCCGCCGGCGCCTCCACCACTTCGCCTTCGGCGCGCAGCGGGTCTACGTCCCGCACTGCTACGTGGACGCATTTTCGCAATTCTGAAGAAGCGGCGCCCGCAAATGCCTGCTACTCCGCCGCGCATGATCCAGAAACTCTCCCACGCCACCGTGTACGTGCTCGATCAGGACCGCGCCAAGGACTTCTACGTCGGCAAGCTCGGCTTCGAGGTCCGCACCGACCAGACCCTGGGCTCCTTCCGCTGGCTCACCGTCGCCCCCAAGGGCCAGCCCGACCTGGAGCTGATCCTGATGAAGATCACCGCCGGGCACATGCTCGACGAGGCCGGGGCGGCGCAGATCCGCGGCCTGGTCGAGCGAGGCGCGTTCATCTGCGGCGCCTTCGAGACCGCCGACGTCCACAAGGACTACCAGGAGCTCTCCAAGAAGGGCGTGCGCTTCCGCGGGCCGCCCGAGGAGCGGCCCTACGGGATCGAGACCGTCCTCCAGGACGACTCGGGCAACTGGTTCAGCCTCACCCAGCGGCCCCGCTGAACGCGCTACTTTTTCGCCGCGGCGGCGGTGAAGATGGACTTGGGCACCATGCAGTGGACGCCCTTGCGCACGTCCACCACCTGGCTCACCCGGCAGTCCGCGGCCACCGACGCCAGCGAGTACGCCTCGTAGCGATCGAGGCCCTTGTTGGCGGCGAGGAAGTCCACCGTCTCGTTGAGGGCGTTGGTGAACGCCTTCATCAGATCCTCGTCGAAGCCGACCATGATGTAATGGGTCCTGGTCTCGATCCGCGGCCAGGTCAGCTTCATGTCCTTGCGGACGATGGGCTGCAGCCGGATCTCCTCGTACGAGCACTCGATGGCGGTGAGGTTCACCTCGCCGTTCCCCTGGGCGCAGTGCGAGTCGCCGGTCCAGATCAGGCCGCCCTTGAGGAAGACCGGGATGAAGATGGTGCTCCCCTCGGTCAGCTCGTTGATGTCCATGTTGGACCCGTTCTTCCAGGGGCGGATGGTGCTCACCGGCGCCATCGGGTCCTTGTCGCCACCCTTGCGCGGCGAAGGGTCTTCCGGATCGATTCCGACCGCGAGCGTGCCGGGGAACGGACGCAGCGGGATCTCGATGCCGGGCTTGAACTGGATGGTCGGCTTCTTCGGGTCGATGTCGAAGTACGTCACGTGGCCGTCGGGGAAGTCCTTGGCCAGCGCCCCGATAGTGGGGAACTCCTTCCCGGGCAGGTTGAAGTTGGTGCCCACCTTCTTGGGCACGATCTTGAGGATCCGGATCTCCATCACGTCGCCAGGCTCCGCTCCGCGCACGGCGATAGGGCCGGTGAGGGAGTGCGGACCCCCGCCCGGGTTGGCCTTGCGCAGCTCGATGATCTTCTCCATCGACACGCCCTTCTGGATCTGATCCTTGGCGTGCATCAGGGTCTCGATGGAGACGGTGTCGCCGGAGTCGATGGTGAGCTGGATCGGCTGTTTCGGGTCGAGCCAGCCCCAAGCCACGGACTCGGGAGTGGCCTTGAGCGTGTAGTGCTTGCCAGCCGCTGGCGCGGCGAACGAGAGAAGCGCGATCGCTACAAAAATGTTCGAATGCATGGACCCCTCGGGAGCGGATGCGGCGCGAGGGAGCGACGTTAGCGCCGCGAGCCCTGATCCTTCAACACGCCCTCGATCACCGACCGCGCGATGTGGTGATAGCCGGGGCTGGCCTCCTGAAAAATCCGTCGTGCCGCCGCCGGATCGCGGCGGGAGAGCTCGGTGTACAGCGGCCTCAGGTATTTCATCCTCCCCGTCTCCAGCACGATGCGCCGCGCGGCCTCCACGGCCTCCGGCATGCCGGCGCGAAGCATGACCAGGACCAGCGCCTGCCGCAGCTCCAGGCTGCGCCGGCGGGAGATGCCGAAGCGCGCGTCCACCTCCCGCACCTTGGCCGCATCGGGCGTCAGCCCCTGGAGCAGGACCAGGAGCTCCGCGGGAGTGGCCGGCTCCGCCTCTCCCCGGCGCAGCTGCTCGAGCCGCGCCGACCGGGGGCGCGGCGCGTCGGCCGGAAGCCCGGGACCGTCGATCATCTGCAAAGCCCCGGCGCGGGCTGCCAGACCGGGAAGCCGCGCTTCGAGGAAGTCGAGGAAGTCCTGGGTGGCGATGCTCTGGAAGCGGAAGGCGGCGAGGTACTCGCGGAGGAACCGATCCCAGGCGGGACGGCCGGCGGCCTCCTCCAGCTTGCGCACCAGCAGCGATCCCTTCTCGTAGGGAACCGACGAGTACGCCTCGTCGGGATCGATCCCCCGCAGGTCGTTGCGCAGCCGGGTCAGCTCGGGCCGGCCCTTGAAGCGCTCCAGCGCGACCTCGAGATCGTGGAAGCCGGCCGCCGCGTGCACCTCGGCCAGCTCGCGGCCGCCCAGCTCCTCGAGGATGCGGCGCTCGGCGTAGACGGTGAATCCTTCGTTCAGCCAGAAGTCGTTGGCGCTGGCGTTGGTCACCAGATTTCCCGTCCAGGCGTGCGCGAGCTCGTGCGCGATCACGTTCACCAGCGACCGGTCCCCGGCGATGATGGAGGGAGTGACGAAGGTGAGCCGCGGGTTCTCCATGCCGCCGTAGGGGAAGCTGGGCGGCATCACCAGGATGTCGAAGCGGTCCCACTCGTAAGGGCCGAAGAGCTGCTCGGCGGCCCGCATCATGTCCTCGACGTGGGCGAACTCGCTGGCCGCCTCGTCCGCGAGCGCGGGCTCCGCCCACACCGCGCAGCGCGGGGAGAGCTCCCGGCGCACCAGGTCGCCGATGGCGAACGCGATCAGATAGGGCGGGATGGGCTGCGGCATCTCGAACAGATCGACCGCGATGCCGCCCGGCCCTTCCTCCCGGCCCTTCGCCGCCGCCGCCATCCTCGCGCGCAGCCGCGCGGGGCCGACGAATCGGGCCGAGCCGATGGTGATGCGGATCCGGGGCGTGTCCTGCAGCGGCGCGAGCGAGCGGGCGTGGATCGGCTGCGACTGGGAATAGAGGAAGGGCTGCTTTCCCGCCGTCTGCCCGGCCTCGAGCCACTGCAGCGCGCTCGCCTCTTCGGAGGTGCGGTAGCGGATCCGGATCCCGGTCGACCGCGGCGGCAGCTCGACGCGAAGCCGGGCGCCGAGGATCGGCTCTGGAGCGAAGACCTCGTGGGGCAGCGGCGAGCCCTCCAGCGATTCGACGGAGCGGATTTGCAGATCGCGGGTGTCGAGGTCGATGGGCCCGCTGCCCGGCGCGCGGAAATGCAGCGCGATCTCCCCCTCCAGCACGCGCTGGTCGAAATCGGCCCGCAGCCACAGGTCGATGCCGCGCGTCTGGGGCTGATCCGTGTCGGCGTAGCTGTGGGGGTCGAGGCGCATGCCCGGACACTTAGCATGCGCCTCTGTTCACTGACGGCGGCGGGCGTCCGCGAGCCAGTGCACGAGCCGGATGACTTCTCCGGTATCGGCGACCTGCCAGCGGGCGTTCGTCCCCGCGCGCGGCGGGGGGCCGACGTGCACGGTGATCGCGCTGCGGCGATTGAGGATGGCGAACACGTCCTCGTCCGTCTCGCCCGCTCCGACGTAGACCGGGAGCGCGCCCCGCATGCCGGCCAGCAGGCCGAGCACCGCGCGCCAGAGCGAGGCAGCGTCGGGCACCGCTTCCAGCGCGTCGCTGCTGCCGCGAATCTGCAAGTTCTCCCCGGCCACCAGCTTGCCGAATTGCTCGGCGGCCGCGATCCGCGCCTGGGGCTCGGCGAGGCGGAGGTGCAGCACGAGCGACCAGGTCCGGTCCTCGAGGGCGATGCCCGGCACCTCGAAGACGGGAAGGCGGGAGCAAGCGCGCCGCAGCTTCTGCACGGCGCCCTCGGCGAGCTCCAGATCGGGCTCGGTGACCATCCGCAGGCCGTACGCCTGCACGTCGGAGCCGTGCACGCCCACGTAGGCCAGGCGGTGGAGCCGGAGCCGCCGCTGCATCGTCTCCACCTTGCGCGAGGAGCAGACCGCGCCGCGGGTATTGGGCGCTGCGCAGAGCCGGATCAGCGCCGCCCGCGCGGCGGGGTTGGTCCTCAGATGGCCGTGCGAGGCGCGCTGCGAGAGCGCGGTATCGAAGGAGAAGAAGCCGTACAGCGCGTCGGCTTCCGCGATGCGCTCCCGAAGATTCTCTGCTTCCGCCCACAGCGGCCGGACTGCCCCCGTTCGCCCGACCTCGGAATTCGGCACACGCCCCCCTCGCCCAAACCGCCCGAGAGAAAGCTGTGCATGGGCCAGGGCGGATGGGAGCCTGAGTCGCACCCTCCGCCGGGGGCAGCGTGCTCGAAAACGTACAGGGAAATGCGGCTCGCGCGCAGTTCCGAACCATCCTCTGCAACCGACGCCGGGGAGCGCATCATGACGCGCTGCGCTATCGGCTCCTTCCCCGCCCCGTTGTCTTGCGCACTGCGCGGGCCTGCGGTAGCGAGGACCAGAAATGGCGACGAAAAGCCCGGAACCGGTGATCGGCGACGGCAGCCTGCACGTCGGCGACCGCGTCGTGTATCCCAATCAAGGGATCTGCCGCATCACCGGCGTGGAGACGAAGCAGATCGCCGGGCAGAACTGGGAGGTGGTCACCCTTTCGCGCGAGGAGGACGGCGCGACGGTGATGGTCCCCAAGGGCAAGGTGATGGGGATCGGCCTGCGCAAGGTGGCCGACGTGGCGGCGATCGACCGGGTATTCGACGAGCTGTCCACTCCCAACACCGACCCGCAGCTGGACTGGAAAGTGCGCCACCGGGAGAACGCCGATCGGATGACCGGAGGCGGGCTGTTCGGGACCGTGGAAGTGCTCAAGGGCCTGCACGCCCTCTCCCGCGTGCGCCCGCTGCCGCAGAAGGAGCGCGAGCTCTACGACAACGCGCGCCACCTGCTGGTGGGCGAGATCGCGGCGGCGATGAACATTCCGCTGCACGTCGCCGAGGACAACCTCGACTACGCGCTCTGGCCCCCGGAGGGCATGAAGCGCAAGGGGAGGCCGCTCCCGCCGGCGATGCTGGGGCCGCCCTCTCCGGCGCGCGTGGTGACCGGCGACGACGACGATCTGGGCCTCGACGACGAGGAGCTGGGGACGGCAGTGGCGGCGCCGGTGCCGGGGGCGGCGGCCGCGGCGGTACCCGAGGAGGAGGAGGAGTCGGACGAGGAAGAGGAGAAGCCCGTCCCGGCGCCGGCGGCGAGGAAGCCGCCGGAGAAGCAGAAGCCGAAGGCGGCGCATCGCCATGAGGCGGCGGCGCCGAAGAAGCAGAAGCCGTCCCATCCTCCGGCGAAGAAGTCCGCCCCGCCGAAGAAGGCCGCGGCGAAGAAGCCGGCCGCAAAGCACCCGGCGAAGAAAGCGCCGCCGGCGAAGCGCCCGGCTGCGAAGGCCAGCGCGAAAGGCAAGCGATGATCCGGCTGGTGACCCTCTCCGAATTTCCCCCCGACGTCATCGACTTCGTCTCGCGGCGGCTGCACGCGGCGTACGGGATGGGCTCCGAGCTGGAGGGCGAAGGCGAGCTCCCCCGCGCCGCCTTCGACGACGAACAGTCCGCGTACGACGCCGTCAAGGCCGTGGAGGAGATGGACGACGACGTCGCGCTCTACGCCGACGACAAGATCCTCTATCTCACCAGCGAGCCGCTCACCGCTCCCGAAGGACCGATGGGCCGCGGCCCGGTGGACGGCTACGCGCAGTACGGCGGAGGAAAAGCGATCGTCACCTCGCACGGCCTCTCCGACAAGGGCGTGCCGCTCGACGTCGGGCTGGCCAAGCGCGCGGCGCACTACGTCGGCCATCTCTGGGACCTGCACCACTGCTTCGATCCGCGCTGCGTCATGCACCCCGGGTGGTCGCCGGGCTTCGCCGCCTACCCCGAGGTGGCGCTGTGCCTCTTCGACCGGGAAAAGAGCGAGCGGAAGATCAAGCTTGGGTCTTCCTAGAGCGGCGCCTTTCATCGCGCTGATCGCGGTTGGCGCGGGCTCGCTGCTCTTCGATCTCACGCTGCCGTCGCGGCTGCCCTCCGACGCCGACTGGGCCGAAGCGGCGGGCGCGCTGCGCGGCGCGGCCCAGCCCGGAGACGCCGTCCAGCTCTGGCCCGTCTGGGCCGAGCGGGCGCGCCTCTTCGTCGACAGCATGCCGGTGCTGGCCGAGGAAGATCCGCGCCAGGCGGACTATCCCGGAGTCCGCCGCCTCTGGGTCCTCTCGCTGCCCCGGACGCCGTTCTTCGCGCCGCCCGACGCCGCGCTGCAAGCGCGGGGAGCGACTCCGTCCGGCGCCGAGCAACGGTTCGGGGCGCTCGCGTTGCGCGCCTGGGATCTGCACGCGCCGCCCATAGGCCCGATCACGCGTTCGCTCGAGGAGCACGAGGTCGACTACGTCCCCCGGCGCTGCGTCGTGGTGCCCATCGGCGGCCGCCTCGCCGAGCGCGCCCCCGCGCGAGCGACGCTGCACGTGCGCGCCGGCGTCGTCGGCGAGCGCGCCTACGACGCGGATCGTCCGGAGATCCTGGTGCAGATCTTCGCCGATGGCGTACCGGTCGGGTCCCTGGCGGTCCCGCGCACGGTGCGCGACGGGACCGGCTGGCACCGCCTGGACGTGCCGCTGCCGGCGGGAGCCGCGGAGCGCGAATTCGTCTTCGCCGTGTCCTCGCCGGACAGGGCCCGATCCTTCTGCCTGCAGGCGTGGACGTCGGGATGAGCGACAAGGGCCTGGCGCGCACGCTCGGATTCGCCACCGCCGCAGTGCTGGCGCTGACGCAGGCGCCGGTCGGATTCGTCCGCGACGAGGGGTACTACTTCACGGCCGCGCAGTCGGTCGAGGCCTGGCTGCGCATGTTGCTCCACTCGCCGCTCCAGGCCATCGCGCAGACGGAGCGGTACTGGTCGTACAACTTCGAGCATCCCGGTCTCGCCAAGCTGCTCTTCGCGGCCTCCCACCTGGTCTTCACCACCTGGCTGGGCGTGCTGCCCGACGCCTTGGCGTGGCGGCTCCCTGCGTTCGCCTTCGCCGGATTGCTCAGCTACTGGCTCTGCTTGCTGGGACTCTCGCGCTCGCGCGCCGCCGGAGTGCTCGCACCCCTCTTGTTCTGGTGCGCGGAGCGCACGTTCTTCCACGGCCACCTCGCCTGCTTCGACATCCCCATCTGCGCGCTCTGGGCGGGAGTGGGCGTGGCCTGGCTGCGAGCGTCGGGACCCGGGCTCGCGTTCACCTACGGCGCCGCGCTGGCGGTGAAGCACAACGCCTGGTTCCTGCCGCCGGTGCTCCTGGTCCACGCGCTCTTGCTCCCCGGCGACCAGCGCAAGGCGATGCTGCGGAAGCTGCCCTGGCTCTTGCTCTCGCCGCTGGTCCTCTTCCTGGCCTGGCCGCTCCTCTGGCACGATCCACTGCGCCACCTGCGCGACTGGGTCGCGTTCCACACCCACCACGTGCACTACGCCTGGTGGTACTTCGGCCAGGTCCTGCGCGGCCCGCCGTTTCCGGTCTGGTACCCGGTGGTGCTCGACGCGCTGGTGCTCCCGCTGACGAACGCGCTCGTGCTCGCCGCCGCGGGGATCTCGCTCCTCTGGGCATTCGCCCGCCGCCGCCTCGACCCGCAGCGGCTTCTGGAGCTCGGTCTCGCCGGCGCCGCCCTGCTGCCCTTCCTCCTCACCACCACGCCGATCTTCGGCGGCATCAAGCACTGGCTCGGCTTCCTCGCGCTCCTCGCTCCGGAGGGCGCGTCCTTGCTGGCGCGGATCGCGCCGGAACCCAGGCGCCTGGCAGCGGTCGCCGCCGCCACGCTGCTGCCGGGCCTCTGGCAGATCCTCCACGTCCATCCCTACGGCACCAGCGCCTACGGCGAGCTGGCCGGCGGCATCCCCGGCGCCGCGACGCTGGGAATGCAGCGCCAGTACTGGTCGAACAACGTGACCGGCGTGCTGCCCTGGCTGAACGCGCACTGTCCCCCGGGCGCGCGCGTGTACTTCCACGAGGTGAACGTGGAGAGCTACCGGACCTACGTGCGGATGGGGATGCTGCGCCCCGACATTCGTTACGCGCCGAGTCCCTTGCAATCCGACTACGCCGCCCTGCAATGGCACCGCGAATTCCGCGATCGCGAGCCGGAGACCTGGAACGCGTACGGGACCCGCCGGCCGGCCACCGGTCTGTACCTGGACGAAGTTCCACAGGTCGTGGTCTATGCCCGCCCCGGCCTGCCCGGCGCGCCGTAGACTCCCCTTCCATGAGCCGCTGGGAGCGCATCCTCGATCAGAAGCCGCAGGAGCTCAGGGACTACGTCCTGGACAAGGTGGCCGATCAGCTCGTCGAGGACCTGCGCCAGTTTCCCCCGCGCATCGAGGAGTGGCTCGACCCGCAGCTCGAGGCCCGCTACGCGCGCGTCCTTACGCGCACCGACCGGCCCGAGCTGGACACGTACCGCGTCGCCTGCGAGCTGGCCCGCGAGGAGATGCTGCGCGAGTACGAGCTGATCGACCGCTTCTGCCGGAGCGAGGAGTACCGGCGCCTCTTGCCGGACTCGCTCGAGGAGCAGAGCGCGCACTTCATCACCCGGTACCTGGTGGACTCGGCGCTGACCTTCCAGGAGTTCGCGCGGGGAAAGTTCAGCCGGCGCGATCTGGTGGCTTTGATGGAGAAGGTCGAGGACCGATTGCTGCGCGGCTACCGGTTGCGGCTCTGAGTCTTCGCCTTCGTGGGTTTCTTCCGGCATTCCGCGCCGCGGTCGTGCGCCGTCTTCGCCGCCGGCGCGCTCTTGTGCGCCTGGATCACCTCGTCGAAGAAGAGCAGCGCGTTCTGGCAGTCGCCCTGGGCCTGGAACGACATGCCGATCTTCAGGAGCGCGTCGGGCACCTTCTCCGAGCCCTTGTACTCCTTGAGCACCTTCTGGAACTCGACGATGGCGTCGTTCCATTTCTTCTCGACGTAGTAGGTCTCGCCCAGCCAGTACTGCGCGTTCGCGGCCAGCTCGTCCTTGGGGTAGCGGGTGAGGAAGTCCTGGAAGAGGTCGCGCGCCTTGGCGGTCTGCCCCTGGTCGAGCCGCTGCCGGGCCAGGTTGTAGAGCGGACCGCGCTCGGTGGGCCGCTCCTGCTCCTTCTTCTGCTGCGCCACGAACTGGTTGGCGGCGTCCAGCGCCTTCTGCTGGTCCTGCATGGTCTTCTCCAGCGCGTCCAGCCGGTGCTGGATGACCTCCAGCTGCCCGCGCAGGGCGGCCGTCTCGTTCTGGTTCTTCTCCACGTCGACGGCCAGGTCGGCGCCGCTCTTGCGGGCGGCGCGCGAGAGCTGGTCGAGCGCGTCCTGCAGCGCCTTGGCCCGCTGCTGGTCCTTCTGGCGGTCGCCCGAGGTGGCGTCCATCTCCTTCTTCAGATCGGCCCGCAGCGCCGCGATGTCCTGGCGCATCTGCTCGCCTTCCTGGGCCGTGGTGACGCAGGCGGAGCCCAGGGCGGCCAGGGCGGCGAGGGTCACCGGCAGGAGCTTGCGCATGGCGCGCACCTATCCGTGCCTGCCCGGGGTGTCAAGGAAAGCGAGCTTGTCCCGCCGGCGCAGGCGCTTCAGCTCGTGCTCGCGCCGGAGCGCGGCGGAGCGGGTCCGGGCCGGCTCCCTGTGCAGGAGCGCGAAGGGGCCGCGGCCGCGCGTGTACCGGGCGCCTCTGCCGCTGGCGTGGGCGGCGAGGCGGGCGGGCAGATCGTTGGTGATTCCGGTGTACAGGGTGCCGTCGGCGCAACGGAGCAGGTAGACGCACCACACGCCCGCACCATCGCGGAACGCCGGCGCGCCGGCAAGTTCTCCTCTGTTATGCTCCGGCCCTGCGATGCCTGCGAAGCGGCCCCCTTCCGACGATGCCCGGAGCACGTTGATCGACGTCGAC
>WNFT01004348.1_pt1 | contig 12383 bp, 8 predicted proteins | sample 5400191 | NCBI WGS metagenome assembly WNFT01 (sample SAMN13153359, study PRJNA577476) | soil metagenome | isolation source: 80 cm saprolite under Madrone tree | place: USA:California | collected 2016-06-14
TTCCAAAGAAACTCATGACCATTACACTGCGGCGATTCGGCGCGCGTTAGAAGCGGAGCGCGCTGAACGAGCATCTGCATCAGGAATCAACGCCCCAATCATCGAAGTCCTGTCGGACGATAATTCCGAGGCCGACAAAGATGTGCGAGCACCGCGGGCTTTTCGTCGATTGAAACCAACCTACCCTGAGACCGCCGCGCGCGCCGAGGTCGAGGCTACGGTTGACGTTCTAGTGGATATAGATGCTCGCGGTGAAGTAGGTCACGTGGAAATCACCCGGTGGGCTGGCTATGGGTTGGACCAGTCCGTTGTGGACACGGTAAAGCAAATGCATTTTTTCCCGGCGATGCGCAACGGTATAGCAATTCCGATGCGCGTGCTGCTGCGTTATAATTTTCGCAAGCCGCCGATCGATAATTCTACCCAGCAAAAGCCATCGATCGAACACGAAATCTAAATTGCACCGCGGTCGTTGTTGGGGCTATGATGAGCACAACATATGAGCGAAGATCCCACAAAGCGTTTTCCGAAGGCTCCAGGCGATAACGGCGAGGAGAAGCTCGATCAGTTATTTGCCGCAGTGGAAGCATTGCGCGGCGAACTGCGCAGTGAAGTGTCAAGTTTGCGCAGCGAACTCCACAATGAAGCATCAAGTTTGCGGAGCGAACTGTCGGCATTATCAGAGACCGTCGAACATCGTCTTTATGACACGCGTCCGATGTGGGAATCGGTGCTCGCCGAAATGGAGAACCTCAAGAGCAGAGTCGATGTCCTTGAAACCACCGTTCGCGATGGGCTCAAAGATATGGGGCACCTGTTTCGAACTCAGTACGTCGATGTCATCAGAGTCCAGCGTGATCTTGAGGAGCGCGTGACGGAGCTCGAACAAAAGCCTGCCTGATTCTCACCGAGTAGCATCACCATCCACGCCACTAAGAGACGAACGTCTATTCGTGTCGCCGACTTTCTATCGTGCTATCATCGCCGTGATCCGACATGCTTTATCTTTCGCAAGTTTTAGGTCGACCCATCATTGACCTTGAAGGCGAGCGTGTGGCAACGCTCAAAGACGTCATTGTGCGTCTGGGTGAAGAGGATCATCCGCCGGTCGCCGGGTTTGTCGCCCGTTATCGGCGGCGAGATTTTTTTCTGCCGCGTTGGCGCATCTCGCATTTTGGCGAAGCGGGCGTGCGTCTGAATTCCGACATTCTCGATCTGCGGCCATTCGTGCGACGCGATGGTGAAGTGCTGCTCGCGCGGGACGTACTGGACAAACAACTGATAGACGTAGATGGGAAGCGAGTCGTGCGCGTTAACGATGTCCAGCTCATCGAAGCCGCAAACGAGTGGCGAGTCACGGGAGCGGACGTTAGCCTGATTGGTTTGTGGCGTCGTCTGGCGCCGGCATTTATGCGCAGCGGGCGACCGGTGGAAGTCATCGACTGGGCCGATGTTGGCTATCTCGCCACCGATGCCGCTACCGTGCAGTTGAAATCGTCGCGGGGAAAACTGGCGCGACTGCATCCGGTCGAAATCGCGCGCCTCGCGGAATCTCTCTCGTATCAACACGGCGCGGAAATTGTCGAATCGCTCGACGATGAAACCGCCGCCGAAACTCTGGAAGAGATGGCCGCCGAACGTCAGGCGCAAATTCTCGGCGACATGGATGAAGAGCGCGCTGCGGACATCCTCGAACATATGTCGCCCGATGAGGCAGCGGATGTGCTTGGCGACTTGCCGGTAGATAAGGCTGAAGACCTGCTCAATCGCATGGACGATGAAGAACAGCTCGAAGTCGCTGAGCTGCTGCCTTATGCCGATGACACCGCCGGCGGATTGATGACGACGGAGTTTGTAACCCTGGCGCGGGACCTGACGGTGGGAGAGGCGCTGGCTCGCCTGCGTGAGATGGCGGAAACGCCGAATATGATTTACTACCTCTACGTGGTCGAGGATGAAGCTTCAGAGAAGTTGGTCGGAGTGATTGCGCTGCGCGGCCTGATCCTTTCCGATCCTTCTTCGCCCCTGAAAACCGTGATGCGCAGCGATTTGCAGGTGGCGCTTACGGACGACTCGGCGGCCGATGTGGCGCAGAAGATTGCCGAGTATAATCTGCTGGCTCTTCCAGTCGTCGATGAGGCCGGCGAAATACTGGGCATCGTAACCGTCGACGACGCAATCGAAATCTTGTTACCAAGAGACTGGCGTCAGCGATTACCGAAGTTGATCGGATGAGAAGTCCAGGCGATGGCTGTTTAGGCTGGATTTGTTCTCTGAGCGCCGGACGAGTCCGGCATTAAACGAACGGTATGGGTTTACTAATCCGCAATTCGCATTCGTACGTAGCAGATGAATTCTGAGGATCCTCCAAATGGCGAAGCAACAGATCGACGCGCCTGGCGAAGGTCAACGCCTTTTGCGGCGCAGCGCCCAGCGTGTGCGCCGCAGGATAGAACGGCGGCCTCGTCTGCTCATTTACCTTGCCATTTTCGGTCCCGGTGTGATTACGGCCAGCGCGGGAAATGACGCCGGCGGCATCGCAACTTTCGCCTCGGTAGGCGCCGATCATGGCTACCAGCTCCTCTGGGTTCTGATTCCGCTAACCTTTAGCCTTGGTATTGTTCAGGAGATGTGCGCCCGCATGGGCGCGGTGACGGGCAAGGGTCTCGCGGATCTGATTCGCGAACGTTTCGGCGTGCGCTGGACCGCGCTGGTCATGCTGGCTCTGCTCGTCGCGAACGGCGGCGTTACCGTTTCGGAATTCGTCGGCATCGCCGCGGCAATGGAATTGTTTGGTATTGCACGTTATATCTCAGTGCCGATCGCCGCCATCGCCATCTGGTGGCTAATTGTCAAGGGATCATATCAGCGCGTCGAGCGAGTCTTTCTCGCGATGTCGCTCGTTTTCCTCGGTTACGTAGTAGCAGCTTTTCTCGCGCATCCTGCGTGGACCACGGTCGCGCGTGAATTGGTCCATCCCCATTTCGAATTGGCGCCGGCATATCTTTTTACTTTTGTGGCGGTCATCGGAACGACCATCTCGCCCTATATGCAGGTCTTTATCCAATCGTCCGTAGTCGAAAAAGGGGTGCGTCCCGAAATCTATCGGCTGACCCGCATCGATGTTTGGGTCGGAACCATCTTCGCGATCTTGATAGTTTTCTTCATAGTGATTTCGACTGCCGCGACTCTGCACGTGCGCGGCGAACATGTCGACTCGGCAGCGGAAGCCGCGCATGCGCTCAGACCGTTTGCCGGTGCTTATGCTGAAAGTTTGTTTGCGATTGGACTGTTCGGGGCTTCGATGTTGGCCGCCGGGGTGTTGCCGCTGGCAACTGCTTATTCGATTAGCGAAGCGCTTGGATTCGAGAAAGGCGTCTCCAGCAGTTTCCGCGAGGCGCCAATCTTTGTCGGAATTTTTACCTTCCTGGTGGCGCTCGGCGCGCTGATCGGAATGATGCCCGGCTTGCCCTTAATTCGCGTCCTGCTCGTAACGCAGGTCATCAACGGAGTGCTGCTACCTGTAATTCTCTTCGCGGTCCTGCGCTTGGTGAACGATCGCGAACTGATGGGTGAGTATGTAAATGGTCTGGTCTATAATCTCGCGGCCTGGGCCACCGCGATAATTATCTCAGCATTGTCGCTCCTGATGATCGTGACCAGTGTATTCCCTAACCTTTTTGCGAAGTAGCTCATTAGGGTGCACAAATCATTCCGCCGTAATTTGCCAGTGACAAGTCAGGACTTCACAGACGTCACTTTACTTCTCGCCAAGCCGCGCGTTTGATGATAAAAGTACCTTCTCGTTCCCAGGCGTCTACTTGAAGAGCGAGGGATTAAATGGCAGCAGTCGGACCCAAGCGGAATCGGATCTTAGCTTTCATTTTCGCGACCTTGGTCGTCGCGCTGGCTCTCTATTTTTTCCTCTACTTCGAACAAGATTTGCGTACTTACCTGGCTTCGCGCATGGGTCCTCGCGCCCGCGCGGAAGACAGTCTGATCAACATCCCTAAGCTAATACTCTTTTCCCTGCTTGCTTTCCTGGGCGTTCGGGCGCTGAGCACTATCATCTTTGATTTTGTATTTCGTCTCCGGCGTGGCTATGAAGCCCCGACTCTGGTGCGAAATATCTTTTCGCTGGTCGCTTTCACAATTCTCTTCCTACTGATCTTTAATCGCATCTACACCGAAGTTAATCTGGGAGCCCTCTTCACCACCTCAGCTATCTTCGGCGTTATCATCGGTCTCGCCTTGCAGGACACTTTGGGAAATTTTTTCTCCGGTATTTCCCTGCATGCAGACAGACCATTTCAAGTCGGCGACGTGATCGTCGTTGGACAGCAAAAGCACACTGGCGTCGTCGAGGGTATCACCTGGCGCGCAATCAAGATCCGCACCTTTCAAAACCACGTGGTCCTGGTAAGCAATAGCAACGCGGCAAAGGAAGCGATAGAGGTTTGTCCGCGCGATAATCTTAACGCCCGCCTGGTTCTCTTTGGGACGCTCTATACGGACTCGCCCGCCAAGACAATCCATGTCGTGCGTGAAGCCGTCCGTGACGCCGACAACGTCTCACCCAAGATCACGCCCATCGTCCGAATCAGAAATCTCGGTGAGTCCTCCATCGATTGGGAAATAAAATATTGGCTGGAGGACTACGCCAAATACAACGACACGGACGCCCTCGTCCGTCAGCGCATCTGGTATGCCCTGCGGAGAAGTGGCCTAACCTTTGCTTATCCAACCCGCACCGTCCAGTTAGAGCGAAAGGTAGCGCCGAAGCCCGTGACCGCTGACGAACAAATTGCCGATCGGCTTTCGGCGGTGGATATTTTCTCCCCGCTCTCCACCGAAGAACTACAAAAGTTGGCACGGGCCACAGTCGGGCATGTGTTTGCCCCCGGCGAGACGCTTATCCGCGCAGGCGACGAAGGGTCATCGATGTTCGTTGTCCACAATGGCCGGGTCCAAGTTCAAGTAACCGAAAATGGCCGGCCTCGACCCGTGGCCGTTTTAAGTGAAGGCGATTTTTTTGGCGAGATGGCCCTGTTCACGGGTGAACCGCGCACAGCCAACGTCCTCGCCATAGAAGAAACTGAAGTGCTTGAAATCGGCCATGTCGCGATGAAGCATTTGTTCGAGACGAACCCCGACTTGGCTGAATCCATTAGTTGGACGATTGCCGAGCGCCGCGCGAGCTTGGCAGCGGGTTCTCAACAGCTTCCCCAAGCCAGCATTGAAGAGTCCGCCGGACTCCTGTCATCCATCAAGCGATTCTTCGGCCTGCGGTAGAAACCAACCATAAGAATTGGCAATCCACTTCAACGATCCAAAACTTTCCGGCCCAGGCAGAGCGCTATCCTAACGATGTCCTAGCTCTGAAAGCGGACTTGACAACAACACACTCAGCCTTTATTATGACGATGCGCTCAGGGCGGGGCCCTGAGTCATAGACCGAGTAATAACAAAATCAGGAGGTTGGTTATGAGTATCATTCGTTACGACCCATTCCGTGATTTGCGGGCGCTTCAGGATGAAGTCAATCGTCTGTTTACCGGCAATATGGCCCGGTTTGACGACGAGGGTATTGCCCGCGGTTCGTGGAGTCCAAGCGTAGACATCTACGAAAACAAGGACCAGATCGTGCTCGAGGCGGAATTGCCCGGCATGAAGCGCGAAGACTTTGATCTTTCCGTCGAGAACAACGTGATCACCCTTCGTGGGGAGCGTCACTTCGAAAAGAAGGACGAAACGGACAACTACCATCGCGTCGAGCGCGCCTATGGCGGTTTCCTGCGATCCTTCACGTTACCGAATTCGGTTTCGGGCGAAGGAGCGACGGCAGACTATCGAAATGGCGTCTTGCGCGTGGTTCTTCCTAAGAAAGAGGAGACGAAGGCTCGTCGCATCGAAATCAAAAGCGAAGGCGGCGAGGAGTCCAGGACGATCGAAGCCAAGCCTGAGACTGCAAGAGCTGCAGCCAAATAAAACGTCTCCGGTTGGGCGAACTCAGCGGGGCACTGGCATACGGACCAGTAGCCCCGCTTACTTTCCTCGGAACGAGTTTTGTAGTTAACTTTTTGTAATGCGTTTAGACAAGTTTACACTTCGTGGGCAGGAAGCCATCCAGGCCGGCATTGAACTGGCTGAGCGGAATCAGAATCAGCAGGTCGAACCCGAGCACGTTCTGTGCGCGATGCTCGAACAGCCGGAGGGAATTGTGCGTCCGCTGCTTGGCAAGTTGGGGGCGAACGTGCAGGTTGTGCTCAACGATTGCCAGGCGGCCATCGCGCGCTTTCCGAAAGTCCAGGGAGGCCAACAATATTTCAGTCCTCGCTTGACCCAAATATTCACCGCGGCGCAAAAGCAGGCTGAGAAGATGCAGGACGAATATATCTCGACCGAACATCTGCTCGTGGCGATCGCTGAAGAGAAAGATGGTGAGAGCGGAAAGCTTCTCCGCCAGCACGGGGTCAATCGGGATGACTTGCTTAAAGCGGTTGAGCAGACGCGCGGCGGCGCTCGCGTCACCGATCAGAATGCGGAAGCGAATTACCAGGCGCTGGCGAAGTACGCGCGCGATCTCACCGATTTGGCGCGCCAGGGAAAACTCGATCCGGTGATTGGCCGCGACGACGAAATTCGCCGCACCATTCAGGTACTCTCGCGTCGCACAAAGAACAATCCCGTGCTGATCGGCGAGCCTGGCGTCGGTAAGACGGCGATCGTCGAAGGCCTGGCTCAGCGTATTGTCTCAGGCGACGTGCCAGAGACTCTGCGTAATAAGCGCTTGGTCGGTCTGGATCTCGGCTCAATGCTTGCCGGCGCGAAGTATCGTGGGGAATTCGAGGATCGCTTGAAAGCAGTACTCAAGGAGATCGAGAACGCGCAGGGTCAGATCATTCTTTTCATCGACGAATTACACACACTGGTCGGCGCCGGCGCGGCGGAGGGCGCAATCGACGCTTCGAACATGTTGAAGCCGGCCTTGGCGCGTGGTGACCTGCGTTGCGTCGGGGCGACGACGCTGAACGAATACAAGAAATATATTGAGAAAGACGCAGCGCTCGAACGCCGCTTCCAGCAGATTTACGTCGGCGAGCCGAGTGTGGAAGACACGATTGCGATTCTGCGTGGTCTGAAGGAGCGGTACGAAGTTCATCACGGCGTGCGCATCAAAGATTCAGCGATTGTCGCCGCCGCTACGCTTTCGAACCGCTACATCAGCGATCGCTTCCTGCCTGACAAAGCAATCGATCTAATTGACGAGGCCGCGTCTCGCCTGCGAATTGAAATTGACTCGCTGCCGCAGGAAATCGACCAGCTTGAGCGCGAAATAATGCAGCTCGAAATCGAACGCCAGGCGCTGCAGAGAGAAGAAGACGAACGTTCGAAGGCTCGGCTCAAAGAGATCGAGCAGCGCATCGCCGATTTGCGTGAAACGTCTTCGGGAATGAAAGCCAAATGGCAATCGGAAAAGGAAGCAATCGAGCATATGCGGACAGCGAAAGCCGAGCTGGAGCAATTGCGTCTGCAATTGGATCAGGCCCGTAATGCCGGCGATCTCGCGAGGGCTTCCGAGATTCAGTATGGAAAGATTCCCGAACTGGAACGAAAGCTCGAAGCTGAGCAGTCTAAGCTGGCGAAAATTCAGACTGACGGCGTCACGTTGAAAGAAGAAGTCGATGAAGAAGACGTGGCCGAAGTCGTTGCCAAATGGACCGGCGTTCCGGTTTCAAAAATGCTCGAAGGCGAAATGCAGAAACTTCTGACCATGGAAGATCGCCTGCGCGAGCGAGTGATTGGCCAGGAGGAAGCGCTTGAAGCGGTGGCGAATGCTGTGCGGCGCGCCCGCGCGGGCTTGCAGGATCCAAATCGTCCAGTTGGCTCGTTTGTCTTCTTGGGGCCAACGGGCGTCGGCAAAACTGAGACGGCTCGGGCGCTCGCTGAATTTCTGTTCGACGACGAAAGAGCAATGGTGCGCCTCGACATGTCTGAGTACATGGAGAAGCATGCTGTGGCGCGCATGATCGGCGCCCCACCGGGTTATGTTGGTTACGAAGAAGGTGGGCAGTTAACTGAAGCAGTTCGTCGCCGGCCTTACAGTGTGATCCTCTTCGACGAAATCGAGAAAGCGCATGCGGATGTTTTCAACGTGCTCTTGCAGATCCTGGACGATGGTCGCCTGACGGATTCGAAAGGCCGCACGGTCGATTTTAAGAATACCGTTTTGATCATGACTTCCAATCTCGGTTCTCGCGAGATTCTGGAAGTCAGCGATGACGAAAAGCAAGTGCGCGAGGCGGTCACTCAGGTTCTGCACGAACACTTCAAGCCGGAGTTTTTGAATCGTATCGATGACATAGTCATCTTCCATCGCTTATCCCGAGAGCAAATCAATCAAATCATCGACGTGCAGCTCGAACGCCTGCGGGCGATGTTGCACGACCGCAACGTCTCACTCGTCCTTGAAGACTCAGCGAAGCAATTGCTCGCGCGCGAAGGCTACGATCCTAATTTTGGCGCCCGACCGCTAAAGCGCGCGATTCAGACACTAATTCAGAACCCGCTCGCGATGAAACTCCTGCGGGGAGAGGTGCTTCCGGGCCAGACAGTGTTTGTATCGGCTCGCGACGGTGAGATGAAATTTACTACAGAAGTTGCCGCCGCAGCGTAAATTCATTAGAGTGTCCGCGCGGGTTTTGCCTGGCGAGGATTGCTGGCAACAAATTTGCTTGCTGAGATGGTCGGCAGATTCTTGTTGCACTGAAACGCAACGATGAATATGCTCTAAACATCAAAAGGGCGCTCGCGTGATGCAATTTCGAGCAAACTGAAGCGGAGATGGTTAAAAAGTAAGTCGAGAAAACAAATGGCGGATCTGGAAGCATATCGAGACAAATTTGGAGATAGCGGGCAGCGTGTACTTCAGAATGCTCTGACTGAATCACAACGCCGCGACCAAAACTACATTGGGGTTGAACATATTATCCAGGCTCTGGCATCTGAAGAGCCCGAGCTTTTCAACTCAACCATCCGTAGTCTCGCTCTCGATCCCGCAATGGTGACGCGCGCGATAAGTACGCGGCTGGATAATGCCCGGCAGCACGTCGGCAAAGGCGTTCGGATCGCTCCGGATACGACCGATCTGTTCAAGCGGGCGATGGAGCGCGCGCGCTCACGCGGACGCAAGACAATCGAAGCTACCGACATCTTCGAAGTGCTTTCGAAACCCGACAGTTTGTTTGTCGAGGTGCTCCAGAATCTGGGCGCCAAGCCGGACGCGGTCGGCGAGCACGTGCGCACAAATGTAAATGTGCGCGAGCAACAAGACGAACAATACCGTAAGAAGTTTGAGTTGCCGCCGTACTTGAAACACTTTGGGGTTTCGCTGAATCGCATGGCGCGCATGGACAAAATCCCACCTACTATCGGGCGCGAAAAAGAGATTCAGCAGATCATCGAAATTCTTTGCCATCGTGAGCGTGCCAACTCGCCCATGTTGGTTGGCGAGCCCGGTGTTGGTAAGACCGCCGTTATCGAAGGCCTGGCCCGTTTGGTTGAACTCGAACCGCAAAAGGTGCCGTCACGCTTGCGCAACTCGCACATAGTGCAACTGCAAATGGGCGGCATCGTGGCGGGCACAATGTTGCGCGGCATGTTCGAGGAAAGAATCAAAGGGATCATCGATGAAGTGAAAGAGCGCGACAATCTCATCCTCTTCATCGACGAGGCGCATACCATCATCGGCGCCGGCGCCGCGCTGGGAACTTCTTCGGATGCAGCCAACATGTTCAAGTCGTCACTGGCCAAAGGCGAGCTGCGCATCATTGGCGCAACCACCTTGGCCGAGTACAAGGAATATATCGGGGAGGACGAAGCGCTGGCCCGGCGTTTCCGTCTGGTTAAAGTTGACGAGCCTTCAATCGGCGAAACTCGAGAAATTCTTCTTGGGATGCGGCCGCGGCTCGAACGAAATTATTCGGTCAAGATTTCTGACGAAGCCATCAATACCGCGCTGGAGATGGCCCCGAAATACATTCGCAACCTGCATCTGCCTGACAAGGCCATTGGCTGGCTCGACACCGCCGCAGTCAAAGTTGAAATCAACGAGCCACACACGATGATCGTCAAGCCGGAGCACGTCATCGAAGTTATCTCGCAAGAATCGCGAATCCCGCGCGACATGATCTTTCGCGACACGAGCGATCGCTTTGCGATGACTGAAGTCCAGCTTTCTCAGCGCGTGATTGGCCAGAAGCAAGCTATCCAAGCCGTCGCGCAACGCCTGCGTTTGAACAAAGGTCCGTTGAAGGAGTCGCACTATAAACCTGACGGCGTATTGCTATTCCTCGGTCCGACCGGCGTAGGCAAGACTGAACTGGCAAAAGCCGTTGCCGAGTTTATGTTCGGCGACGATCACAAGATGGTTCGTCTCGACATGTCCGAATACGGCGACGGGACGGTGGGCGTCGAGAAACTGATCGGCATGCCCCGTGGCATCGTCGGATCGGAGCGCGGTGGAATTCTGACAGAACAACTTCGCGAGAACCCTTACACGGTCTTGTTGCTAGACGAGGTTGAGAAAGCTTCGCCCTATTTGATGAATCTGTTCCTGCAGGCTTTCGATGAAGGCTGGTTGACCGATGGCCGCGGCCGGCGCGTCTATCTCTCGGACGCGATCGTGATCATGACGTCGAACCTCGGTTCGGATAGCTTCAAAAAGTACGAAAAGCCGCTAGGCTTTGGCACGAAGACGGCCTCGGATTTTCGCGCCATCAAGAACGAAGTGATGAAGGCCGCGGAGATTCGCTTCTCGCCTGAATTTCGCAACCGCATCGACGAGATCGTAGTTTTCTCGCCGCTGACGTTGGACGAGGTCAAACAAATCGCCCAACTTTACCTTGATAAGACTCGTCGTCAGATGAAGCGCCAGGGCAAGTCATTCGAGGTTACCAGTCAGGCAATCGACCTGTTGACCGAAAAAGGTTTCAGTATGCAGTACGGCGCTCGCTTTCTGAAGCGTTATATAGATGAGAAAGTGAAACTGCCGATCACCACGATGTGGAAGAGCGGATCCAAGTTTTCAGTCGATGTCGAAGGTGAAGAGATCTCGGTGAAGGTCGTCGAAGGCGAGAAATCACCAGCCGACACTTTGAAGGCTTAACAAGCTCGCCGTATCAGTACCGCGAGCGGTAGCGACCGGATCGTAAGCCTCTTTCGGAAAGCTCTGAACACAAATCGTGTCCTGGTTTAATCAACAGCGACTGTCGGGATCCGGCCCCCTACCGCTCGCGGTTCTGACACTCAGCTCCGATAAATGAAAGTCATACTCCTTGCCAAACTTGCCCTAGCGACTCAATTAGCAGTCATCGCCGTCGCGTTCTCTCTTGGTCAGGTCAGCGCTCAAACTGAACCGAAAAAAACAACTCCAGACGATAAGGCCCAGCAGATTGTGCAGCGCTCCATCCAAGTCGTGGGTGGCGACCGCTATCTGAGCGTCAAGACAGTTATCGGTCATGGCTTCTTCACCGAATACAAAGATGGGATATCGGGGATTCCCATGAAGTTCGTCGACTACATTGTGTATCCCGACAAAGAGCGCACTGAGTTCACCGGTGGCGGCCAGCATTTAATTCAAACTAATGACCGAGACCATGGATGGATCTTTGATGCGGCAGCCAGAACTCTCAAAGACCAAAACACCACCCAGTTGGAAGACTTCCGCCTGGCGATGCGCACGAGTGTCGAAAATTTGCTCCGTGGCTGGTGGCGCGCGCAGGGTGCGAAGTTGAGTTACGTGGGCCGCCGCGAGGCCGGCGTAGGCCGGCGCAACGAAACCGTGAAGCTCGCCTACCCAGATGGTTTTTGGATTGAATACGAGTTCGCCGCCGGCGAGGGCTTGCCCGCAAAAGTGATCTACGAGCGCAAGCACAAGAAACCCGACAGCGACGAAATGGAAGAACTCACCGAAGAAGACAGGCTTCTGAAACCAGTTACCATCGACGGTGTCGTCACACCCTACGTCATCGATCACTTCCGCAACGGCAGCCAAACCAGCCGCATCAACTACGAATCAGTCGAGCTGAATAAGACCATCGCTGACTCGCTCTTCGCCAAGCCCGCCAGTCTTAAAGCGATCAAGTAGACACAATCAGGAGTGGATAACCGTTCGGTGTTGACGGTCCGGCGCTGTATTGCGTAAGCTGGGCTAGTCAGACTAGTCAGATGTGAAAGGGCAGATCGGCATGAACAACGCCAAGAGAGAAATGGAAATGAAATTGACCGGCAAGCACCGTTCGGGGACATGGCAGTTGCAAACGGCGAAGGCCCGCTTCAGCGAACTGTTTCGACGCGCGCGCACCGAGGGGCCACAGGTCGTG
>WNFT01004928.1_pt1 | contig 12381 bp, 7 predicted proteins | sample 5400191 | NCBI WGS metagenome assembly WNFT01 (sample SAMN13153359, study PRJNA577476) | soil metagenome | isolation source: 80 cm saprolite under Madrone tree | place: USA:California | collected 2016-06-14
ACAGCCGCTATGGGTTGCTAACCTCACCGTGGGCGGGGCGAATCACAACCTCGTGTTTATCGCCACGGAGCACGACAGCGTCTACGCCTTCGACGCCGATTCTCCTTCCTGCCTCCAGCTTTGGAAGACCAGCTTCCTCTCCGGGACGACCGTGACTACCATGTCTTATCTAGACACTATTAATGGGACCACCGACCTCGTTCCAGAGATTGGCATCACCTCGACTCCTGTCATTGACCCGGTGACCAAAACCATCTATGTGTCGGCCAAGACGAAGGAAACCATCGGCACCGGGTGCTCCATGGCCTCCCCCTGCTTTGTCCATCGGTTGCATGCTCTCGATATCACCACCGGCGCCGAGAAGTTAGGCGGCCCGGTTGTCATCTCGGCGCCGAATTTCATCCCTCGCCAACATTTGAACCGCCTTTCGCTGCTCCTTAATAACGGAACGGTTTATGTCGGCTTTGGTTCGCACGGTGACGGCTGCCCCTGGCAGGGCTGGCTGTTTGGTTACAACGCCGCAACTCTGGCCCAGACCCTTGTTTGGCCGACTAGCGATCCGACGAGCGGGTGCCACGCTGCCGGGATTTGGAATGGTGGCGGAGGGCCTGCTGCCGATGCAGGTGGGAATATATATGTCGTCACTGGCAACGGCTCCTACGACGGGACGAAAAATTTCTCCGAGTCCACTCTGAAGCTCAGTCCAACGGGCGCACTACTCGACTGGTTCACTCCCTTTAATAAGGACGTTCTCGATGCCAACGACGTCGACATGGGCTCTGCCGGTATCCTCATTCTTCCGGATTCCGTCGCTTCCGCAGCCCATCCGCATCTGGCGCTCGCGACGGGCAAGATCGCCATTCTTTATCTCCTCGATATTTCTCAACCAGCCCCGGGTCAAACAACATGGCGTTCCCGCCTTTTGGAATGGAAACATCTACACCACGGGCCAAAACTATCCTCTGAGCCAGTTCACGATTGCCAACGGCAGCATGTCGACTCCGGCGTTCGCGGTTTCAACCAACACGTTCCCGCCCCACGGTGCGACGCCGGCCGTCTCCGCCAGCGGCGCCACCAACGGTGTCGTCTGGGTCCTGGATAACAGGCCATCTAACGGTAGTGCCATCCTGTATGTTTACAATGCCAATAACGTCGCTAATAAGCTCTACAGCAGCCCGCCAAGCGGTACAGGTGCCGCCGGACCTGCCGTCAAGTTCACGGTCCCGACAGTGGCGAACGGCAAGGTCTATGTCGGCGGACAAAGTATAGTCACTGTGTTCGGCCTGCTTCCCAACTAGGTGCTGGGATCACTGCCGAGCGCACCAGTGACAGATCGGTGCTATGGGTTCGCCGCGGCGCCCACGCCCGCAGGAGTGACCTCGTAGATTCGTGCTTGGCCAAGTTGTGCTACGAGACGAAACGCGTTCGGGTAGGCCCTTTGCACCAAATCAAAACAAACTTCGTCGGAAGGAAGGTAATAACTAGAGTCTCTATCGATTACGAGAACGTAGTGAATACCAAGTCTGCGAAAACCTTCCATCATTACCTGGGGCCGCACTATCGGAGCAAACCAGATCACCTTGCGTTGAGAATAATGAAAAACGAGCGGGACATGGCGAGCTGTTATGACATCTAGAGGATCGGTGTGCAGACGAATCCACTTCGCGGCCACAATGTCTGGGAGCCGCCCGAACCTCTCTTCCTCAAATGCAAGATTCGCACGGGTGATGGGTATTTCTATCGAGATCGCTCTGGCCACCAGCAGAGCAGCTAACCCCAGAGCGCCCATCTGAAGAAAGGTGAGCGACAACGACCCTTCGGGAATCTGCCTTGAGAAGACAGGTCGGTCTGACCATCGGCTCAACATGGTCGGCGTCCGATTCATCCCTATTACCCAGGCCGAAAAGAGTGATGCCGCGAGCCAGAATGCAGCAGAGAATTTCGATTGAACTCCTGCAGACCAGGATGGCCCAGCTGCCCAGCTGTTACGAAACGCCACTGCAAAGAGGAACATGCACAACGGCAAGAGGCACGCGGCCAAGCGGCGCGGGTAGAGGCGAGACCATACGCCCATCTTTCTGGCACCGCGATACATAAAGAGACAGGCGAGTACAGTGTTAGGAAAGAGAAATCGCAACTCGAACTGCCAGGGCCACAAAACATAGATAAATTCAAACCCAAGGAAATACCAGGCAAGGATGTCTTCGCCTGTTCCCCCCAGAAGTGAATCAGCCACGCCGACGACCGATAGGACTAAGGGAATGGCTACGGCCAGCGAGGCGTACGAGCGATAGATCCAGTGCGCCGTGAGAATCTCCGCCAATACAGCGGCTCGTTCGCCAACATTCGTCTTCACACGAGAAAACACATCGGTGGCACTAGCGAAGCCTAACTCCGGATAATTGCCAAGTTTAAGTTTTAGCTGCGATACATAGCTTGCTGGATAGCCAGGCAACGGCCAATCCGGTGGATTGCTTCCGCGGTGCATCCACGCGAACTGCGTCACAATCCCCAAGAGAATGGCGGGAAGGAACACTCTGAACCGATGAACAGCGGTGCCGCGATCCTTCAACCAGGTGAGCCCGATCGAAGCCAACATCGCGCCGACCAAAGCAATACCAGCTGATTGGATGAGGATCGAAAATGCGACGATAAGAGCTAGGGCCGCGGAAAACAGATATGTTCTTGACCGAGTTTCGGCCCTATCGAGCTTGAGGATGGTCCATAAGGCCAACCCGCTCACAAAGAAATACGGGATACTCGGCCATAATCCACGGGTGACGGAGGAAAAGATCCAAGGCGATGAGCCCAACAGCAGACACGTGGCCGCGGCTATGCCCCGCCCTTCAGCTTGGCGAATAATCTGATACCACACCAGGAATCCCAGCGTGAGAAATACCGCCATCGAGCTCAGGAGGACCCCGTACCGACAGCCTGCAACCTTGCAGATTAGTGCCAAAAGAAGAGGCAAGCCGGGAGGCTGAACCCTCTCCGGGACCGAGTCGAACCCATAGTAGCCGTCGTGCAGCAGGGATTTCGCCTGCTCGAAGTAAGCAACGTCTTCAAACGGAAAATCGGGCGAACGCAGGTGAGCGTAAAGCTGGAACGCGCCAAGCACCAGGATGGCCGTGCATACGAGAAAATCAACTACTGCTAGGTCGTGCTGTTGTGAGCGGACACCCTTCACGGGGTTAAGTGGGAGAGCTCGGAGCACATACACCTTCAGACTCTCCGTCGGCGACAATTCAGCATACCCTACCATGACTGGGAGGACCTTTGCGAGTGGTCAGTTGCCACTCTGTGAAGCGTTCTGCTTCTGGCTTATGGCTCGGGAATCTCACCCACCGAAAAATACGTGCAATCCGGATGATGGAACAACAGCGCTTACGCTGGCTTCCGGATCCATCATAGACAAGCCGATTGCCAATGCTTGCAAGCCATGCGATTTGAAGTAAATACACTGTGCTTACTGTGCTGTGAACCTTTACGATAGTTTCTTGGACACTTTAGGAAGTTCGTAGGGACAAGGCCCTGGGCAAGTACGGGGGGACTTAGAAGGGGCATGGTCCGTAACCCCTTGTAAACTAAGAACTAATGCATGCATCAGGGAACTCCTCCATTTGGCAGTTCGATTGCGCGTTCTACGCCTAGAGGCTTACCCGTGCGAAAACTCATCTTGGCGATTTGCTTGTTCTCCGTAGCAGCTCCTTTTGCTGCGGCTCAAAACGGCGGTAATAATAACAACGGTAATCAAAATGGCCAGTACCCCAAACATAAGGGACATGCTCCCGAAATGTCTGGTGCTGCAATGACGGTCGCCGGGATGATCGCCTTGGGCGGGTACTTTCTTATTCGGCGCCGCACTTCTCCGCAAAACTAGTTCTTGTCGCTTCTCAGCTGAGTTGAGCCGTTGGGAACTGCACTCAATGTGTCGGCAACAGGCCATTTGGACGCAAGCCTCATGGCAGGCAACGTCTTTTGCTCAAGGAGTTTTCCCGTTCTCAGATCTGTTTTGCTCGTTCTGGTTCTCATCCTGATTGCCATCGCAGCTGATCAGTTAGCTGCACCAATTCTCTTTACCACTTCACCTCTTTGGGCGACATTCGCTTTTCTCTTACTTATATGGCGCCGTGGCGAGCTGCCCATGTCTGGCGGCAATGCCACCCTTGAGCGCCCCTTTTCCATGTGGCGGATCGGTACCTTCGTTGCCATGCACGCGGCGCTTGTGCTCCTTTCTCGCTCGCTTGCTGGCGCTGCTGAGCCCTTTGCCGGTACCCCAACTTGGAGGGGCACTCTCGTTGGGCTTTGCAGATTGGCAGTTTTGATTCCCACCGTCGTGCTGTTTTCTTTTCCCTTTTGGAAGCAGCTTCTGCGTGCTTATAGCTCAGAGGCCAAAGCTGCAATTCTGGTCCTGACTATCAATGTGCCCGGTCGTGTTCTCGAGGCCGTCTGGCCATGGTATGGCCAGGTGCTCGGCTGGTCTACGTATCTCTTGGCCCGAAGCTTGGCACCTAGGCTGACATACGAAATAGGCCCGGAGCCGACTATAACAGGACCTTTTCTGGACACAATTATCGGCTTTGGTTGTTCCGGAATCAGCGCTTTTGAGCTTCTTGGCTATGTCTTTGGTCTTGTCATTGTTCTAGACTGGAACCGCCTTCGAAAGGGCCGCGCTCTCTTAATCTACTTCGGGTGCCTTTTTCTCATGCTCGTCAGCAATGCCCTTCGGATTGCTTCCTTCGCGGTTCTCGGAAATCGTGGATTCGCGGATTTTGTCTCGCGCATTCATCCGTTAGCAGGTTTGATATTCTTCTGCTCTGTCTTTCTTGTATATTTCTCCCTGACATACAAGTGGATGACGGAGAGCCGACGGTTTCGATAAGTGGGTGAGGTCTGACCTGCTCCCCTAAATTTAGTCCAGCCAAAACTTAGCTTCTCCGGGTATAAGACCGTGAGAGGAGAAGCGTCATGAAAAGGAGCCGCTTTAGTGAAGAGCAGATCGTAGCGGTGTTGAAAGAAGCGGAGGCCGGAGTCCCCGTGAATGACCTCTGCCGCCGGGTCGGTGTCAGTGAAGCCGCGTTCTACCATTGGAAGGCGAAGTATGGGGGCTGGAAGTGAACGAGAGCAGGCGGCTGCGTCAGCTGGAGGAAGAAAACGGACGGCTGAAGAAGATCGTGGCGCAGCAGGCGCTGGACCTCGACGCGCTGAAGGTGGTGCTGGCAAAAAGCGGTAGGCCCGCCGGCGGAACGAGAAGCGGCGCTATGAAGCGAACCTCGAGCGGTCTTTCGACCGAACGCTAAGCCAACTCGAACGCCGGCAGCGGATGCGGCTGGGCCAACCGGTCCTGCCAGAAATCACGGTGCACCATTCGCTCCCCTAAGGTTTAGCTGATGCGAATGAGCTGAGAAGACGCCCTCCAGCACACGTTTAGTAGACCGCGGTAAGCGCAGTATCTCAGCCTGCGGCAGGGAGGCAGTGCGCTTTCAAAGACGAGCCAGTCCAGTAGAGCGATTTTGTTTCCTCTTCCCGTTGCGGGGAATCCATCACTTGAGTTCGCCGGAATCCGCTAATTTCGCGTACCACTTGCCCGAATCCTTGATGGTCCTTCTCTGCGTTCGAAAATCGACATACACCAGGCCGAAGCGCTGGGCATAACCTTCGGCCCATTCGAAATTGTCAAGCAGGCTCCAGTGGTGATAGGCGCGCACGTTGGCGCCGAACAGCATGGCCCGGCCCAACTCATCCAGATACCCGCGCAGGAACTGAATGCGGCGCTCATCGGAAACGCGGCCGTGTTCGTCGGGTGAATCGAGATAGGAGCAGCCGTTTTCGGTGATTTCCATTGGCGTTCCTTTGTATTCGCGAGAGATACGCATCAGCAGCTCATAGAGGCCGGTGGGCCAGACTTCCCAGCCGAAATCGGTCAGCGGTCCTGCGTGCGCATCAAAATTTTGTACACCTGTGGCGGGCTCGCCTTCGCCGGGAGGAATTGCCGAAACAAGCTGGCGGCGGTAGTAGTTGATTCCCAGAAAATCGAGCGGCGCGCGGACCAGCTCCATATCGCCCGGCTTGACGGCCATAATGTCATACGGATTTTCGCCGACGAACGCTTTCGAATATTCGCCACGGAGCGCCGGATGCAGGAACCAGATGTTCCCGAGAGCGTGCGCGCGGTCGGCGGCCTTGCGGTCCTCTTCCGAAGCAGTCGCCGGCTGGCAGTGCGACATGCTGAATGCCGTGCCCAACTGCAATTTGGAATTGATCGCTTTCATCGCCCGAAATGCCTGCCCCTGCGCCAGATTCACAACATGCGTCGCGCGCATACAATCCCGGAAATTCTTGCGCGCAGGCGCGTGAATGCCCCAGGCATACCCCAGAAAGGTGAACACCCACGGCTCGTTGAAAATGCACCAGTGCGAGATGCGGTCGCCAAGCGCGTGCGTGACGATCTCTGCATATTCCGTGAAGCGTCCCGCGAGGTCGCGATTCGGCCAGCCGCCCCCATCTTCCAATTTCTGCGGCAGGTCCCAATGATAAAGCGTACACAGGGGACGGATTTTCGCTTCGAGCAGCGCGTCCGCGACGCGCTTGTAGTAGTCCAAGCCCTTCGGATTCGGTTTGCCGGTGCCGTCGGCCTGAATCCTTGGCCACGATATCGAAAAACGGTAACTCTTCAAATTCAGCTTCTTCAGCAGTTCCACATCCTCTTTGTAACGATGATACGAGTCGCAAGCCACGTCGCCGGTCGCTCCGCCTTTCACATTGCCGACGGTGTGCGAGAAGCGGTCCCAGATCGATTCGCCTTTGCCGTCCTCGTTCCACGCTCCTTCGATCTGATAGGCGGCCGTGGTTGCTCCAAAAATAAATTCCGGCGGAAAATTAAACGGCGCGAACCTCATCTGCGGGTCGAGCAGATCACCAACGAAGCGGCGCCCGGGTGGCAAGACGGAAAAGGAAGCCGCGGCGCCGAGCGCAGTGCTCAGGAATTCACGGCGATTGAGATCGTTCCATTTGCCCATAGACTCTCACCGTATTCTGATGTCATCAAGAAATCGGAAGGATATGATTCCTCATTGGGAGTTGCCTTGACTGTCGCCCACGCTGAAGTATGCACAGTCCGCGTGGTGAAATACCAGCGCGCTCACGCTGGCTTCAGGATCCATCATCATACCCTCGGTGAGCTGCACACCAATTTCCTCCGGCTTCAGTAGTTTCCAAAGCCCAGCTTGATCTTCGAGATTCGGACACGCCGGGTACCCGAAGCTGTACCGCTTCCCGCGATAGCGAGACGTAAACCTCTGCGCCATGGTCAACTCCGGAGGGTCCGGGAACTCCCAATCCTCCCGAATCCGCCTGTGCAGCCACTCCGCGCAACCCTCCGCCGTCTCAATCGCCAGCGCCTGCAGACCATGCGACTTGAAGTAGTACCCGTCGTTCTTCGCCTTTTCCCCGCGATCGCGGATCCCTTCGCCCGCTGTCACGACGAACAGCGCGACATGATCACGCTGCCCGTTCTGCACTGGCAACACGTAGTCGCTCAGGCACAAATACTCGCCTTGCCTCTGTCTCGGAAATCGAAACGTGTGTAACGGCTCGCTGGCGCCCGGCGCGAACAGCTGCAGCGAATCGCCCGCCGCCTCGGCCTCAAAGAATTGCCACACTGCGCGAATCTTCATGAATTCCGTGGCTTCCTTCTTCACTTCTTCCATGCCCTCAAACAGCTCCACAGCCTTCGGATCGCGCTCCTCAAGCCGTTTCTCGAAGTCGCCTCGAAATCCCATGTGCCGACCATACAGCATGAAAGGATTGATGTAACTCCAGACCTCCCGCAAATCCGGCACCAGCCGCACTTTGCGCTCCAGTGTCGTTACTCGCGGAATCGGCAGGTCCGTTCGAACGCGCGGCGAGCGGCTCACCTTCGGAATTTCCGTTACGCTCACCGTCGTCGTTACTCCAAATCCGTTTCCCGAAGCCGTGTGCGCCTGCACCACGGTTTCCCGCGTCGCCGGGTCCATCAGCTCATTCATCAACCGTAGCCCGGTCATCGCATCCTTCGCGTAGCACACCGCTTTCCCATAGCTCGGCGCAATCTTCGTCTGTGTGAACTTCGCGGAAAGCGCCGCCCCGCCCACCAGCAACGGGACCTTGATGCCCGCATCCTTCAAGTCGCTGGCCGTGATCACCATCTGCTGCGCGCTCTTCACCAGCAGCCCGGAAAGTCCAATCGCATCCGGATGGTGTTCCTGATAGGCCTTGATTAAATCCTCCGGCGGCACCTTGATCCCCAGGTTCACCACGTCATACCCGTTGTTCTTCAAAATGATTTCGACGAGGTTTTTCCCGATATCGTGGACGTCGCCCTTCACCGTCGCCAGCACCACCTTGCCGCGCTTCGCCGTATCCGCCTTCTCCATGAACTGTTCCAGGTGGCTCACCGCCGCCTTCATGGCTTCCGCCGATTGCAGCACTTCCGCCACGATTAATTCGTTCGCATTGAAAAGCCGCCCGACTTCCGCCATCCCCGCCATCAACGGTCCATTTACGATATCCAGCGGCGGCGTTCCTTCCGCGCGTTTCCGCTCCAGATCGACAACCAGCCCGTCTCGCGTGCCCTCGATGATGTAGTTTGCCAGCCGTTCGTCCAGCGGCAGATCTGCCGCGCGTGCTTTATCTTTCTTTTTCGCGGTTCGAAAATGTTCTGTGATCGCCGCGATATGAAATTGATTCACGGCCGCACGCTGCTCTTTCGCTTGTTCGCGCCAATCCGCCGGAGCATTTCGCAGCAGCGCAGCGTTCGAATAGTCCGCCGGGACTTCCTTCGGCGAATGCGAGAAAAGCAGATTCTCCGCCAGCTCTCGCTCATGTGACGGAATGGACGCAAAGCGCTCGAGTTTTTCTGTATTCACGATCGCCAGGTCCAGCCCCGCCTTTGTGCAGTAATACAGAAAAACTGAGTTCACCACTTCGCGCGCCCCTGCTGGCAGTCCGAACGAAACATTGGAAATCCCTAGGATGGTCCGCGCATCCGGCAGCGCCTGCTTGATCAGCCGGATTCCCTCTATCGTCTCCACCGCGCCGCCGATGTAATTTTCATCGCCCGTAGCGCAAGGAAAGACCAGCGGGTCGAAAATAATGTCCTCGGGAGCCAGTCCGTATTTCTCCGTCAGCAGTTTGTACGACCGCTGTGCAATTTCGCGCTTCCGCTCCCGCGTAAATGCCTGCGCCTGCAGTTTGTCCTCGTCAATGCATCCCACCACCACAGCGGCTCCGAATTCATGCGCGATCGGCACCACCCGTTCGAATTTCTCCTCGCCATCTTCCAGATTGATGGAATTGAGGATCGCCTTGCCCTGGCAATACGTCAGCGCCAGCTCGATCGCCGTTGGATCGGTCGTGTCAATCATCACCGGCACTTTCACTTTGCGGATCAGCTTTTCGTAGAACGGCGGGATATCCCGCTTCTCATCGCGCTCCGTGCTTTGCAGGCACACATCGACGATATGCGCGCCTCCGCGCACCTGTCGCCGCGCAATCTCGCTCGCTTCTTCCCACTTTTCGTCGGCCACCAGATTCTTGAAGAGCTGCGACCCGATTACGTTCGTCCGCTCTCCCACGAGCAGCGGACGCGTGCTCTCTTCCGCCTCGATCGTCTCAATCCCCGAATACACCGCCCGATGCGCTTCCGCCGGGCGCATCCGCGGCTTCTTGCCCTCCACCATCTGCGCAATCGCCCGAATGTGCTTTTCCGTCGTTCCGCAGCATCCACCGATGAAATTCAACCACCCATGGTCCACAAACTTTTCAAGCTGCGCCGCCAGCGTCGTCGGCGTCTCCAGATACTTGCCTTCTTCATCCGGCAAGCCCGCATTCGGATAACACGACACATATTCACCGGTGAGCTGGCTCAGCGTTCGAATGTGGTCCGTCATGAATTCCGGCCCGGTCGCGCAATTCATTCCAAAAGCCAGCGGCTTCGCATGCCGCAGCGAGGCCCACATTGCCTCCACGGTCTGCCCCGCGAGCATCGAGCCCATCGGTTCAATCGTCACCGAAATGACAAACGGCACCTCGCTCCCGATTTCCTTCGAAAGCCTCTGGATCGCGAGGATCGCTGCCTTGATGTTCCGTGTGTCCTGGCAAGTCTCGACCAGCAGCAAATCCACGCCGCCTTCGACTAGCCCTTTCGCCTGGGTGTAGTAAGCCTCACGCAACTCGCCGAACGTCACTCCACCCGTAACCGTAATTGCCTTCGTCGTCGGCCCCATCGAACCCGCCGCAAATCGCGGCCTGCTCGCCGTGCTGAATTCATCCGCCGCCTGCCGCGCCAGCTCCGCCGCCCGCTTGTTCAGGAAATGTGCGTCTGCCGCCAGTTCGTATTCCGCCAGCACAATCGGTGCTCCGCCAAAGCTATTGGTTTCGACGATGTCCGATCCCGCCCCAAAATATTTTCGGTGGATGTCCAGCACCACGTCCGGCCGTGTTCGAACCAGGTTTTCGTTGCAACCTTCGAGCGTAGCTCCGCCAAAGTCCGCCGCATTTAGCTCCCGCTGCTGCAGCATCGTACCCATCGCGCCGTCAAGCACGAGGATTCGCTGCGAGAGCAGCTCCCGCAGCGCTTTGGCCGATTCGTTTAGATCACGCATCCGCTGGAAGGCAATGCTCCTTCTGGAGTTCCCTGGTGAAATGCGGAAAGTGGCAGTAATAGCCGACTTTTGCTAACCCCTCTATCTTACGGGGTTTTCCCTGCGAAACGAACTTCCCCGCATTAAACTAGTACTTTTTTCGCGCGAATGGCGATTAGGCCCTGCGGAATGCCCAATCCCCCGGTGCTATACTGTGAATCGAACCCGAATACGAACACCCCATGAGCCAACGCCTCAAAATCCTGAATATCGTCGGTGCCCGCCCCAACCTCCCGAAAATCGCGCCGCTCATGCGTGAGATGCAGCGCCATCCCGAAATTGAGCCCATCCTCGTTCACACCGGCCAGCATTACGACGAAAGACTTTCCGACATTTTCTTCCGCCAGATGGGTATTCCCGCGCCCCATGTGAACCTCGAAGTCGGTTCCGGCTCCCACGCTTCGCAAACCGCCGAAATCTTGAAGCGCATTGAGCCCGTCCTTATCGAACGCAAGCCTGACCTCGTCCTCGTCGTCGGCGACGTCAATTCCACGATCGCGGTTTCGCTTGCCGCCGTGAAGCTTGGCATTCGTGTCGCCCACGTCGAAGCAGGCCTCCGCAGTTTTGACCGTACCATGCCCGAAGAGATCAACCGCGTCCTCACCGACGCCATCGCTGACTATCTTTTCGTCACCGAAGAAGACGGTGTGAAGCATCTTCTCCAAGAAGGCCGCTCCCGCGAGAGCATCTTCCTGGTCGGCAACGTAATGATTGATTCACTTCGCCATTTCCTCCCCGTCGCCCAGCAATCCAAAATTGGAGACGATCTCGGCCTGAAAAACGGCCCTGGCTGGCGCCGTTTTGCCGTCCTTACCCTGCACCGTCCCTCGAACGTGGACTCCACCGAAAAACTCGGCCAACTCCTGGGCGCCATCGACGCCGTCGCCGCGGAACTGCCCGTCATCTTTCCCGTGCATCCTCGCACCCAGCAGCGCCTCACCGAAGGCGGCATTCATCATCACGCGGAACTGCGCCTCATCCCGCCGGTCGGCTATCTCGATTTTCTTTGCCTTCTCAGCAAATCGACGCTCGTCCTCACCGACTCCGGGGGCATCCAGGAGGAAACCACTGCTCTCGGCGTGCCCTGCCTCACTCTGCGGGAGAACACCGAACGCCCCATCACGATTTCTGAAGGCACCAATTTGCTCGTTGGCACCGATCCTGCCAAAATTGTCGCCGTGACCCGCGACACTTTGGTCGGCAAAGGCAAGCCCGGCCGCATCCCACCCCTCTGGGACGGCCATGCCGCCAACCGTATCGTCGAGATTCTCCTGAAGGTGGTACCCCGGGCAAAAGCGTCGTAGGTGTCAGTAACAATTCGAGTACAGGCCCGCCAAAGGGACTTGCCCCTTTGGCCAGTTTTCACTAGGCTGGCAAATAGTGACTACGAAACGAGCTACTTCCAAACTTACGGTTTGCATCCTCTCGCCGCATCCCCTGGTGCTGAGCGAGTTTGAGCGCATTTTGGCCAAATCCCAATACAAGGTCGTTAACAAACAGCTGGAATCCACGCTGGCGCCTGATCTTCGCACCCTGGAACCGCCTCGCGCTCAGGTCTATGTCATCGATGCCCACGCCGCCAAGCCCGCCACCGGCGCTCTCTTGGCCAATATTCTCGAGCGCCATCCCGAAGCCCGCCTGATCGTCGTCGGCGAGCAGCACAACGATGCCAACAGCTTTTCGCTCCTCCGTCTCGGTG
>WNFT01008785.1_pt1 | contig 12380 bp, 9 predicted proteins | sample 5400191 | NCBI WGS metagenome assembly WNFT01 (sample SAMN13153359, study PRJNA577476) | soil metagenome | isolation source: 80 cm saprolite under Madrone tree | place: USA:California | collected 2016-06-14
GCGCGCGCTGGCACGAGTTCCACGCGAGGCCGGCGTGCTGAAGGCGCGGTCGCGACTCTTCGAGCATCTGGCCCTCGCCGGTGACCTCTGCCTGATCGCGATCTGCTGGGTGTCCGCCTACGTGATCCGGTTCCACCTGGTGCCCGTCGCCGAAGTGCCACCGTTCCGGGACTATGCGCGGCAGCTCGTGCCGATCCTGCTTGTCTGGGGTGTCGCGTTCCGCGCCTTCGATCTCTACCGGCCCAACCGCCTCGGCTCCCGAGTCTCGGAGTGGCTCGACGTCGCCAAGGCCTCGACCCTCGGCGCCCTGGTGCTCATCGCGATCATGACCTTCGCCTTCCGCGGGTACGAGTACTCGCGGCTCGTCATCCTGCTCTTCCTGGCACAGTCGATCGTGGCGGTGAGCCTCGCGCGCGCGGCCTTCCGCGAGGCGCTCCGATTCGCGCGCCGACAGGGCTACAATCAGCGGTACGCGATCGTCGTGGGCGGCGGCGAGCCCGCCGCCGAGGTGCTGCGGGTGCTCCGGCGGAGACCGGACGTCGGCATCCGCGTACTCGGCCTGCTGAGCGACAAGCGCGAGGTCCTCGACAACGTACGCTGGCTCGGCGGCATCGAGGACGTTCGCACGGTGCTCGACCGGCAGCCGGTGGACATCGTGTTCATCGCGTTGCCGCACGCCGACTATTCGCGGCTCACCACCGTGCTGACCGGCATCGGCGACGACTCGGTTGCGATTCACCTGGTGCCGGACGTCTTCGGCCTCGTCCCCGCGCGCGGGGGGGTGGAGGAGTTCGAGACGGTCCCCTTCATCCATCTGCGGGAGTCGCCGCTCAGCGGGTGGAACCGCGTCCTCAAGCGGGCGTTCGATCTGGTCTTCGGCGCGCTCGCGCTGGCACTGGCCGCACCCGCGATGCTGGCCGTCACAGTGGCGCTCAAGCTCACCTCGCCGGGGCCCGTCCTCTACCGGCAAGAGCGGATGGGCGTCGATGGCCGGCGCTTCCGCATGCTGAAGTTCCGGACGATGCGGATGGACGCCGAGGCGGAGACCGGACCCGTCTGGGCCCGCCCGGACGACCCGCGCCGTACCGGACTGGGCGCCTTCCTGAGACGCACGAGCCTCGACGAGCTGCCGCAGCTCTTCAACGTGTTGCGGGGCGAGATGAGCCTCGTGGGTCCGCGCCCGGAGCGCCCGAGCTTTGTGGAGGAGTTCAGGCGCCGGGTGCCCGGTTACATGCTCCGCCACAAGGTGAAGGCCGGCATCACGGGGTGGGCCCAGATCAACGGGTGGCGGGGGAATACATCGATCGAGAAACGGATCGAGTGCGACCTCTATTACATCGAGCGCTGGAGCCTGGGTTTCGATCTGAAGATTCTCATCCAGACGCTCTGGTACGGGTTCCGCATCAACCGCAACGCGTACTGAGCGCCTCTATCCGGGGTTGTATCCCGTAGGACCAACGGGATAGGATCGGTTGGCATTCGTGGCCAGTCAGGAGAGCGCAGCTCACGAGTTGTGACAGCCACTGGAGAGAATCGCGAGGTAGTGCGCGTGGGGACCGTCGCAGGCCGTCTCGTCGCAATCGCCCTCGGTGTCGTCGTCGGGGTGCTGATCGCCGAGGTCGGCATCCGATTCGTGGCTCCGCAGCCACTTCAGCATATCCAGCTAGACGACCAGCTCTACTTCGTCAATCGCCCATTCGCCCGATTCCTCTATGCGAAGGAGGACGAGTACGCCGTCGACGTGGCCTACAACGCTTGGGGCTTTCGGGGTCCGATTCCCGATCCTAGCCCCGCATCGGGTGTCACGCGGATCCTGCTCATTGGAGACAGTCAAACGGAAGGGCTCCAGGTCCGCTACGAAGAGACGTACGGAGCGGTGCTCCGGCGGGATCTGGAGCGCCTTCTGCCCGGCCGACGTTTCGAGGTCATCAACCTGGCGGTCTCGGCGTACGGAACGCACCAAGAGGTGCTCACGCTTCGGCGTTACGGTGCGCGCGTGCGGCCCTGCTGGATAGTACTCGGGTTCTTTCCGGGTAACGACCTCTCGGACAACGTTCGATTGCCGCTCGTCACGGAAGACGCCAGTGGAGTCAGGTTGGCCGAACATCGTTTCTCGCTCGGTCGGCGTCTCTGGCTGGGCACCAAGGTCTGGCTGGCCAGCATCAGCCACCTCTACACACTGTCTGTATCGCAGATCAAAGCGCGGCTCTCGCGACCTCTGCTTAGTCAGGTAGGTCTGCTCGAGCCCTCGTCCCCCGTCGTCGAGGGGATGTCGCGCCCACTCAGGATCACTGAGCAGTTGCTGCTGATCGCGCGAAGGGACGCGCGCAACCTGGGCGCGCAGTTGGTTGTGCTGGTGATCCCCGAGAGAAGCCAGGTGATGCGCCCCGAGGAGTCGGCTCATTCAGGCCTCGACGCCATCGAGGAACAGTTTGTCTCCTGGTTCGAGCGTGAGGAGATGCTGCACGTGGAGGCTCTGACGCCGCTTCGCGGTGCCCGACAACGAGGCGAGAACCCATTCTTCCGGAGGGATGGGCATCTGAATTCCGCCGGCCACCGAGTGGTGGGCGAGACGCTGGCCCGCCGGTTCGTCCCACTTCTTCAGCAGGAATCGAGCGAAAACTCTCGGGCCTGTGCGCGAGAGCTGTCGGCGCGAGGCGCGCGGGCTCGCTGAGTGGTTGTCGCCAGGCGCACCGCGGTCCAGTCGTCGCCGGGGTGAACCGCAGATCTCGAAGGCGGGCCGGAGTCTCAGCTGCGCGAGTGACGGGCGCGGTCGTAGCGGCCGAGGACTTGACCGAGGGTTTCGGCCTGGATCAGGCCTTGCGACTTCATGGCCTGGAAGACATCGCCCCAGCTCTTTCCGCTTCGGCGCTCTCCCGCGATCTGATCCAGCGTCAGCGTCGGCGTGCCGGTGGTCGACGTCTTCTGGGCGTCGAAGAGCGCCGTCGCGATCCGCTTGTTCCCCGGCGACAAGGAGTCGTACGCGCTCGGCGAAGACGTCGCCGGGGTCGCAGGTGGACCCGATGGTGTCGACGGGGGCTCTGCGGAAGCCACACTCGTCCCGACGAGTACCAGGGCGGCGAGACCGGTCACGATCCATCGTGTCATTGGGCGCTCCGTCTGATCGATACCTGAACGCACGGTTCGTTGTCCTCCGCCCATGTGTTGCACGGCGAATGCCAGGGTCTGCCTGGAAGAGTTCCTTCCGATTTCTCGGGGACTTGCCGGAAGCTCGGTGGGCGAGGAGCTGGCCAGAGACTGGACAGGGTGGCTCAGCTGTTCCAGGGCTTCTGACAGATTTACTGCCAGGGGGTCAGGGAATCGCCCACTCGAGGTCCGCGCCCTTGAGCCAACGGCGGCTCCTCGGTGAAGAGCGTCGTCCCTCGCTCTCAAAGCTGCGCGTGCTGATGACGGCGCGGCGACTAATGGATATTATCGTGACCGCGTCCCACACGTCGTGGGCTTGGGGGGAACGTCATGGGTGATGTCGCTGGAGGCGCGGGCTCGACCCGCCGGGACTTCGTGCGGGCCGGAGGAATGCTCGCGGCCGGGCTGAGCGTGACGCCGTTGCTCGGGGCCTGCGCCTCCCTCGGCGGATCTCGGATCGATTTCAACGTCGAAGAGGCCACCATCGTCGATTTTCAGGTGGCGATGCACGCCGGACGCCTCGACAGCGAGTCCCTGGTGCGGATCTATCTGCGGCGAATCCAGGCGATCGACCGGAGTGGCCCCATGCTCCGCTCGGTCCAGGAGATCAATCCCGACGCGATCCCCATCGCCCGGGCGCTCGACGGGGAGCGCCGCGCCCGGGGCCCACGGGGCCTGCTCCACGGCATTCCCGTCCTGCTCAAGGACAACATCGCCACGGCGGACAAGATGGAGACGACCGCCGGGGCGCTCGCGCTGCTGGGGGCCCGGCCGCGCGAGGACTCCACCATCGCCCAGAGACTCAGACAGGCGGGCGCCGTCATCCTCGGCAAGGCGTCGATGAGCGAGTGGGCGTATTTCAAGTCGACGCCGGGCTCCAGCGGCTGGAGCGCGCGGAGCGGCCAGGCGCGGAACCCTTACGCGCTCAATCGGACGCCGTGCGGTTCCAGCTCCGGCTCGGCGATCGCCGTGGCGGCGAATCTCGTGGCGGTGGCGCTCGGCACCGAGACCGACGGGTCGATCATCTGCCCCTCGGGCGTCAACGGAGTGGTGGGCATCAAGCCGACGGTCGGGCTCACCAGCCGCGCCGGCGTCATTCCCATCTCCGCGACCCAGGACACCGTCGGATCCTTCGGACGCACGGTCGCCGACGCCGCCGCGGTCCTGGGGGCGCTCGTCGGCGTGGACCCACGGGACGCCGCCACGCAGGCGAGCGCGGGTCAGTCACGGCCAGACTACACGCAATTCCTCGATCCCAACGGGCTGCGTGGCGCCCGCATCGGAGTGCCCCGGGACGAATACTTCGGCTACAGCCCCAAGGCCGACGCCGTCGCCAACCAGGCCATCGACGTCCTGCGCGATCGTGGCGCGGTCGTCATCGATCCCGTCAAGATCCCCAACTTCGATCGCGCCGCCCTCACGGCCGCCGAGATCATCGTGCTGCTCTACGAGTTCAAGGCGGGCGTGAACGCGTACCTGGCCGGCCTGGCCCCGGGGGGGCCGGTGCGGACGCTCGACGATATCATCGAGTTCAACAAACGCAGCGCCGGCGACAACCTGCCGTTCTTCGGTCAGGAACTGCTGGTCCGTGCGCAGGCCAAGGGGGGGCTCGGCGAGGCCGAATACCTGGAGGCCCTCGAGAAGTGCCGCCGCCTGGCCGGGCGGGAAGGCTTCGACGTCGTCATGGGTGAGCACCAGCTCGACGCTCTGGTCGCGCCGACGACGACGCCGGCGTGGCCGGTCGACCTCGTCAACGGCGATCAGTTCCGCGGCAGCAGCGCCAAGAGCGCGGCGCTGGTCGGCTATCCGCTCGTCAGCGTGCCCGCGGGCTCCACGATGGGCCTCCCGGTCGGGATCACGTTCATGGGGCGCGCCTGGAGCGAGCCGACGCTCGTCAAGCTCGCCTACGCGTTCGAGCAGGCGACGAAGGCGCGACGCCCGCCCCAGTATCTCGCCACGAGCCCGTAATGCGGGCCGTGGTCTGCCGAGCGTGGGGAGAGGTCGACGATCTCCGGGTCGAGGAGGTCGCGGCGCCCAGCCCGGGGCCGGGTGAGGTGCTGATCGCCGTGAAGGCGACGGCGGTGAACTATGCCGATGCCCTGATGACCGCCGGACGCTACCAGACGCGGCCGGCGCTGCCCTTCAGCCCGGGACTCGAGACGGCGGGCGTCGTGTCCGCATGCGGCGAGGGCGTCACGCGGCTCAAGCCCGCCGACCGCGTGATGGCCATTCTCGCCTACGGCGGCCTCGCCGAGATGGCGGTCGCTCCCGAGTCCGAGACGTTCGCCATCCCGGCCGGCATGAGCTTCGAGGAGGCGGGCGCCTTTCCGGTCGCGTACATCTCGAGTCACGTGGCGATCCGCTGGCAGGCCCGCCTCGAGGCCGGTGAGACCTTGCTCGTCCTGGGTGCCGCCGGCGGCGTCGGCCTCACGGCGGTCGAGATCGGCAAGGCGATGGGCGCGCGCGTCATCGCGGCGGCCAGCACCCCGGAGAAGCTCGCCGTGGCCCGCGGGCGCGGGGCCGATGACCTCGTCAACTACACGACTGAGAAGCTCACCGAGCGGGTGATGGCACTGACGGATGGCAAGGGCGCCGACGTGTGTTTCGATCCGGTCGGCGGCGACCTCTTCGACGCGGCGCTGTCGGCGCTCGGCTGGGGCGGCCGGATTCTGGTGGTGGGCTTCGTCGGCGGGGTCCAGAACATCCCGGCGAACCGGCTCCTGGTCAAGCACCGCGCCGCGCTGGGCAGCTCGCTGCGCTACTTCCGCTGGCACGCGCCCGACAAGCTGCGCAGGTCGGTCGACGAGCTTCTCCAATGGTACGAGGCCGGCAAGCTCCGGCCGTGCATCTCGCACCGTCTTCCCCTCGAGAAAAGCGTCGAGGCGATCCGGCTCTTGACCGAGCGCCGGGCGTACGGCAAGGTCGTCGTCGTCCCGGGACTGCGGGCGGACTGACATGGAGATACGGACTCGCGCGCACGGCCCGCACGTCGTGATCGTCACCATCGACAACCAGGTCAGACTCAACGCGATGTCGCGGCAGATGATGACGGACCTGGCGCGGTTGTGGGACGAGCTCGAGCGCGGGACGTGCCGCTGCGTCGTCCTCACCGGTGCCGGCGACCGCGCCTTCAGCGCCGGCGCGGACATGAGCGGCGACCTCTCGGCGGCGCCGGAGACAGCGGGCGTCGTCAGTCACGCGTTGCTGAAGCATCACGTGTTCTCGAAACCGATCGTCGCCGCCGTCAACGGCGACTGCGTCGGCGGCGGCCTCGAGCTGCTCCTGTCCACCGACATCCGCGCGGCGGCCCCGCACGCCCGCTTCGGGCTCCCGGAGGTCCGGTGGTCGATCTACCCGTTCGGCGGCGCGACCGTCAAGCTCGTCCAGCAGATCGGCTACGTCCACGCCATGGATCTCCTGCTGACCGGCAAGCTCGTCGACGCGGCGGAGGCCGCGCGCCTCGGGCTCGTCAACCGCGTCGTGCCCGCGGAGGGTCTCATGGCCTGGGCGCTCGAGACCGCCGAGGCGATCGCCGCCAACAGCCCCACCGCGGTGCAGGCGGTGAAGCGGCAGATCAGCGCCACCGCCGCCGAGCACACGCTGTCGCGCGAGGCGCTGGAGCAGGAGCTCGGCGATCGCGTACGGGCAAGCGCCGACTTCAAGGAGGGGGTGGCCGCGTTTCGCGAGAAGCGCCGCCCGCGCTACGAGTGAGCGCGCCGCGAGCGTAGGCCGCGCGCGCCGAAGAGGAGCAAGGCGGCCGCGACCCAGGCGAGCGCGCCGTCGAACAGGAACGCGCCGGGAATGCTGACGGCGGCCAGGGCTCCGCTCGCGAGGGGGCTGGCCGCGGTGCCGATCTGCAGCCCGAGACCCAGCCAGCCGAACGCCGCACCGCGATGCTCCGCGGGCACGATGGCGGCGCCCAGCGAGTACGTCAGCGTGATCGCAGCGCCCAGACAGAGCCCTGTCAGCATCCGCAGCACGAGCAGCACGGGCCAACCGCCCGGCAGGGCCATGGCCGCGCAGAGCGGGCCGCCCACGAGCAGCCCGATCAGGAGCAGCCGCGCCGTGGGCACCTCGCGCGAGAGCCGCGCGGCGACGTTGGCCGAGGCCGTCGCGGCGATGGCGCCGACCGAGATGATCGTGCCGGAGATGGCCGCGATCTTCTCGACGCCCGGCATGTGCGCGACCCGCAGCGGGATCAAGAGCGCCAGACCCCGGTCCAGGAACTGCGAGATGAAGAGCAGCGCCATCACCACGGAGAAGTGTGGGTACTGAAACACTTGCCGGAGCGGCACCTTCGGCGTCGGCTGCCGCGGGGTCCCCGGCGCGCCCGGCGCGACTTCCTGGAACAGCACGATCAGCCCGAGGAGCGCCAGCGCGCAGAGTCCCGCCGTCGCGAAGAACGCGTAGCGGATCCCGAAGTGCGAAGCGACGTAGCCGCCGATGGCGGGGCCGACCGCGACGCTCAGGAGCTGGGCCGATTGCACCATGCCGATCGCCGCGGGCACCTTGTCCCGCGGCGCCGAGGTGGTGGCCAGCGCCATCACCATCGGCGTGAAGCCGGCGAAGAGGCCCATGACCACGCGCGCGAGGAAGAGCTGCTCCACCGAGGTGACGAGCCCCATCGCCGCGACGATCACGACGAAGCCGACCAGCGAGCGGATCAGCATCATCTTGCGGCCGAAGCGATCGGCGAGGCGGCCGAAGACCGGCGACAGGATCCCCGACATCGCGGGCGTGACCGCCGCCTGGGCGCCCGCCCACAGCGCGATCTTCGCGGGATCCGTCACGCCGAGCTCGCGGATGTAGAGCGGCAGGAAGGGCGAGAAGAACTGGAAGCCGACGAAGGAGATGAAGACGGTCAGCGTGAGGGCCCAGACGTTGCGCCGCCAATCATCCGGAAGAAGGCCTCTCATGCTTCGATTCGATCATAGGCCAGGCGGTTGCAACCGGCGTTGAACTCTGCTAGCCTCAGCCCGTTTTTGCGCCCAGGGTGCCCCACGAGGGCCCAGGGAAGGCGGTGCGAAACCGCCGCGACCCCGTCACTGTAACCGGGGACGAAACCCGCAAAGGCCACTGGCGTGAGCTGGGAAGGCGCGGGGAGTAGGACGATCCGGAAGCCAGGAGACCTGCCCGGGCGTGCACCACCACAACCGGTCTTCGCGGGAGGGCCTGGGATGAGCGCGGTTTTCTCGAGATCGCCCCGTCTTCTGAGCTACGTGCATCTGCACTTCGCCTCGAACCCGGAGCTCGCCGGCCGCTTTCGTGGACTGTCTGACCTCGACTTCACGTCCGAGGCGAACTTGTGAAGGCAGTGCGATAGAGGAGGTGATCGAGCATTCGGTGAGGTGAAGGTCCCGAGCGAAGGGAAGCCGGTACGGCGCATGCGCCCAAGCCGGCACGGTCGCGCCACTGTGTGTGGGGAGCGACGTCCAGTTCCGTGTGACGGAGCCACTGTCCGCGAGCGGATGGGAAGGCCGGACGTTCGCAGCGATCCACGAGTCAGGAAACCTGCTCGGAGGCCACTGCTTCCAACCCTTTCGCGCAAGGAGGACCGAAGCATGCGGCGATTGCTCGTGGTGATGCTGCTCGGGCTGGCCTGGCCGGCCCTGAGCCTGGCGCAGCAGACGACGCTTCAGCAAGAGGGGAAGCCCGATATCGCGAACGTGCCGGGCAAGGAGGAGGCGCGCCGGTTGGACCCCGTCGTGGTCACGGCGACGATGGTGGCGACACCTCAAGCGCAGCTGGGCGCGACGGTGACGGTGGTCACGGGCGAAGAGATCACGCAGTACAACTACGATCGGATCGAGGACGTGTTTCGCCAGGTGCCAGGCGTCCAGGTCCAGACACCATCGACTCCATCGACCGGATCGAGATCGTCCGCGGACCACAGTCGACGCTCTACGGCGCCGACGCCATCACCGGCGTGGTCAACATCATCACCAAGAAGGGGCAGGGCGCCCCGAGCGCGAGCGTGTGGGCGGAGGGCGGCAACTACAAGACCTTCCGCGAGCAGGTCAACGTGCAGGGCGCCTTCGGGGGCTTCAACTTCAACGTCACGGGCAGCCAGTTCAATACCGGCGGCAACCTTCCCCACGACGACAGCGGCCAGAGCGCCGTGTCGGCGCGGATCGGCTACGACTTCCCGTGGAAAGGGGAGCTGTCGCTCACCGGCCGCTACTCCTATCTCAACCTGGAACTCCCCATCTTCTCGACGGCGCCGACGGTGTTCGATCCCAACGCCACCAACCAGCTCGAGACCGGGCTCTACAACGTGAAGTACAGCCAGCCGATTTTCGACTGGTGGAACGTCACCGCGAGCTTCGGTCAGTATTTCAACAACTCCAACTTCCGCGACACGCCCCCGCCCGGAGACTTCACGACCATCTCCAAGATCAACACCTCGCGCATCCAGGGCGATGTGCTCAGCACGTTCATGATTCCCAAGTGGAACACGCTGAGTCTTGGCTGGGAGTACCGGAGCGAGTCCGGGACCGGCAACACGACCGGGTCGTTTCCCACGACGTTCACCGAGACCCTCAACACCCTGGCCTTCTTCGGTCAGGACGAGCTGTCCCTCTTCGACCGCCTCTTCCTCGGCGGCGGCCTCCGCTGGGAGGACAACAACCAGTTCGGAACGTCCCTCACGGGGCGGGCTTCCGCCGCCCTCGTCATCAAGGAGACGGGGAGCAAGCTGCGCTTCGCCTGGGGGCAGGGATTCCGGGCGCCGACCATCAACGATCTCTTCTTCCCCGGTTTCGCCAACCCGGATCTCAAGCCCGAGCGGAGCACGAGCTGGGAGATCGGCGCCGACCAGCGACTGTGGCGAGATCGCATCCGCTTCGGTGCGACCTACTTCAACCAGAACTTCACCGACCTCATCCAGTTCGTGTTCGATCCCACCACGTTCCTCTCGATCCCGGAGAACGTAGGACGGGCTCGGATCCGGGGCGGCGAGGTCTACGCCGCGTTCGATCCCTTCGACTGGACCGGTTTCTACGTGAACTACACGTATCTGGATGCCAAGGATCTCGACACGAACCAGGAGCTGCGCCGGGTGCCGCGCAACACGGTGAACACCGGGGTGACCGTGACCCCGTTCAGCCGCCTCACCTTGTTCATGCAGGCCAACGTGGTGTCGAGCCAGCTCGAGTCCGACTTCGCCGGGCACAATCCCGGCCACTACCGGATCGACACGGGCGGGACGTTCGTGCTGCTGGGCCAGACCGGGCGGCTCAACCGGCTGGAGCTGACCCTGCGCATCCAGAACCTCACCAACCAGAGCTACACCGAGGTGCTGGGTTTCCCGGCCCCGGGCATCAACGCCCTTGCCGGCCTCCGCGCCTACTTCAAGTGACGGCCGAAGAACGCGGTGCTCCGGAAAAAAGCGGTGGGGATGTCGGGACGGAATGCATCCGATTGTGCCGTTCCTTCAGGCGGGTGCCAACCGGCTGGCCCTGCTCGATCGCGTCGGTCAGGTTGGCGATGAATACCCTTGAGCCCCCGTCCCCGCGGCTCGTGGCGCTGACGGGCTTCGAGTTCCGCTATTAGTGTCGATCGACGGTTCGAGCAGGCCACGGCGCTCGTCGCGGGCGCCGTGGCCGACCGTCGCATTCCCGGAGCGGTACTGTCGGTCCGGTCGCACGATCGTGTCATCCGTGAGCGAGCGTTCGGGCGACGGCGCATCGACCAGGATGCGCTCTTGGAGGTCGACGACCTGTTTTCGGTCGCCTCCCTGACCAAGCCCATCGTCGCCGCCGGGGTTCTTCAATTGTGCGAGGCCGGGCCCCTCGGGCTCGACGACGAGGTCGCGACATATCTGCCAGAGTTCACCGATCCAAGGGTGCTGACGAGCTACGACATGGCGACCGGTGCGATCGTGGCGCGAGGCGCCCGGACGCCCGTTACCATCCGGCACCTCCTGGCGCACACCAGCGGCATCCACCGCGGATTCGTGACCGATGATTCGGTGATGGGAACGCTCTACGACCGCGCCGGCGTCGTCCATGACGCCCGGCTTCCGCTCGCGGAGAACGTGCGTCGGCTTGGACCGTTGCCCCTCACACACGAGCCCGGCGCGGCGTGGACGTACGGCCTCAGCTCGGAGGTTGCCGGACGCCTGATCGAGGTGGCTTCGGGGGAGCCGCTCGATCTGTATCTCATGAGATTCGTTTTCGAGTCGCTCGGGATGCGCAGCACGTTCTTTTTCGTTCCGCCCGAGGCGCGTCACCGAATCTTCGGACGGCACCGACGCGCGGACGGCCGTGCGTGCGCGGCGCCGGCCGAGCCGTATGAGCACGAGACGGCCGCGTACGCGAGCGGCGGGGGAGGCCTGTTCACGACGGTCCAGGACTACGCGCGGTTCGTCCAGGCCCTTCTCGACGGCGGCCGACCAATACTCGGCCAAGTGAGCGTCCGGAACATGACGAGCAATCAGATCGGATCGTTGACCGCGCTCGGCTTGAAATACGGGCTGGGCCTCGGCCTCGCGACACCCGACGCCCCCGGCCGGAGCCCTCTCCCGGTCGGCGGGTTCGGATGGTACGGTATCTTCAGCACGTGGTTCTGGGCGTTGCCGGATCGGCGGGCCATCGTGCTGCTCTTCGGCAACGTCCTGGAGGCCGACATGAACCTGCCCCTCTTCAGCGGTGTGGTCGACGCCATCGAACGAGACCTCGCCGCGGCCGATCCACTGATCGTGGGAGGGACGGCATGAGCGGGCTGGCGCCGTGTCTCATGATCCAGGGCACCAGCTCGGCAGTCGGCAAGTCAGTCCTCGCCACGGCCTTCTGCCGTCTCTTCGCGCGCGCCGGGTATCGCGTGGCGCCATTCAAGTCGCAGAACATGGCGTTGAACTCGTCGGTCACGGTCGACGGCGGCGAGATCGGCCGGGCGCAGGCGGCGCAGGCGGAGGCGGCGGGCGTCGAGCCGACCGTCGACATGAACCCTATCTTGTTGAAGCCCGAGGCGGACAACCGGTCGCAGGTCGTGGTGCGGGGACGGCCCGTGGCCAGCACGACGTTCCGCGAGTACGCGCGGATGAGGCCCGGGCTGCTCGACCTCGTGCGTGAGAGCCTCGAGCGGCTGCGCCGCACACACGACGTCGTGATCGTCGAGGGAGCCGGGAGTCCGGCCGAGATCAACCTGCGCGAGGGCGAGATCGTCAACATGCGGATCGCGCGTCTGGCCGACGCGCCCGTGCTCCTCGTCGGTGATATCGATCGCGGCGGCGT
>WNFT01004352.1_pt1 | contig 12376 bp, 8 predicted proteins | sample 5400191 | NCBI WGS metagenome assembly WNFT01 (sample SAMN13153359, study PRJNA577476) | soil metagenome | isolation source: 80 cm saprolite under Madrone tree | place: USA:California | collected 2016-06-14
GCGATTAACGACGCGATGAACCAGCTCGTGCTGTCGTATCTCCATCCGCGCGCCTGGCGGGCGAAGCTACCCAGTTCCAAACGGGACGGCCGCACAATCGCAGCGATCTACGCGCATCTGCACAACTGCCGCCTGGTTTGGCTCAAGAATTCGGCGCCCCATCTGAAATGCCCCGCGCCGCTCAATCCCGATCGATGCACCATCAAGCAAGCGGCTGCTGCGCACAAGAAGAGTGGAGCGCAGTGTCTTCGCATGCTCAGCGACGCTTTGTCCAGCGGTGCGAACCGGCGCGTCACGAAATTCTCGCGCGGGAGTTGGTCGCCGGTTTGGCCGGCCAGCGCGACCATGTTCGCGTACATGTTCTCGCACGAAGCGCATCATCGCGGGCAAATCCTGATGCTTGCGCACCAGCTTGGCTATAGGCTGCCTGTCAAAGCGTGGGCCGGAATTTGGTGGTGGGATAAATTGTGGAAGCAAGTGGGGCTTCCCAGGCGGCGCTAAAACTCGCTGGAAGTGAACGCGACGGCCCCCATGAAGGGGATTTACTTGCCGGCTGCGCGGGCAGGCACTTCGGAATCTGAGCTGCCCTCGCGGATGCCGCCGTAGCGCCGCTCGCGCCGTTGAAATTCCACGAACGCCTCGAGCAGGCGGGCGCGATTGAAATCCGGCCATAGCGTCTCGGTCACGAGAATTTCCGCATACGCGATCTGCCACAGCAGAAAATTGCTCACGCGCATTTCTCCGCTCGAGCGTATCAGCAAGTCCGGGTCGGGCAAACCCGCCGTGTACAGGTGGCGCGCCACTTCTTCCTCGGTTACCGGAGTGTTGCGGCCTTCCGCGTTGCGCTGTGCGACGATTTCGTTGAGCGCGTCCACAATTTCCGCGCGGCCGCCATAATTCAGCGCGAGGCAAAGCACCATGCCGGTGTTCTTCGAGGTTTTTTCCACCGCCTCGCGCATATCCTGCTGCACGCCGGCCGGGAGTTCGCTGGCGCGCCCCAAAAAGCGCATCCGAATATTGTTCCGCTGGATCAGCGGCATTTCCTGCCGCAGGTATTCGCGCAGGAGCTGCATCAGGAAGTCGGTTTCAGTTTTCGGACGGCGCCAATTCTCTACCGAGAACGCGTACAGCGTGAGCGCTTCGATGTTCAGCCGCGCGCAGGTTTCAATCGTGGTGCGCGCCGTCTGCGTGCCGGACCGGTGCCCGGCGGGGCGCGGCAAGTGCTTGCGCTGCGCCCAGCGGCCGTTCCCGTCCATGATGACCGCGACGTGCCGCGGGAGCCGCGCCAAGTCGAGCTTGGCCAGCAGTTCCGCTTCGTCGGAAGTGACTGGCCCGAGAGCGCTAGGATCGGCTACGGAAATGGTGGAGTGAGATTTCATTGCCAATACGCTTTTCCGAGGAATTCCCTTTACGCCGCAAAGTTAACATACGCCGCGAGGCTGACGCAATGGCGCATGCCTTGTGATGCATCAACCCGCGGGAGCGCCGCCTTGAAAAATGGCGGTGTAGGCCAGAACCAAGCTCAAAATAATCATGGCGATGGCCGTTGCCCAGGCCACTACGTTGAAGGTTGTGGTGTTCACGTATTCGCCCATCAAGTCGCGACGGTTCACCAGCAGTAAGATAAAAATCACGACCACGGGCAACCAGAAACCATTGCCCACCTGTGAAAAGATCAGGATTTTCCACAAAGGTGCATGCGGCAGCAGTACGATTCCCGCGCCCACCACGATCAAAATCGTGTACAGCCAATAGAAAATCGGCGCCTCTTTGAATTTGTGATCGATGCCCGCCTCAAACCCCAGGCCTTCGCAAATCACATGGGCGGTGGACAACGGCAGAATCGACGCGGCGAACAACGAGGCGTTTAACAAACCGAACGCGAACAGGATGCCCGCGCCGCGGCCGGCCAGGGGGATCAGCGCCTGGGCCGCTTGCGCCGCGTCGGTGATGTCGCGGTGTCCGGATACATATAAGGTGGCCGCGGTGCAGATGATGATGAAAAATACAATCACCATGCAGCTTACGCTGCCAATCAGCACATCCGCGCGCGCTTGCGGATACTGCCGCGGGCTTACTTTCTTCTCCACAAAGCCCGCTTGCAGATAGAAGAATTGCCACGGCGCGATCGTCGTTCCGATCAGCCCCATCAGCATCACGAGGTAACCGGATTCAAAGCGGATGTTGGGAATTATCGTGTGGCGCGCCGCTTCCAGCCAATCGGGCTTTGCGAAAATCGCGGAAAATAGATACGAGAGGTACAAGGTACAGGCGAATAGAAAAATCACTTCGACCTGCCGGTACGTTCCTTTCAGGACCAGCGCCCAGACCAGCGCCGCGGCGATCGGCACCGCGATGTACTTGCTCACTCCAAAAATTTGCATGGACGCGGCGACGCCGGCGAATTCGGCGACCACGTTGGCCAGGTCCACGAAAAAGCCGGTGATCATCACGAAAAACGTCGGCCGGAAACCGAACTCCTCGCGAATCAGGTCCGACAATCCCTTGCCGGTGATGACGCCCATGCGTGCGCACATCTCTTCGGTGACGTACAGCGCGATGGTCATGGGAATCAGCGACCACAGCAAGGCATAGCCATACTTCGCGCCAGCCTGCGTGTACACCGAGATCCCGCCGGCGTCGTTGTCCACGTTGGAAGTGATCAGGCCCGGCCCGATCACCGCCAGCAGCATGGTGAGCCGGTGGCGGAGCGCGCGCAGACGCTTCTGCAGATCGCTTCCGCGGGTCCTGACCGCGTCCACACGCGTCGTGATGGCTTCCCAATTCATGGCTTTTCCGACTCTTCCGCCCCAGGGTTCTCGTTACTTCACTTCATCGCTTGTTCGTTATTTCTTAACCAGCCGTGACACCACGTCGTCGACCGTAATGGTCCCGATCGGCCGGCCCTCGCTGTTGGTGACCGTCAGCATGCGCAAGTTGTACTTATCGAATAGCTCAAAGACGTCCTTCTCATCGGCATCCCCTGGGACGCCGAGCAGCGGCTCCGTCTTGAGTTCCGACATACGTTGCTCTGGATCCGCGAGGAGCAGGCGAGACACCGGCACGGTACCGGAGAACCTGGCGTCTGAATCCAGCAGCACAATCGTGTCGAGTTGATCCACATTGAGGTCCTGCAAGCGCATCCATTGCAGCACTTCATCGCGCGTCGCGGTTTCTCCGACAAACACAAACTCCGGGTTCATCATGCCGCCCGCTGTATTTTCGTCGAAGGCCAGCAGCCCGCGGACTTCGCTGGCCTCGTCCCTCGGCATTTCTTCCAGCAACTCCTCGGAGGTTTCCTTGGGCAAGTCGGCCAACACATCCGCTGCGGCGTCCGGCGCCATCTCTTCGAGGATGTCGGCGGCCTTCTCCGGGTCCAATTTCTCGACGATTTGCGTGGTCAGCCGCTCGTCCAGCTCCGCGAGCACGGCAGCGGCGGTTTCTTCGTCAAGGGAGGCTATGATGCCCTGGCGCTCGGCGGCCGAAATATCTTCCATCATCTCCGCCAGATCGGCCGGGTGCAAATCTTCCAGTTTCTCGTGGGTGATGCGTAGTTTCACACGGCGCAGGGGGTCCGGCTCGATCAGATTCACGAATTCCCAGCGGATGGTGCGCTGCGGCAGAGGATTCTGCAATTTGCGAATGAAGCCGGGCGCCACAACGCCTTGCAGCAAGCGCCGGACAGCTCCAGGCAGCCCCACGTCCACCTGGGTCAGCCGCAGTTCCACATTGCCGTTGGTTCTCTGCTCCGCCAGGTCCACATCGTTGACGCGCACGACCTTGCGACCTTGCGTATCGATAATCTGCTGGTCCAGCAAATCCTTGCGCACCGCAAGCCACGCTTCATTCGGCGTGTATAGGGTCAATTCCCGCTCGCTGCAGTTCAGGCGAATCGTTCCGGGAGCTACCGCTGCAACCTGGTTGTACCGCGCCACGAGCGGCTGAAATCGGCCGCGCGAGAGCAGAAAATGGGAGATGCGATTGGGCTGATCCGCCGGCTCGATAAAAAATTCGCGCACGCGCCCGACGAAGTGTCCCTGCGCGTCGTAAGCCTCCGCGCCCACTAATTCCGTAGCATAAAGTTGCATAGCCCCACCTCAATTCCCTACGAAAGGCCGCTTGTCTCTAAAGCGGCCAATAAAAAACCCGCGTACCGTATGGGGCCGGCCGCGGGGGTAAGCTCCTGATACAGATGGACTTACCTCTAGCCCGGCGCAAACCCTCCCCACCCGACCGCGTAAGGTGCGGTGCTCACATCGAGCCGCATCCTGCGCGTTGCTGCGGTCTTCACCGTTTTCCGGCTGCGTTTCAATTGACCCGGCCGCGGTTCGACTTCACTCCCAAGCATGCACATCGCCAAAACTTTTACTCCGAATGCAGTGATAAGCCCTCGCGCGATGTATTGTCAAGAAAAGAATGAGGTTTAGCGAAAAAACATCTGAGTTTTCGGGGCTAGACCTGCGGATTTTTGTTCGCCCTTTTCGCGAAGAGCATGTCGCGCGGCTCTTCTCCTCGACTTCGGCAATATTCCCGGTAAAGCGTCATGTAATTCGCGAGCACGTAGTCCCTCGATGCGAAGCCCAGAGCCTTTGCCACGCGATCGATCGCGTTTGCCGGCCCTTCCAGCTCCAGAAAAACACCGATCGGGGTCTCGTCCAGCTCAATCAGCAGCCCCTTGGCCCAGGCGTTCGATGCCGGCAGGCGAAACGTCGTTCTAAATTTTTCATATTGGAACCAACTCCGCATTCCTAATCCCTCGAAGATCATGGCGAGCAGTTTTGGATCGGTGACCCCAAGCTCGATTTCTTCGCGGACTTTGTGCCGCTCGCCTTTGTGGCTTGATTCTGCTTTTATGGGCGGACGCTTAAACGTCAGCAGGCAGTGGAGACTCAGTTTTCGGCTTCGCCCTGAAAGCCGCTCTGTTCGAATCCGCAGCAACTGCTCGCGACTGGCGAGCGAGGCCTCCACGGTGTCGAAAAGCACGTTCCGCTCGTGTAAGCGCGGCCTGGCGACGCGCGCGCCAAGCCTCCTCAATGCCCGGCGCAGCTCTGGCAAGTCGGCAATCCGCAGCTTGATTTCTCGTTCCTGTCCCATTTCTGTCTCAGCTGGCTCGACGCGGCGAGCGAACGCTCAGCGCCGCCGCTTTTCGCCGCCGCCAACTTCCGCTACTATACCGGACGAACACGATTCACTTCGCCCGGCCTCCCGACCTCGCCGCGCGCACCGAACAAACTGACGCATGGACCCTGACGCCAACCTAGCTACCTCCAGCTTTACATCCGATTCCCAAAGCTCCGGCGCGCCGCAGCCCCCCGTTGCGCGGTGTCAGCCTATGGAAAGTGTCGTCCACGGGGACCGGCTCGTCGACGATTACGCATGGCTCCGCGACAAGAATAATCCCGAGGTCATTGCTTACCTCAACGCCGAAAACGCGTACACGGACGCCGTCTTGCGCGATACCGAGCGCTTTCAGGAGAAGTTGTACCAGGAGATGCTGGGCCGCATCCTGCAGACCGATCTTTCCGTTCCCTACCGGCTGCGCGGCTATCTGTATTTCACACGCACGGAAGAGGGCAAGCAGTATCCGCTGCATTACCGCAAGCGCGACACGGAATGTGCGGACGAGGAATTGCTGTTGGATCTCAACGCGCTCGCTGCGGGCCATTCGTTTCTGAGCCTCGGGACCTTCGCGGTGAGCGACGACAATTCCCTGCTCGCGTATTCGCTCGACACGACCGGGTTCCGCCAGTACACGCTGCACATCAAAGATCTACGCGATGATCAGACTCTGACAGAACGAATGGAGCGCGTCACGAGCGCCGCTTGGGCCGCGGACGATCGCACGCTTTTCTATACAGTCGAAGACGAAGCGACCAAGCGGTCGTACCGTCTCTACCGTCACGTTCTCGGCGCGCGCGAGCCCGACGCGCTGCTCTACGAAGAAGCTGACGAGCGTTTTCGGATTGACGTCGAGCGCGCGCGCAGCGGAGCGTTTCTACTGCTGACCATAGCGAGCCACACCGCGAGCGAAGTTCGCTTTCTCGCCGCCGCTCAGCCCAACGCGGACTTCCGCCTGATCGCTCCGCGCGAAGACGAGCACGAATACTACGTCGACCATCATCCAGGCACCGACGGCGGTCGCTCCGGCGGAATCTTCTACATACGCACGAATTCCGGCGGCCGCACGTTTCGCTTGGTCACCGCCGAGGTCGACAATCCGCTCCGCGAGGCCTGGCGCGAGTTCATTCCCAATCGCCCGGACGTAATGCTCGCTTCGGCGCAGGCATTCGCGTCGCACCTCGTGCTGTACGAGCGAGAAGGGGCACTCCCCTATTTGCGCGTCGTGCCTCTCGGCACTGGCGGGCGTGGACGCCAGGGCGATTTACTTGCTTCTTCGCGGCGAATCGAGTTCGCCGAGCCCGTCTACAACGCGTCGCCCGGCGCGAATCCTGAATTCGTCACCGACTATTTTCGTTTCCAATACGAGTCCTTCATCACCCCGCGCTCCGTATTCGATTACGATCTCCGCACCGGCGGGCAAATCTTGCGCAAGCAGCAACCGGTCCTCGGCGGATATGATCCGTCGCAATACGTGAGCGAACGGCTGCACGCCACGGCGCAAGACGGCACGCGCATTCCTCTCTCTGTGGTTTATCGCCGCGACACGCCTCGCGACGCGAGCGCGCCACTACTGCTCTACGGCTACGGTAGCTATGGCATTTCTGTTCCCGTCGGCTTCAGCTCCAATCGCTTGAGCCTGCTCGATCGCGGCGTGATCTACGCGATTGCGCACGTGCGTGGTGGCGGCGAACTCGGCAAACCCTGGCACGACGCCGGGCGCATGCACAAAAAGCGCAACACGTTCACTGATTTCGTTGCCTCGGCCGAGCGGCTCATCGATTTGCGCTACACTTCGTCCGACCGGTTAATCATCGAGGGCGGCAGCGCAGGTGGTTTGCTGATGGGCGCGGTCGCTAACATGCGGCCCGATCTTTTCCGCATCGTCGTCAGCCACGTCCCCTTCGTTGATGTGATCAACACCATGCTCGATGCTTCGCTGCCGCTCACTGTCGGCGAATACGAGGAGTGGGGGAACCCGCAAATCGCGGAAGACTATTTATACATGAAGAGCTATGACCCGTACTCGAATCTCGAGCGCAAACTGTATCCCACGATGCTGGTAAAAACTTCGCTGAACGACAGCCAGGTGATGTACTGGGAGCCGGCAAAATACATCGCGAAATTGCGCACGCTGAAGACCGATGCGAATCCGCTGCTGCTGAAAATCAACATGGGCGCAGGCCACGGCGGAGCATCAGGCCGCTACGACTACCTACGCGAAATCGCGCTGGATTATGCTTTCGTACTGACGCAACTGGGAATTCCGGAGTGAGAGTGCGCACAAATTGTGAGTGACCCCACCACACCGCTGATGCAGCAATACCACGCGATTAAATCGCGCTATCCGCACGCGCTGCTGCTTTTCCGCCTCGGCGACTTCTACGAACTCTTCTACGAAGACGCCATGCTTGCCTCGCGCGAACTGCAAATCACTCTCACCTCGCGCAACCGCGAAAAGGGCCAGCCTATTCCGATGTGCGGCGTGCCCTATCACGCTGCCGACGGTTATGTTGCCAAACTCATCCGGGCGGGATTCAAGATTGCCATCTGCGACCAGATGGAGCAGCCCGGCCCAGGCAAAAAAATTGTCCGCCGCGAAGTCGTGCGCGTCATCACTCCCGGCACGGCGACCGATGTCGCGGTGCTCGACGCGCGCGAAAATAATTTCCTCGCCGCCGTCGCCAAGCACGCCTCCGGTTCGCCGGTTGGCCTCGCCTACGTTGATCTCTCCACGGGCGAATTCCAGGCCACCGAATTCTCCGGCCCAAGCGCCGACGAAGATCTCCGCGACGAATTGCAGCTCCTGCATCCGCGCGAGACGCTGCTGCCCCGCCCGCAGCAACTTTTCGAAACCGCGAAAACTTCCCTGCTCGACGGCACCGGCGGCGTGGAATCGCGCCTCGAAGATTGGATTTTTCAGTACGATTACGCTGACCGCGTCCTCCGCGAACAATTCGGCGTAGCCGAACTAACCGGCTTCGGCCTCGATGCGCATCCCCAAGCCATCGCCGCGGCGGGAGCGATTGTCCACTATCTCCGCGAAAACGCGACGCACCGGAGCGATCCTACCAATGGAACGAACGGAAACGCAGCATCCGCGCTCGAAGCATTAGGCCATCTCGACCGCGTTCGCTACTACCAGCAGCACGACGCGCTCGTCCTCGACCCTGTCTCCGTCCGCAATCTCGAGCTGGTCAACCCGATTTTTACCGAAGAATCTGCGCGCAGCGGCCCCACCACGCTGCTTGCCGCGCTCGATGCCACCGTCACAGGAATGGCAGCCCGCCTGCTTCGCTCCTGGATTCTCCGTCCGCTGATCGATCGCGACGCCATCGAGGCACGCCTCGGCGCGGTGGCGCATCTCCTGCAGCAAACCGTCGTCCGCGGCGAAATACGCAAAGAGCTGCGCGGCATTGTCGATCTCGAGCGGCTGACCAGCCGCATCACGCTTGGCCTCGCTACGCCGCGCGAGCTTCTCGCGCTGCGCAAATCGCTAACGCAAGTTCCTGTCCTCAAAAATTTCGTAATGCCTCCGCCAGCTGGCGGCAGCGACCTGCTCCGCCGCATCCACGACGATATCGACGAACTCGCCGACGTGCGCGAGGTGCTCGAAGCAGCCATCGCCGACGAGCCGCCCGCCCTCGCGATCGATCCCGGCATCATCCGCAGCGGCTTTCACGCGGAACTCGACGAGCTGCGGAATCTCAGCCAGCACAGCAAGCAGATCATCGCCTCCATGGAGGAGCGCGAACGCAAGCGCACCAACATCGCTTCACTCAAAATCCGCTTCAACCACGTCTTCGGCTATTACATCGAAATCTCCAAGCCCAACCTGCATCTCGCCCCCAACGATTACGAGCGCAAGCAAACCCTCGTCAACGCCGAGCGCTTCACCTGTCCCGAGCTGAAGGAATACGAGCGCAAGATTCTCGCCGCCGACGAGCGTATCCTCGAGATCGAGCGCCAACTCTTCCTCGACGTGCGCTCGAGCATCGCGGGGAAAGCCGCGCGCCTGCGCAAGACCGCCTGTGCCATCGCACAGCTTGACGTGCTCGCAGCCTTCGCGAAACTAGCCACCGATCGCGGCTATACCCGGCCGGAGTTCAATCCCAGCGGCGAACTGCTTATCGTCGCCGGCCGCCACCCCGTCATCGAAGAGCTGCTCCGCCAGCGCGGCGAGCGCTTCGTCCCCAACGATTTATTCTTCGAGCCGCTGCGCCAGCAGCTCCTGCTCATCACCGGCCCCAACATGGGCGGCAAGTCCACCTATCTGCGCCAAGCCGCGCTCATCGTCCTCATGGCGCAAATCGGCTGTTACGTTCCCGCGCGCCAAGCCAAGCTGCCCATCATCGACCGCATCTTCACGCGCATCGGCGCCAGCGACAATCTCGCCCGCGGCCGCTCCACGTTCCTCGTCGAGATGAGCGAAGTCGCCGCCATCCTCAACCACGCCACGCCAGCCAGCCTCGTCCTTCTCGACGAAGTCGGCCGCGGCACCGCCACCTTCGACGGCCTCTCCATCGCCTGGGCCGTTGTCGAGCACCTGCAAAAACACACGCGCGCACGCACGCTCTTCGCCACGCATTACCACGAGCTCACCGAGTTGGCTGAGTTGCTACCCAGCGTGAAAAACGTCCACGTCTCCGTAAAAGAGACGCCCAACGAAATTATCTTTCTCCGCCGCGTTGAACCCGGCAGCGCCGACAAGAGCTACGGCATAGAGGTAGCCCGCCTCGCCGGTCTCCCCCGCGCCGTAATCGAGCGCGCCCGCGAAGTCCTGAAGCGCCACGAACAAAGCGAACACCAGCTAAGCGAAACGTTATCCCCAGGCGCTCTCGCCGATGGTTCCGAAGGTTCGCCAGCTTCTGCAAATGGTCGAAGGTCCCAGCAAGAAGTGCTGTTCACCCCGCTAGATCGCGCCGTCCTGGAAAAACTCCGCGCCGCCGACCTGGATCAACTAAAGCCCCTCGACGCGCTAAACTTGTTGGCCGATCTAAAAAAGCAGATCTCATAGCTGGAGGTTTCGATTGATGTGGCAATTCCCCGTCTTCGTCAAATCCAAAGACTCCGGCGACGTTAACGGTTACAACTCCGTTAAGGAAATGCTGCGCGCCCTTGAGCAGATTGATGTCGAAAATAATGAATATGAAGCTTGGGACGCTACTGGATTGCCGCTAAAACTGTCGGTACAAAGATCCAACGAATGGCTTCGCCTTGAGCCTGCCGAAAACCTGAACAGCTAGAAGGTAAGATAGTCTGGCTCTCGCTTGCAGAAATTTGGTTGACGTTCACTCTTTATCTCCCTTCGATTATTACCCGCTGTGCTCACCGCGCCCTCTGTGGTGAAATCTAGTTTCGCGTTCTCATGACTAAACCGCTCCTCGTCCTTGGCCTTATCTCCGGCACCTCTGCCGATGCGATCGAAGTTGCCCTCGCGCAGATTTCTAGTGCGCCACCGAACCTAAACGCCAAACTCCTGAATCACACGTCCATCAGCTTCCCGCCCAAGCTGCGCAAAGAAATCCTGCGAGTCGCCGAGCAGCAACCCATCTCCGCCGGAGATCTCAGCCAACTGAATTTTCGCCTGGGAGAAACTTTCGCCGAAGCAGCGCTGACCGCTTGCCGGCGTTTTCGCGTCGCGGCTAAAAAAATCGCGCTAATTGGCTCGCACGGCCAAACCATCTTCCATCAAGGTGACCCGGTTCCATATCTCGACGAACGCACAGCCTCGACGCTGCAAATCGGCGAGCCCGCCATCATCGCCGCACGCACCGGCATCACCACCATTGCCGATTTCCGCCCTGCTGACATCGCCCAACGCGGACAGGGCGCGCCGCTAGTCCCTTACGCCGACTACATTCTCTACCGTCATTCCAAACTCGGCCGCGTTTCGCTAAATCTCGGCGGCATCGCCAACGTCACCGTAATCCCGGCCGCTGCGAAGCCGTCGCAAATCTTCGCCTTCGACACTGGCCCCGCCAACATGCTCATCGACGCCCTCGTCGCGCACTTCACGCACGGCCGCCAGCGTTACGACAAAGACGCGCGCCTGGCGCAGCAAGGTCGCAGCATTCCCGCGTTAATCAACGAGCTGATGCGCGACCCCTATCTGAAACTCGCGCCTCCGAAATCCACCGGCCGCGAATATTACGGCCAAGCCTATTTGAAAAAACTCCTCGCCCTGGGCCAGCGCTATCGCGCCAAGCCCAACGACCTAATCCGCGCCGCCACCATCTTCACCTCGTTATCGATCGTCGACGCCCTAAACCGCTTCGTCCTCCCCAAAACCAAAATCCATCAATTAATCATCTCAGGCGGCGGCAGCCACAATCCCTTGCTAATCGCCCAGCTCACCACTGCCCTCGGCACCCAAGTTGTAGGGGCGCAAAACGCTGCGCCCCAGGTCCGCACCACGCCACCGACCAGCAGCATCGAGGTTTTGCCCTCCTCCGAACTCGGCGTCCTCGAAGACGCCAAGGAAGCCTTCGCCTTCGCCCTAATGGCCTACGAAACATTTCACCACCGCCCCAGCAACATGCCCTCGGCCACCGGCGCACGCCGCCCCGCCATCCTTGGCAAAATCTCGTATGCGTAGCCGCATCGCCCGCAATTCTCTCGCCACTCGCCTTCCGCGCCCCAAACTCCGTAGCCGTAAACCACTGATTCTCCAGCAAATATAAGTGATTGACAAATCGGTACCAACTGGTATACTCACGCTTGTAGAGAGTAGCGCCCAGCGCCTCCCCAGGGGAGGCGTTTTTGTTTTGGAGTGTTGCAGTGGCCACGGTGGCACAGCCATTTCTGCCTGCAGCAGGCGGGGCTGTCCTGCAAATGAAGATTCCCTACTCGCCACCTAAGTCCTTTAGAATCCGCTTTTACGCAAAACTGCCCGCTAAACCCTTTAGAATCCGCATTTACGAAAGGCAATTATCCCCTCTAGACAAGTAGGGGAGGAAAGTAGTAGAAAATGCCTTACGTAAGTGCACGGAGTTGGGTTGCGCAAGCAGTCCATTTTATTCACCCCGCTCAATCTGAGCGGAAGACTGAAGGTCATGGCCATGTTACACGCTTATATGGACGACAGTGGTAGCCATGACGGTTCGCACGCATGCGTGATTGGGGGCTATTTTGGCGGCGAGAATCGCTGGAAGGAATTTGAGCGACGTTGGAAACGAGTGCTCGACAGGAATGCTATTCAGGAATTTCACGCCCACGTATTCTGGAGACGGTCGAGCAATGGCGAGGGCGTAGGCGA
>WNFT01004353.1_pt1 | contig 12375 bp, 7 predicted proteins | sample 5400191 | NCBI WGS metagenome assembly WNFT01 (sample SAMN13153359, study PRJNA577476) | soil metagenome | isolation source: 80 cm saprolite under Madrone tree | place: USA:California | collected 2016-06-14
GCGTGTTTTTGAAAAGTGTCGAGATCCGTCTGCCAGCGTTCAATCTTCAACGAATCCATGAGAAAACCGATTTTCAGAGCGGGCGCCTGCGCTGGCTTGTCCTGAGCCTGCAGAATACCTGAGCAGAAAGCGAGAACGATTGCGAAGGCGAAGAACATAATTGGCCGTCGTCTCAAAGAGAAAAAATGCATGCGGGCACCTCCACAGGCGTTGAAGCAAAGGTAGCACCTGCAGACTGTGGGTCACAACGACAACTGGGGACGAGGGCGCGCAATGCGTTACGAGCGGCTCGTAGATTTGCTTTGGGACGATCGACGAAACGGCGGATGCGACGCGAAATCAAGGCCTATGGCCAAGCGCTTCCGCAAATTGGCCCTCCTTCTTGACGCCTGACCAGGGTTAGGGTCTGGCCGGCCGGGCTGTGGGAGCGGCAGAGCCATCGGAAGTCTGGACTTCCTTGGGAGCGGAAATGTTCTGCTTTTCGTCCACCGAAAAAAGCAGATACTTCTGGAACACATTTCTCCGCCGAATACGGCGCCCACGCAGACTGAAGTAGATGTCTGCTGTCATGGGCAGCCATATCGTTTCATTCTGCTTGTGGAATTTCACCGGCCCATACTCGATATCCATGTGTTCTGCGAGGTATTTGATCTCGGGCATGGGAGCTAGGAGATCCGTCTCTATCCGGACGAGTTGAAGAGTGTCCTTATCAATCCACGCGCGCCCTTTCAATGCCACGGGAGTGGAAGGGGCATTGAGACCCGCGCGGTAGCCTCTGATGCGGCTGTTCTTACCCTGCTTCTGTGCAAAATGAATCTGCCAGGCGTGGCCGCCTTTCCATCGGCCCAATCCTTCACAGTTCATCTGGTAGTCCTCCCTGTAGTAGGGATGGAAGACCAACACTGCGGCGGGGAGACCTGTGGTGGCAATGGCATCTGGAAATACGCCCAGGTCTTGCGTACCGTTGCGATACTCCTGGACGGCGAGATAGCCGTCGCGAATTTTCGAAATGGAAACGACGTATTCAAAGGCGCGCTTTTCCTCGCGCGTGGGAAGCCCCCACTCATTCACGACCTGATGGTCAAGGAGCTCGGTGGCGGTGATTCGATCGACGCTGCTTATGAATTCCTGAACACGTTTTGCCGTACCGTCCAGTATCTCCTGCGTGGGGCAGGAGACGCCGTCTTCCACGGCCGGCACGGAGTCGTCCACATTTGCGGGAAGCCATGTTGGCAAGTCGGGTTTCAGGAGCGGCAAATCCGCGAGACTTGCAGCTTTCCCAGAAGGCGCGGAATCTTCCGCACTGGAATGTTCCAACGCGAGTGTTCCCGATTCTAGTTTTCGAAGCAGTCCGTTTGCGATCTCCACTTGCGCAGGAGGAGGGCCAGCCTTCAAAAAGGTCTGCAATGTGGCCGCAGCGCGTTCCCGCTGATCCTGCGCCATGAGCGCTTCAGCGAGAGTGAGCCGCACACTGTTCGCAAGACTCTTGCCGAGATCTAGACTCCGCTCCGCGTGAGTGATGGCCTCCTGATAGTCGCGCTGACGAACACAAATAACGGACAACAAATGGTGGGCATGCCACGAATTCGGGTCGCTCTGCAGAACGCGCTCAAGATAGCCCTTGGCTCCGGGGAAATCCGCGCGGCGGGCGAGGATCGCGGCAAGGCCCAGCAAGGCAAGGTTGTGTTTGGGGTCCAGGCCAATCGTCTTTTCCCAACTGGCTTGGGCAGATGCGAGGTTTCCCTGACGGTCCGCAAGCAAGCCCCGCAGGTAATTCACCTCAGGGTTGGAAGGAGCGAGGCGGTACGCGGCGTCGAGATGCTTCTGCGCAGTGTCGAAATTGTTGGCGTGCAGCGCTTCGACGGCTCTGCTGAGCTCTTTCTGCAATTTCGGCGAGAGCAGCGGAGGACCGGCGGGCGCGGACACCATCAGGGAATCATCATCCCGCTTCAGCGTGACGATGACCTGCTCTTGCTGATTGGGTAGAGTGATATTCACCCGTTGGCTGGCTGGCACGTATCCCGGGGCGTCGACCACGGCCGTGTATTCGCCCGGCCCCAGTTCATCGAAAATGGCCCTGCCACCTGTCGTCGTGCCCGTTGACAAGGTCTGGCTGGTCAGATGTTGAAGCGTCACTATCGCGAGCCCGCTGAAGGAGGAACCGTTCTCGTCCCGGACGCATACGGTCAATCGGGCGCCCTCGCTCAATCCAGGCGCACTAGGCGCCTGCGTCCCGGTTCTTTGCGCGGCCTCCAGCCCGTGAGAGGGCAGGATCAGCCAGAGCAAGAGTAGTTCAAACAAGAACATCGGAATGCGCCGGCGAGTGGACACAATCTCCCCTTCCGCGCGCAGGACGAGAGGAGATGCACTGAAGACTTAGCGGGACCCTGGCGCCTGGGCGTGAGGACCACTCGTTGAATGGAGTGTCTTACAGCGCGGGCGCAGGGTCAAGACCAGACTCTAGACGCTTATGATATGCACTTTAAGGGGATCGCGCCGGACCCCAACTGAGTTTTCTCTGGTGGGCCGCGCAAGCTTTACTTGCTGTTGTTGATCAAGCGGTCGAGGCGGGGCGAGATGCGTTCCGAAAGGCGTGCGATCCAAAGCGCAGCGACTATTCCGGCGAAAACATCCATGGTGTAGTGGGCGCGCAAGATCAGGACGGTGGCCACTTCGAAGCAGGCAATCAAGATCGCCAGGGCCGTGAGCCAGTTTCGGCGCAAACGGGAAAGCTCAATGGCGCCGAAAACAGCGATGGCGGTGTGCCCGGAGAAGAAAAAATCGTTGGCAACTTTGTAGGTGACCAACAGCGAGGGGAATCCCGGGTAGTGCCAGATCATGTTGGGCGGCGGAGGCAGCGCGCAGATGGCTTGCATCACCTGGCGCAGCGTCATCAGCAGAATTAACCCAAGGAACGGACGAACCGTCCCGCCGAACAACCAGCGAGCGAGAAGAAAGAGGCCGAGCGCATCAATCAGGGCGGAACTCACGATCAGAAGCGCGTTGGCAGCTCCCGGGTTTTGCGAAAAATAGGAATTGAGACCGGCGGTCCAGTTATGAACTGCGTCGCCGATGCCGTTTGCAGGAGCGCTCCGTGCGCCGATGAGGGACTGCGTCCAGAACCAGAGACCCAAAACGATTGCGGTCATTACGAGGCGCAAGAGGAGTCCGCGCCGTTGGCCCGAGCTTTGGGCTTGTGTCATGAGACGCTTTCCAGCGCCAGGCGGAAAGTGCTACTAATCGCGAACTGCACGCTGTCCCTTCTCAAGAGCCATTTCGCGCGCCTTCCGCAGGTCGAGTTTGCCGGTGCCGAGATACGGGAGCTTCTCGATGCGAAGAAACTGGTCAGGCCGGGGACGCCAGAGGGCAGGCAAATCACTATTTCCCAGCTTTTCCAAGCATTCCTCCAATTGCGGCTCATCCAAGGTGTGCAGAACAATGAGGCGCTCGCCCTTTTTCTCGTCGGGAATGGCGGTCACGACAAAAGCCTGTTCGCTCGCGCCCGCCAGATCTTGCAGCAGGTCTTCAACTTTGATGTGCGGCACCATCTCGCCGCCGATCTTGCTGAAGCGGCTCAATCGGTCCGTGATTTTCAGGAAGCCGTCTTCATCCAGCCGCGCAATATCGCCCGTGTTGTACCAGCCATCGCGAAGAACGTCGGCGGTTTTCTCTGGTTTGTTGAGATAGCCCTGCATGATGTTGGGTCCGCGGACCAGCAGCAGGCCCGGCTGGTCCACGCCGACGGGCTGCATGGTGTCCGGGTCCACGATCTTAACCGTCATCCCAGGCAAGGGATGGCCAATGCTGCCGCGCTTCGCACCAACCTGGCGGAAAGACGCGGCGCGGAAATCGATGGTGTTCACGGTAACTGCCGGCGAGCATTCCGTGCAACCGTAGCCTTCGTGGGGCCGGATGCCGAAATGATCTTCGAAAGCTTGGGAAATGCGATCGGGCAATTTTTCGGCGCCGGCCATAACGAAGCGCAGGCTGCCGAACTCTTCGGGAGTGCAGCGGCGCGTGTACGCATTCAAGAAAGTGGGAGTGGCGAGCAGCATAGTAACGGAATATTTGTTCACGAGTGCGCCGATGACTCGCGAATCGAGCGGATTCGGATGGAAGACGACGCCGATGCCGGTCACGGCGGGCAGACACAGCGTGCCCGTAAAACCAAAAGAGTGGAAGAAAGGCAGAATACCCATGATGCGATCATCGGCATGCAACATGAACACCTGGCTCAACTGCGCGACGTTCGAAGCGATGTTGTAATGCGTGAGTATCACGCCCTTGGGATCACCGGTCGAGCCGCTGGAAAAAATAATTGTCGCGATATCGTCAAGAGTCGCCGGCCGCTCGGAGCCGGCGAATTTTGCGACCCACTTGGACGGCAGGAGACTTGCTGCCAGGGCGGCGGAGACGCGTTCGCCAAACCCTGCGTCCTTTGCCACGTCTTCGATGAAAATGATTTCACCAGGGGGCTGTATCTTGACCTTCTCGAGAAAGACTCGCGCGGTAACAATTGTTTTCAGATTGCATTGTTGCGCGCAAGAAGTCAGCGTTTCATTTGAAACCGTGTAGTTCAGGTTGACCGGGACTTTGCCCATCAGCATTGCGGCGAAATTCACCAGCGCGCCGGGAACGGACGGCGGCAGCAAAACACCCACCATTTCGTGCCCCTGCCAGAGTTTTCGCAAACGCCGCGCTAGCACCAGCGCTCCTGCCAGCGCCTGAAAATAGTTGAGCCTGGGCCGCTGCCCATCCGCCATCGCGAAACGGAAGGGATGACGCCGCGCCGTGTAAATAAAGGATTGCCACAGCGCGTGCATGCGCTTCTTGCGGCGCGCGAAGGCCTCCGCGCCAAGGTCCTGCACGGCCCGGCGCACTTCCATGGAAGTGGAAGTCGGCGGCATGGGTTTGCCAAACGTGACGCGGACCGGATAGGGAATGCGCCGGGGAAATTTCCAGAGGAATCGTCCGCCCGCAAAACTGAAAATCGAGCCCCAGACGCCATCCAGGTTTACGGGGATGATCGGGACGTCCACGCCTTTGATGATGCGCTCCATACCGCGGCGGAAAGGGAGCATCTGGCCGATGCGCGTCATCTGACCTTCCGGAAAGATGCAGACGACTTCGCCTGCTTTCAGCGCCTCGGTGGCCATGCGCAGGGAATGAATCAGTTCGCGCGGGCCCTGATCCGACGCGATAGGAATCACGCCCATGATCTTTGCAAAAGATTTTACCAGGGGATGCTCGTAGGAGCCCTTGAACATGATGAAGCGAATCGGGCGGTCGATGGATGCGATGAGCAGCACCGCGTCCGCCATCGAAACGTGATTGGGCGTGAGCAGCGCTCCGCCGCGCGCCGGCACGTTTTCGCGGCCTTCCACATCCAGGCGATACAGCGTGTGCGTGGCAATCCAAAGAAAAAGCCGCAGTAACGAGTCTGGCAGCAGCCACAGCACGTAGCCGGTGGCTCCCAGCGTGGCAAGCGCGGACCAGAAGAAAATTTCGCTGGGGCTCAGGCGAAGGAAATGAGTGGCAACGTAATAGACGCCGGACGCGGCGCCAATGCCCACGAACGAAAGCCAGTTTGCGGCGCCGATGATGACGCCTTTCTTATCTTCCTCCGGACGGTGCTGAATCAAGGCGCTAACCGGCACAATGAAAAATCCGCCGAAGAATCCCAGGGCGGCCAGGAGCAAAAGCACGGCCCGGAAGGACAAGTGGGGAATCGCCAGGCAGAATCCGAGGACCGTCATGCCCATCGAGCCGAGCGGAATCAGTCCGTATTCAATTTTCCCGGCGGAGAGATAACCCGCGGCGAAACTGCCGAGGCCTATCCCAATCGCGATGGCCGCCTGCAGAAAGCCGCCCTCGGTGGAACGGATATGCAAGACGTCCTGCCCGTAAATGAAAATGTTGAACTGCAGCAGCCCGGCGACAAAAAAGAAATAGGTGTTTCCCAGAACCGCCAGCCACAGCACCCGATCGCTGCGAATCAATTTCATCGGGGACCAGACATCGATCAGCGAGACTAAATGGAATCTCTTCGCGGGGTCCGCGGCGGCCACGCGGCCGATGCCAAAGCTCCAAAGCAGGCCAATCACTGTAAACCCCATGAGCAACACGCCGGCGTAAATCTCGCGTCCGTTGAACGCCTCGGCGAGAAAAGATCCGCTCATGCTGCCAACGATAATCGCGAGGAACGTCCCGAGTTCGAGGACCCCGTTTCCCCAGGAAAGTTTCTCGGGCGGAAGCAACTCCGGAAGCAAGCCATATTTGGACGGCCCAAATAACGCCCCTTGCGTGCAGACCAGGAAGATTGCCGCCAGAGCCAGGCTGAGGTTAGGTCCCACCAGGGCGGCCGCGGCAAACAGCATGACTCCCACTTCAAACACTTTCGTCCAGATCGTGACCGTACGCTTGCTGAAGCGGTCCGCGAAGTATCCGCCTACCAGTGAAAAGAGAATGAAGGGGGCGGCGAAGAGCACGCCGACGAGCAATTCCATCTGATCCCGCTGCGCTTTGTCTTTTTCGATGGCAAGGATCAGGTAAATGACGAGGAACTTAAGTGCGTTTTCATTGAAGGCGCCCTGGAACTGCGTGGCGATGAGGCTCCAAAAGCCGAGCTGCCACTTTCTTTCTGGCGCGGGTACGGAGAAATTTTCGTCAGCCGGCATGCACGCTCACCAGGCGTTGCGATTAAAGCGTAGGAGAAGCATTAAGTCTAGCAATCTTGTCTGGTGCACGGGGCGGCGCTTGCGGCGCCTGTGTTGAAAACGGGACGCGATCTCGGCTGCCGCGGGCCGCTTGATTCCGCGATACGATAGCTTCGGTCGAGGGGGCGAAATGAACGCGGACAAAAGGACTCCATCGGTTCTGATCACGGGTGCTACCGACGGCCTGGGAAGGGCCGCGGCGTTGCTGTTGGCGGAGCAGGGTTACCGCGTGTTTGCGGCCGGTCGCTCGGCGGCGAAGCGCGCGCAACTTGATGCCCTGGCGCGTGAAAAGAAGCTGCCGCTCGAGACGCTTGAAATGGATGTGTGCGATGACGCTTCGGTGAAGGCCGGCGTCTTATCGGTGCTGGACAAGGCCGGCGCGATCGATGTACTCATCAACAATGCCGGGCTCGTTTATGCAGGGGCCGTCGAGGATTTGCGCATAGAAGACTGGCGGCGGCAATTCGAAACAAATCTGTTCGGTGTGATCCGCGTAACGCAAGCGGTTCTTCCGCACATGCGAGAACGCCGGAAGGGCCGCATCCTGATGATGAGCTCGATCTCCGGGTTCGTAACGCCCCCGACGCAGGGCGCCTACAGCGCTTCGAAACATGCTATCGAGGCCGTGGCCAACGCCCTGCGCTACGAACTGTATCCGTACGGCATCGAAACGATTCTGATTGAGCCCGGCTATATCGTGACGAACATCCAACAAACGGCGCTGGAGCTCGCACAATCCTACGAGAAAGAATTTAAGAGCGGGCCCTACGCCAAAATCTATGCGACGTACTGGTCCAACGCGACAAGTACTCGCGCGCAGTCCAAGACCACGCCGGAAGACTGCGCGCACATCATGCTCGAAGCCATCGAGGCGCCGCGTCCAAAGCCGCGCTACGGCGTGACTCCCCTCGCGACGTTTGCTAAATGGACGAAGCGGCTGCTCTCCGATCGAGCAGCCGACCGCATGATTCGCCGGAGATACGGCATCGCGCGGCAGGCATGAGAGCGCGCTTCAGGGATTCGTAACCTGAAACGATAAGCTGTTCTCACGCTGCTCCTGCCACGTTTTGGACCACGCTTCATGCACCGGGCTCTCGGCGTAGTCGGCCGCCGCTTCCGCGCTGGTAAACTCGATGGCATAAACGCCGCTAAAATCCTTGATCTGGTTGCGCGCGGTTTTCAGCCAGACATTCTTGATACCGGGAATCTTTCCCGCCATGTCCTTGATGCCGTTGATGGCCTTTTCCCGGTCGTAGTTCGAGACGTTGTCCTTGAATTTGTAGACCACCACGTGCAGCACCGTCTTCGGCTGCCCAAAGCGGTTCTGCGCCGCAGCGCCGCGCGCGTGCAGCGATCCCGCCGCAATTCCAGCAATGAATATCGCTGCACCTAGGGCGAGCTGAGCGGGGTGTTTCCCGGCTGATGTCATCTCTTCCTCCAAAATCGTGTCCTTGCCAGTCTATGCAGGGTACGCGAGCGGAAGCAACTCTCCGCGGAAGGAACTGTGCCCGGCCTCGGCAAAGTGTTTGACGGACGAGCTTCGAGGCCGTTACGCTGCCAAGTTCATGAAATCAGGTCTGAGGAGAGCAAATGCAAGCAGTGAAACGCTGGGTGCTGTTGTTTTGTGTACTGGTGAGCTGTTCGTCTGCGGTTTCGGCCCAGGGGCCGGAACAGACGAAGCAACTGGCGCGCGACATTTTCAAACAACTCATTGAAATTAACACCACGGATTCCGTCGGCAATGTGACAACTTCCGCGGAAGCCATGGCCACGCGCCTGCGCGACGGAGGCTTTGCCGAAGACGACATCCATGTGGCCGGCCCGAACGAGCGCAAGAAAAATCTCGTCGTCCGCTTGCACGGAACCGGAAAACGCAAGCCCATCCTGTTTATCGGACATCTCGACGTGGTCGAAGCGCGCCGTGAGGACTGGACCACGGATCCCTTCGAATTCATCGAGAAAGATGGTTACTTCTATGGTCGCGGCACCGAAGACATGAAGGCAGGCGATGCCATCCTGGTCACCAATTTCATCCGCCTGAAAAAGGAAGGGTACGTGCCGGATCGCGATGTGATTCTTGCGCTGACGGCCGATGAAGAAGGCGGAACCTCCAACGGCGCGGACTGGCTCCTGAAACAACACCGCGACTGGATCGACGCGGAATACTGCATCAATCTGGACGGCGGAGAATTCGAAAAGGACAAGGACAAGCGGCTGCTCGCGGGCGTGCAGGCCAGCGAAAAAGTTTACGTTGATTTTCAATTCGAATCGCTCAATCCCGGCGGCCACAGTTCCATTCCCAGCCCGGACAACGCCATTTATCACCTCGCGGGGGCGCTCGCCCGGCTGCAGTCGTTCTCCTTCCCCGTGAAAATCAACGAAATCACGCGCAACTATTTTGAAAGAAACGCGGCGCTGACCACGGGCCAGGTCGCGGCAGACTTGAAGGCCGTGGCCCATCAACCGCCGGACAATGCCGCCGTACAACGCCTTTCTGCGAATCCCTACCTCAATTCGCTTCTTCACACCACTTGCGTTGCCACCATGCTTTCCGGCGGCCACGCGGCAAACGCATTGCCGCAAACCGCCCGCGCCAACGTCAATTGCAGAATCTTTCCCGGAGAAGACCCGCAAGATGTTCTCCATGCCCTCGAACGTGTGGCCAACGATCCAAAGGTGAAAGTCAGCATCGTCGCGCAGATTGGGCCAGACGGGAAGGTAACTCCAGTCGTGGCCGTACCGCCCTCACCGCTGCTTCCTGAGGTGACGCAAGCGATGGAAAAGACACTCAGCCTAACGTGGCCGGGCGTTCCCTACGTCACCACGATGTCCACCGGCGCGACGGACGGGAAGTACATGCGCATCGCCGGAATCCCCACCTACGGAATCTCTTGCCTGTTCTTCCAGCGAAACGACAGCCGTGCGCATGGCAAGGACGAGCGCCTGGGCGTACAGGATTTTTATGACGGCGTCGAGTTCAACTACAAGCTAATCAAGGAGCTCTCTGGGCCACGCTGAAAAGGTGACTCAAGGACCAGCTAGCAGCAGCCAAAAGAAAACGACCCGGTGAAATGATCTTCACCGGGTCGAATGTTTTGCGATTCTGAAACGGAATCGGCTACGGTTTTCCCGGCGCCGCTTGTCCGGTTTTCGGATCGGTCGGCGCGGCAGCGCTGGCCGCGATCGGCTTGGTAGCCTCCGCTCCATAGCGTATCAAATAAGGCATGAACGGAGTAACTTCAAACGGCATCTTCTCCCGTTCCGCGACTGCGCCTACCGGTTTGCTCTTGATCAGGTCCAGTCTGTCATTCCAGGGATCCACTTTGACGCGTCCGCCGATCGGCAGCGCCGCGATCATCTGCGGATTCTGTTTCTGATCCACGGGTGTCGAGGACTTGAGGTTGCCGCCCACCAAAACGCGGTTGCCGAGGTGCGGGCTGATCAGGTTAGGAATCTCCTTTGAGCGCGTCTCGAGCGCCGTCAGGAAAAGCCCCGCGTTGCCGAGCTGAGTCTTGTATGGCGAATTGTTCAGCAATTGGATCGCCTTGGCGTCGGCTGCTTTCTCCTCATCGGGCGTGCGCGCAAATCCGAAGTGGCGGAAGGTGTCCTTGTCGTTAATCAGCAATTGATCGAAGAACGCGAAACTCGAATCGAGCCGGTGGCCGAGAACCACGTGGCTGAGCTCATGCGCAATCATCGTGGCAAGGCTTGCTTCGTCTGGAAGGACATCGATCAGACCCCGGCTGAGAACGATGGTGTGACCGACGGTGTAGGACTCCAGAGTGGAAGTCATCATCACTCGGCAACGAACTTCCGGTTGGACGTCGATGTTGTTGGTGACCTCGAGGTTGTTGACCACCGTCTCGAGAATCTTGTCGACTTCGCCCTTCGGCGCGACCAGACCGATGCGTTCCAGGCGATCGATGACGTTGTCTTCCGCCTGGTGGTCCCACGTGCGCTGCGCTTGGACGGGCGACAGGTCGTTCGCGGTTTTCGTATCGTCCGTCACTGCCGATTCCACCAGAATCTTACTCAATTCCTGTTCCTGGCTGGCATGTCCGAGGTTGTAGCCCCAGAGGCGCGTTTGCGCCTTGAAGTCCAGCTTTTTCGTCAAATTGTAGTGCATGTCCTTTTCTTCGCTGTACACGAAGGAGGGCATCCACAGGCCCGGCTGCACGTTCGTGCGCCAGCTATCAAAGTGGAACCACCAGCTGGAATGGCCGTTGCCGCTGTACGCGCCGTTGAACCGCACAATATTGAAATCTTGGTCTTCCACCCAGATGCGGCCGAGAAAGCGGCCCTTGCCGCTCTTCTCCTGAGGCGTGACGTCAAACACCAGGCAGCGCACTTCGCCGAGGAATTCGCGCCGCACGTAGTCGAATTTGTAGTGCTGTTTGTCAAAGCCGTTGGTGTCGAGGAAAATCATTTGCAGGAAGCCATCCGGCATAAACTGCAGCGCGAAGGAAAAGAAATTGCCGATCGAACCGAAGATCTTCTTCCCCTTGGAATTGGTGTCCGTAAGGGAAACGAGCGACACGCCCTTGGAGAAGTCAGCGCGGCCGAGGAAATACTTGTCGCCGGCGGGGGCGTAGCCGAGGTCCTTATCGGGCTTCAGATTCTGGATATACGTCTCGACCAGCGGCGAGTACTGCCGAATTTGCTGGACGGACCGGTTTTCGTTGGTGATGACACGATCGATCACATCTTCCATGGTCCGCGGCTGCTGATCCGCCGGCTTGGGCGCCGCTTCCGCGGCAATGGCTCCCAGCCCGCCCAGGATCAGGCCCAGGATGATTGTTGCAAGCTTACGCATGTTCTCTCTCCCCTTCAGTAGGCCAAACGGAATTCAATCCGCACGCGAGCCGGAAAATCCACCGGCTGGCCGTCGCGTTTCGCCGGTTTAAACTTGATATGTTGCGCAGCACGAGTTGCTGCTTCGTCCAGTCCGTGACCCAAACCATTCACAACACGATTCACTTGAATGCTGCCATTCGCCAGAAACACTATTTCCAGAACGACGTCGCCTTCGATTTTCAGGCTGCGCCCTTCCGCGGTGTACTCGGGCCGCGGTTTCTCCAGAATCTCGACCTGTGTCGGCGTGCCTTCGCCGCCCGCCGCCTTTTTCTTCGGTGCATCGGTGGCTACAGTCTGATCCCCAAATCCGCTGGTCTGCACCGTGCCGCGCTTTCCGCCGCTTGGCGGAGGAACCGCAGTGCCGTTGCCGAATCCCGTGCTTGCTACCGTGCCGCGAATTCCCTTGTCTCCGCCCGTCCCGTTGCCATAGCCGGGTCCACCGGGCAAAGCCGGGGAGCCGAGACGATTTACATTTGTGGCCTTATTCGGGTCACCCTTGCCAGGAAGTCCGTTGGGGTCGCCAAACCCTCCGGTCTGTACCTTATTCACGGGTGCAACCACCGTCGCCGGTGCGGCGCTGCCTGACCCAAGGTTTCCCACCTTCACGTCCTCTTTCGGACGCTTTGGCTGATTCGTCGGCATATCCACTTTCACTTGGTCGAAAGTAGGATTCAGCTCCACCGGCTTTGCATCTATGGTGCGCACCTTCGGCGGCTCGACCTTGGCCGTCAAAAATACGTGCGGCTGCTTCGGATTTAATTTCACCGGCTCGGGCACTTCCGGCTTGACCACCGGCGGTGCCTTC
>WNFT01007672.1_pt1 | contig 12375 bp, 9 predicted proteins | sample 5400191 | NCBI WGS metagenome assembly WNFT01 (sample SAMN13153359, study PRJNA577476) | soil metagenome | isolation source: 80 cm saprolite under Madrone tree | place: USA:California | collected 2016-06-14
GTGTAGGTCTCGCCCGCAACCGACCATCCACCACTGCATCTAAGCTTTCAACGCCACTTTTATCGCCCCACGTGCCCATGGCGTGGGGCTCTCCTTTTGTTTCCTAGCGTTCCCGTCCTTGTGTGCCACTGCGACAACGGCTGCTGTAATTCCCGATTAGTCATCATCGCCGCCCGAAAATCCCGTATCGAAACCCAAACGCCCCAAACCCTCAAGGCGCACGTTTGAAACGTCCTACCAGTGTAAATGGTCATGAAACTCTCCCAAGTTGGGAGAGTAGCGAGTAGTTCGTTGGGCCGCTATCCGCTAATTGTAATTGCTTTCAAACCGAAAAACGCAAGGGGCTGCGCCAGGTGGCGGGCAAAGTGCTACCACGTCGGCAGCGGCATATTGGCATCATGAGTTGAAGATCGATGCTCTGTTTTTCTTATCTCGTACGTCGCTAAGCATTTCCAGCACAAAGGAGGGCTAAAACTGGCTTTGGCATAGCGTATGCACTCTGGACTACGCGATCCGTCAGGAGCCAAGCCGTGATTTCGTTCACGAGGTTGTTCAACAAGTTGGCCGGGACAAGCACGAAGAAGTGGATTTGGATGGGCCTTGTGGCAGTTCCGGCAATACGCTTCTACTACGTCCAGGAGATGATCGCGGCTTTGATCATATTCTCGGTGTTGTTTGTAGGCGTGTCCATGGTTGTGCTTATTGTCTTCGTCTTGGATCGTGCTAGTCAGCACGCCATGAATTGGGCCGAGACGGGTATCACTCGGCTGTTACACCGGGGCAAAGGGGTGAGTCATGCGGACATCTGATGTGGAAGATTTGGCCAGTGAGTGGGCGAGAGCCTGGGCGTCCTCGAATGATCCCGAAAGCCTCCTTGCTCTCTTTACTGACGACTGCATTTTCGAGGATGTCAAGTACTTCAGCCATCTAGGCCACCTTCTCGGGCTAAGCTTTTGGGACGGAGAGTTGGCCAAGTTGGCCAATTTTCCGTTGGAGGTCTGCTAGATTGAAGCGCCGTTCAGGCTGATTACTTCCGGATTGGGAATGGAGCGGAACCAACGGCCTGGTGCCCGCATACCAGTTGCGACATAATGCTCCTCTCGGTCATCTCTACGCATATCTTCTCGCGAACAATTTCCTTGTTTCGATGGAAACATCTGCGGATTTAACCGCTAAGACTATCGCTGCACTTAGCTAACAAGTGGTGGTTCTGAAACCGCTGTTATGTTTCTGCGGTTGCCGATGTATTGTCCGCGCGATATAGATGGGAAAGCGGAATGGTTCAACGGTCTTTCGGGCGGGTAGATGCCAGCATCCTGGCGTACTACCGGTTTCCCGGCACTTGGCTGCTCTCCCAACCAATGGAGAAAGAAACAAACTATAGTCCCTGATGGCGGTGAGTTATTCCGAATGCCACTATTTTGTCGCCGATAACGGTGTTACCTTGGGGGCTATGTCACGCAACCGTATTATCGCCGATGCTTCGGTAAAGGTACCCATGGTAGGGTGTATCCCGAGGACCCAAAAATGCATGTGATTTTTTAGATGTGGGGTTTTGCTCGATCCGTGGAAGATATTCTAATCACCGGGACAGAGTCTCCGCGCTACGACGCCATCATTCGTATTAGCGAGGCTCTTTCTGCTTGCCACGAACCTGAGGAGTTGGCCAGAATTCTCGCCGATCAACTCGGCCCGTTAGTTCACTTCGATTATCTTTACGTAGTAATCCTGAAGGAGAATTCGAACGAAATCGAATGGGTAGCGTGCGGCAGGGGGCCGTCATCGACTCCGAATTTGCGACTCGAAGATTTGCCAATGGGGCACGCTCACAGGAGTCAGGAGCCGCTGTACATCGCCGACTGGAAGGCAGATGAAAGGTTAGGCCGCCTTAAGGAGTTGAACTCAGAGGAGTGCGGCAATATCGGCTCACTTCTTAGCGTCCCGTTGACTACCCCACACCGGCAATTAGGTGCCTTGGTGATCGCGAGTGCGGCCGCTAATGCATATACGCCCGAAGATAACGGCTTCTTGCGTATGATTGCGCGGGTCGTCGCGTACGCTATTGATGATGGCTTGAATCTCCGGCGTGCTCAGACTGCACAAACAGAACTAAAACGTCAAAACGATCGTCTGCAGCTGCTACTCAACTTGACGAATCGGATTACGTCTAATCTGGAGCTTCGGGGATTGTTGCGCAGCATTTCGGGGAACATTCGCGAAGTGATGGAGTGCGATGCCGGCGGAATTTCGCTGCCCGACCGGGAGCCCGGCAAATACCGGGTGTACGCCCTCGACTTCCCAGACGGTAGAGGATTCGTTCGAGAAGACCTGGTAATGACGATGACGGAGAATGACCCCGCCAAGCGAGTTTTTGATACAAAAAAGCCCGTCATTGCGCACACGGCTGACCCAAGCGCCTTCGCCCCTGAGGGTCGCAAAATAGTAGAAGCCGAGGGGTTGCACTCCTCCTGTTTGATACCCCTAATGAACCGCGGTCGGGCGGTTGGTGTTTTGTGGATTTCACGAAAGACAGAGTATTCCTTTACGCCAGAGGACGTGGAGTTTCTCAGTCAGGTCTCAGGACAAATCGCAATCGCGGTCGAAAACGCGCTTGCATACCAGGAGATCTCTGAGCTGAAAGATAAGCTCGCTCAGGAGAAGGTTTACCTCGAAGACGAAATCCGTAGTGAGATGAATTTTGACGAAATCGTCGGCAAAAGTGCGGCGCTGCGTCGTGTTTTGAAGGAAGTTGAGACCGTCGCCTCTACGGAATCAACGGTCTTAATTTATGGGGAGACCGGTACCGGAAAAGAACTGATCGCCCGGGCGCTTCATAACCTTAGCCCCCGCCGCTCTGCCGCTTTCGTCAGGCTCAATTGCGCGGCCATTCCGACGGGATTGCTCGAAAGCGAGCTTTTCGGACACGAAAAGGGTGCCTTTACCGGAGCAATTGCACAGCGGATCGGCCGCTTTGAACTGGCAAATCACGGCACAATCTTTCTCGATGAGATTGGAGAGGTTCCGCTCGAGCTTCAGCCCAAGTTGTTGCGCGTACTGCAAGAGAGAGAATTTGAGCGGCTTGGCAGCGCACGCACGTTGCGAACTGATGCTCGGCTGATCGCTGCAACCAACCGAGACCTCGCAGCGATGGTAGAGGAGGGGAAGTTCCGGTCAGACCTTTATTACCGTCTGAACGTATTTCCGATTCGCGTTCCTCCATTGCGCGACAGGCCCGAAGACATTCCCTTGCTCGTGCGCCATTTCACGCAGCTGTTCGCCCGGCGCATGAACAAGACTGTCGAAAGCATTCCTTCGGAAACCATTAATGCCCTCAGCAAGTACGATTGGCCCGGAAATATCCGGGAATTGCAAAATGTGATCGACCGAGCAGTGATTCTGACTCCAGGAACGACACTGCAGGTCCCGCTTTCCGAGTTAAAGCCTAGCGCCGGCCCTCGAATTGACGGCGAGCGAGATGGTGTAGCCCCCGGAAACATACACCGTGTTCTTGAGGAAACCGAACGTAAGCAAATCATCGCTGCGCTTGAGTCCAGCCACTGGGTTATCGCCGGACCCAATGGCGCCGCTGCGCGCCTGGGAATGAAGCGCTCCACACTCCAGATGCGCATGCAGAAACTCGGGATTGAACGCAGCACCAAGCCAGCCTAAAATCCGCGAAAAGCCGTTTATCACGGTCCCGCAGCATGATTCGCCGATTCAAGTAAGCCACTGCCATTTGACTGGCAATTAGCCAGGGTCGCGGCAGTGAAACGCTTTAACGTTCGGAAGGATTTTCTTCCCCCAGCTTATAAGTCAAGCGTTTGCATCAACAAACCTCTCGAATGCATTTGGCATGGCCCGTGCATTTCTTCAAGCGTGTGGAGAAAAGACGGCGTGTTACGAATCACGATGACCAAAAACGACCACGAGCAACGCTGGATCTTGCAAGGCCGGCTGACCGGACCGTGGGTCACGGAACTGGAGACGAATTGGAACAGCCTCCGTGCACAGGATGGCCGCAAATGCGTCATCGACCTCACCGACGTGACACTGGTCGATAAGTGCGGCGAAGAGCTTCTGGAAACGATGAAGCGAGCCGGCGCCGAGCTCATTGGTTCCGGCGTTTACCTCAGGTATCTCGTCGACGAAATCACCAGCCGCTGCCGACGTGGTCGGCGCTCGGGCTAGGAGGACGGGCATGGCGTATATAGCGATCATTTTGCTGGTGGTGATTTTCTTGTCCATGTCCGACTTCGTTCAAGGCATGGCACACGGCACGGCTGAACTGAGCGTCGTGAAAAGTTTTTCATGAGCTCCCGGCCAGCACTGCGAATCCGCGGCGCTGGCCGTTGACGGCGGTACGAGAAAGGAATTTCAACATGCTTTTATTTAGCGCAGCGGCACCGGTTGTTGAGACCACAAACGCAGCCGCCACAGATTCGCAAGGAAGAAATGGCTCCTTAATCGAAGATGTACTTCGGCGCGCTCAGCAGATCCACAAGCAGCAGGGAGGATTTTGGGGCTACGGCTTCGATGATTGGGCGCGAGCCTGGAGAGAAACATCGCAAGCTGATAGCCAGTCCGACAAACAACTCGACGATGAAAACGCAATTGGATTGCTTCCCGACCGAGAAAACGTCTACACGAAGGAAGTTGTGGGGCTCCTGAACCCTGACGGGAAACGTCAGAACTCCAATACAGTTCGCTGCTTGTTCGCTGCGCTTTTACTTGCGCTATGCAGTGTTGTGGCTGGGTGCGAACGCCGGGCAGCTTCCGCGCCACCCCCTGCGCCACCTGACGTAGAGGTAACACCGGTGATCGAAAAAGATTTGCCGATAGAGGGAGAGTGGATCGGAACTCTGCAGGGGTACGTCAATGCTGAGATTCAACCGCATGTGACTGGATATCTGATTCGCCAGGACTATCAGGAAGGCGGATTTGTACGGCAAGGGCAGGTGCTGTTCGAAATCGATCCGCGCCCGTTTCAGGCGGCGCTTGACCAAGCGAAGGGACAATTGGCCCAAGCCGAGGCACAGAGGGCCAACGCTGAGCTCAATGTGAGGCGCGATATCCCCGAGGCGGAAGCGCATGCGATTCCTCAGAGTCAACTCGACAACGACAGGCAGGCGCTCCTCGGAGCGAAGGCGGTCGTCGATACGGATCAGGCAGCGGTCGAACAAGCTTCGCTGAACCTGGGATACACAAAAGTTCTTTCACTAATTGACGGCATCGCCGGTGTCACCACGGTGCAAGTGGGTAACCTCGTCGGGCCTTCTACGATCCTCACCTCGGTGTCGCAGGTGAACCCAATCAAGGCGTATTTCCCGATCAGCGAACAGGAATACCTGCGGATGGCGGATGGCGCCGCTCCGGGTAGAGTCGATTGGCTGACGCACGCCTCGCGAATTCCTTTGCAGTTGATCTTGGCCGACGGCACCACCTATTCGTATCCAGGCAAGATCGTTTTCGCGGATCGTCAAGTCAACACACAGACTGGAACGATCCAGATCATAGGCGAATTTCCTAACCCAAAGAATATCTTGCGACCAGGGCAGTATGCGCAGATTCGTGCCCTCACGGACATTTTGCGAGGGGCACTACTCGTGCCGCAACAGGCCGTGAATCAGGTGCAAGGAAGCTATCAGGTTGTTGTGCTTGGTTCCGTCAATCGGGTTCAGATCCGAAATGTTCAGGTAGGACGCACGGCTGGCACGCTCTGGGTGATCACGGCGGGTTTGCACCCGGGAGAGAGGGTCGTGACTGTTGGGATGGAAAAAGTCAGCGACGGGCAGTTGGTTAATCCCACGCCTTATAACGGAACGGAGGGCCAGTAAGTCATGTCCAGATTTTTCATAAACCGCCCGATTGTGGCGATCGTGATTGCAATCCTCACCGTGGTCGTCGGCGCGATTACGATCGTGACTTTGCCGGTGGCGCAATTTCCCAACATCGCCCCACCTGAAATCTTCATGCAAGCCAACTATCCGGGCGCAGATGCGCAGACTCTCGAGCAGGCCGTGGCTACGCCGATCGAGCAGCAAGTCAACGGCGTGGACAACATGGCCTACATGTATTCCCTAAACGCCACTGCCAATCAACAAATGACCATGTTCGTCGATTTCGATGTCAAAACGGATCCCAACACAGACCTGCTGCTCACGCAGTCGCGCGAGCAACTGGCAAATGGTCAATTGCCGCCAGAGGTGAACAGCTACGGAGTCACACTTAAGAAGTCTGCCCTCGCTCCGTTCATGCTGATCGCCCTATATTCGCCCCACGGCACCAACGACGCGACCTATCTGGCGAACTACGCATATATCAACCTCAATGATCCTCTTGCACGATTGTATGGCGTGGGCCAGACAATCGTCTTCGGCTCGGGTCAGTACGCTATGAGGCTCTGGGTTAAGCCCGACCAATTAGCGAAGCTGGGCATCACTGTTACGGACATTGTTAATGCTGTCAAAGCCCAAAGCACTGTCAATCCAGCTGGTCAGGTTGGAGGCGAACCGGAGGCAAAAGATCAGCAATTCACTTATGCGGTGCTGGCTCAAGGCCGTCTGACAACGCCGGAGCAATTCGGCAACATCATCGTGCGCGAGGCACCAAATGGCGGGACCGTTCGGGTGAAGGACGTAGCACGAGTCGAATTGGGCGCTCAGGACTACAGCATGATTTGTCGGCTGAATGGCAAGCCCGCTGCCGGTATTGCCGTCTATCAGTTGCCCGGATCCAACGCCGTTCAAACCGCGGCTGGCGTACGTCAGCTCATGGCACAGATGAAGCAGCGCTTTCCCGGAGATATCGATTACGCGATATCGCTCGACCAAACACTCCCTGTCACGGAAGGCATGAAAGAGATCATCGAGACCCTGGTGATCGCGATTGCTCTGGTCATTTTTGTGGTCTACCTGTTTTTGCAAGACTGGCGTGCCACGCTAATCCCCATGCTGGCTGTGCCGGTCTCTCTCATCGGCACTTTCGTCCTATTCCCGCTGTTTGGTTTCTCCATTAATACCCTTTCGATGTTCGGGCTTGTGCTGGCTATCGGGTTGGTAGTAGACGACGCGATCGTGGTGGTTGAAGGAGTACAGCACCACATTGAGGAAGGATTGTCTCCCAAAGATGCTTCTCGGAAAGCGATGGACGAACTTTCCGGTCCCGTCGTCGGCATTGCACTCGTACTCGCATCGGTTTTTGTACCAACCATTTTCATTCCAGGCATCACTGGCAGGCTATATCAGCAATTTGCCATCACGGTCGCGATCTCCGTAATGCTTTCGGCATTCAACGCCCTTACACTCAGTCCTGCACTTTCCGCGCTACTCCTGCGCCCCAAAACGGAGACTCGCGGACCCCTCGGAAAATTCTTCGGGTACTTCAACCGGTATTTCGAGCGCTCCACCGACAGTTTCGTACGGTGGTCGGGCGATCTGATTCGTAAAGCTGCGGTGGTGCTGGTGCTCCTTGTCGTTGCCGGTCTGGCGGCTTGGTTGTTCGGTGCCCATCTCCCCACCAGCTTCCTGCCCGATGAAGACCAGGGATACGTCTACATCAACATGCAGCTTCCCAATGCGGCGTCATTGGAACGCACAAGCGCGGCCGCGAAGCAGGTAGAGGACGTACTCGCAAAAACACCAGGGGTCGAGTACACGACGAGCGTGGTTGGTTTCAGTTTGCTAAGTGTTGTCCGGACGACCTATAACGCCTTCTTTTGGGTCAGTTTGAAACCGTGGGACGAACGCACAAGCAGGGCGGAACAATATCAGGAGATTAAGACGCGTTTAAACCAGGAACTGGGTCGCCTACCGCAAGGGACGGTTTTCAGTTTCTCCCCGCCAGCGATCCCGGGCGTCGGCACCGCCGGCGGAGTGACATTTGTGCTGGAGGACCGTGCCGGCAAGGACGTGCAATTCCTAGCGGCGAACGTGGCCAAATTCCTGGCAGCCGCCCGAAAGCGCCCTGAGATCGGCATGGTCAGCACCACTTTCGTGCCGAGCGTGCCACAAGAGTACATCAATGTGGACCGGGACAAAGTGCTGAAGCAAGGGGTGGCTTTGACCGATGTCTATAACACCATTCAAGCGTATATGGGCGGCTTGTTCGTCAATTACTACAACGATTTCGGCCGTACCTGGCAGGTTTATGTGGAGGCCGAAGCGCCTTACCGATCGAATACGCAAAATCTTGGGCAGTTCTACGTGCGCAACAACCAGGGCGAGGCGGTACCGCTCTCTGCGTTGGCAAATTTCGAGACTCGTTCCGGCCCTGAGTTCACCATGCGTTATGACGAATACCGGTCCGCCCAGCTCAACGCAAATGCCGCGCCAGGTTACAGCGCCGATCAGGCAAGAGCCGCCCTGGTAGAAGTTTTCAAGCAAACCATGCCTTCCGAGATGGGTTACGACTGGACGGGGATGTCCTATCAAGAGGCGAAGGCGGAACAAGGAGTTCCCGCTTCCGTGATCTTCGGGTTTTCGCTTCTGTTCGTTTTTCTTGTTCTGGCTGCACTGTATGAAAGCTGGACAGTTCCTTTCAGCGTTCTTCTCAGCACGCCTGTCGCGGTCTTCGGCGCCCTGGCCGCCCTCTGGCTGCGTCGCGTCCTGCTCGGCTTCTATTTGCCTGCATACATGGTTCAAATCGAGAACGACGTTTACGCGCAGATTGGCCTGGTGATGCTCATCGGTTTGGCTGCCAAGAACTCGATCCTGATCGTTGCATTCGCGAAGGAGGACTACGAAAAACGTGGCATGTCCCTGGTGGATGCCGCACTTTCCGCGGCGAGGCTTCGTTTCCGGCCCCTCATGATGACCGCGCTCGCCTTTATTTTCGGTTGTGTGCCGTTGTGGACCGCATCGGGAGCAGGCGCGGTTGCCCGTCAGATCATGGGAACCGCGGTCATCGGAGGCATGGTCGCAGAAACCTTCATCGGCAGATTCTTTGTTCCGGCGATCTTCTATGTAGTTGAGCGCATCTTCGGCGCCGGGCGGCAAAAACCAGTAGAACTCATTCCCGCGGGAACTCCCGACGAAGGGGACTGAACATGAAAAAGCTCGCTTTTTTGCCTGTACTCGTGCTGCTTGCCGGCTGTGCGGTCGGTCCAAATTATAAGCGGCCCGCGGTCAACGTGCCCACGGACTATCGCGCCGCCATAACCCCGGCTGCGCTGGCGTCATCGCTTGGTAACGAGAAGTGGTGGGATGTGTTCCAGGACTCCGTGCTGGTACAACTGATTCACACCGCGGTGCAGCAAAACTACGACGTGCGCATCGCCGCGACGCGCGTGCTTGAGGCACAAGACCAGCTTGGTATCACGCGCGCCAACCAATTCCCTTCAGCGGCTGTGGGTGCGGGCCTCTCCAGCGAGCAGAATCCGAAAGTGACAAATCTGTTTCCTCCGTATCAGGTCAATGCAGGCCAACTAAGCCTGTCGGTGATCTGGAATCTCGACTTCTGGGGAAAGTACCGGCGACAAACCGAGGCAGCTCGTGCCCAATTGCTCGCAACAGAATGGGGCCAGCGGGGGGTGATTTCCTCGCTTGTTTCGAACGTAGCGACCGCTTATTTCCAGCTTCAGTCCGAGCAACTCGTCTATACGGCCTCAGAAACCATTCCCGATCTCGAGCGTCAAATCGAGCAGCAGGAAAATCAGCTCAGCATTTTGCTGGGTGAAAATCCTGGCCCCATTGCCCGCGGCCGGACGCTGACTGAGCAGCCCGTGCCCGAAGCCGTTCCCGCTGGGTTGCCCTCAGAATTGCTCGAGCGACGGCCGGACGTCCACGAAGCCGAAGAAATCATCGTTGCGGCCAACGCTCAAATTGGTGTCGCTAAAGCGGCCTTCCTTCCGAGCATCTCTCTAACTGGGACAGGCGGCCTAGAAAGCAACGCGTTGAATTCGTTCATCAAGGCATCCTCCGAGAGTTGGCTCTCTGCTCTCAGTGTGGCGCAACCCGTCTTCGAAGGCGGAGCGCTCCGATCACAGCTCAGACTAACCCGGGCGCAATATCAGGAGGCCGTCCTCACCTATCAGCAGACTGTACAAAACGCGCTCGAGCAAGTTTCGAATGGGCTCATCGCTTACCAAAAGTATCGTGACTTTCGCGGTCAGCAGGAGATGCTCACTCAGGCATCTCAGCGGTCCGATCAGCTCTCAATGCTTCTTTATCAGAACGGCGGCTCCAGCTACCTCCAGGTACTCACGAACGACACGAACTATTTCTCAGCGGAACTGAACCTCGTGCAAGCGCAACTGAACGAGCGGCTGGCACTTGTTCAGCTTTATCTGGCGCTAGGTGGCGGATGGCAGCAGTAGCGAATCACCTGTACTCACGTAGAGGAAGTTGCTATGCGAACTGTTGAGGTTGTTGCTCCGTCCGGAAATTGCCTATCGCTTCGCCGACGCGGGCGGCCAAGTTTGTTTGGAAGAATACCTGGTCCCGCCGCAGATGAACCGTCCTCTATCAGGTCCTCGACGGAGGGTGACAGCATGAGATTTAGTGAAAGGAGATTCAAATGAACAGTTCTAGCAACCTGCTCGTGTTGGGTGTAACGGGACAAGTAGGAAAACTTGTCGCAAACAATTTAAAAAAGAGTAAAGCAGACTTTGCGGTAGGAGCGCGAAGGAAAACCAATCTGGAAGAGCTCGCAGATCAATTTGGAGCGTCGCGCTTTATCGATCTCGATGATCCACGAACTTTCGATGAGGCATTGAAAAACATCACTGGCATTTTTCTAATAACTGGCTATACGGTTGACATGCTTGTGCAAAGCAAATCACTTATCGATGCGGCAAAACGTAATGGTGTGGATCATATTGTGCACCTGGGCGCATTCACGCGAGAGCATGACTCGTACGCTACGGTTTTCGCGTGGCATCAGATGATTGAAGCATATCTTCGCGACAGCGGCGTTGAATGGACGAATTTACATCCCAACATGTTTATGCAGAATTTGCTATCAGTATGGCCGGTCAAAGGCGGTCTGTACAGAGTATACACTTCCAAAGCCTTTGGGTTTACTGCTTTGGAAGATGTAGCAGAAGCTGCAGCCGTAATTCTCATGGAAGGGCCGGAAAGACACAGTGGAAAGGACTATTGGTTTTCAGCGGAAGTACTTACTCCGCATCAGGTGGCTGAAACTCTAACTGCGGCTACCGGTCATAAGTTCAAAGCAGCAGTTCGTGATGCCGAAAGTTTCCACAACGATTTGGCACAGCCTGGTTCAGCATTCGAACCAGCGTATGCAAAGGGAGGACTCGAATGGTTCCGCCAGGTCGAGGACGGAAGAATGGCGTACGTTGGAAGCGTAAGAGACGATACGAAGACAATTCTGGGTCGCGAGCCATTGTTGCTGAGGGAATGGGCAAAATTACACGCCAGCGAGTTAGTGGAGATTGCCGGGTAGCTAAAACTATTGAACTATTCCCATCCCAAGTGCTAACGAATGACACGAATTATTTCGCGGCGGCGTTGAATCTGGTTCAGGCGCAGCTCAATGAACGGCTGGCGCTTATACAACTCTACAAGGCCCTCCGCGTGCTCAGCAGGGAATGTTCGTTTTGGGACTGTTGTTCCTGCAGCTGCTTAGCGGGAACAATTTCCACTCTGCGAATCCTTCGGCGGGAATAGTCGATCGGATCTCTGCGGCAGGGATCGGCTTAGTTACCGGGCTGCTACTGTTCGTCCAGAAGCTCATAATCCACGCAGAACTCATCGCTTCAAATATCTCTCTCGCATTTGGTTCCATCGTCCTTGTGCTCGCTGGGGTTCAGATCCCGTGTTTGGGGCTGGTCTCCGAGATGATGGCACGCACTTACTATGAATCTCAGAGAAAACCGATCTATGCCGCAAAAATAACCAGAAAATCTGATCTGCCCTTGCGAGTCCGTTTGGCATCACCGCGCCGCGCAGGAGAATCCGTCAGAGATGGCTTCGGCGAGAGCAGGCGGACTCAGTACGCTAAGCAATCCTCAGGCGAACACGTCATCTCATAACTCCTAATGACCTGCCGGGAAATGGGCAACTAGCCAGCTCGTTGACATTTGTTCTGCTGGCAACGCTCTGAAGATTCACGACCCGCTCTAGTATCCAGCCAAAAATAAGCTAATTCCGGTTTTGAAAGGTCGCCACGTTTGGCAACTCGGATGCACTTCCACAAGCGAGGAAGTTGCCAATGAGCCCCGCCGACGCTTCGATGCATCGCTTGGATTCCCGAGAGAAATCCCACGGCAATCACACACGACGCATCAGCCTGAAGTTGTTTGGGACAATCGTGGCCGTCATGGTTTTGGGTGTTGCGGCAAACGGACAAACTATACCGATCGCGGCCGACGCCTTTCGTCCAAGCGGTGCGTTGGTACGAGCGATCCAGGCTGCG
>WNFT01004948.1_pt1 | contig 12373 bp, 13 predicted proteins | sample 5400191 | NCBI WGS metagenome assembly WNFT01 (sample SAMN13153359, study PRJNA577476) | soil metagenome | isolation source: 80 cm saprolite under Madrone tree | place: USA:California | collected 2016-06-14
AGGAAGTTCGAACACGATCAATGTCGGTGCCCTGGCCGGCGCTTTTCAAGTCGAAATGTTCGGCGCAAAGGGCGATGGCCAGACTGACGACGCAACTGCGATTCAAAACGCTATCAATGCTGCCGCGGCAGCCGGGGGCGGTTCGGTCGTCTTCAAAGTGGCTCGCGACTTCACAACCGGCAGTTTCGTCGTACCCACGGGAGTGGTGCTGTGCGGCGCGATCGAAGGACCGTTCGATGTCTCGGGAGTTAATCCTGCCATCATCGCGATCGCGCCCACGCTCCTGGTCACGAACACAAGTTCCCCATTTCTCACTCTGCAGGGGGTCGGCTCAGGCGTGACCGACCTGCTTGTTCACTATCCCAACCAGGTCAACATCCAATCGTCGACTCCAATCATCTACCCTTACACCATATGGACCATTGCCCCAGGCGGCGGGAAGGTGGTTCGCTCCACCGTGACCAATGCCTACAACTTTCTGGACATCGAACTTGGCCGATTCATGGCCCAGAATCTTTATATCGGGGCGTTCAATATAGGGATCAACATCGATCATACGTACGACTTCGTGACGTTAGACAATCTGCATAATGGCGTGTTCTGGGACGAGGTGGAAAGCGCCGCTTATCCAAGCCCTATCGACACCTGGGTCTTGAACCATGGGACGGCATTGGTGGTGAACCAAATGGATGCGCTTGAGATGCACGATTTCTTCGTGTTCTCTCGTTCTGTCGGAATTTTTCTAACAGCTTCGCCCGATCTGACCGAACCTGGCACTCGCAGCGCATGGAGAACGGGAAGCGACGTAACTCTCGACACGGTGCAGTACGGCATTATCGCCGACGCGACCACTCAGCCAGGCTTTGAATTCACGAATGTGCAGGTGCGGGCAGCCCCGGGTCTTGGGCAGGCCGCGGTCCAATTGAGATCTGGCGGAACCAATCCGCCGGACGTCGGCGCTTCGTCAGAAGCCATAATTTCACTGCTGGCCTTTCCAACCTGGATAACGGGTCGGAGCTACTCTCTGACAGCTTTAAGCCGCGCTGGTTCCTCGAGAATATCGAGCAACGTTCGCGCACAAAAGACCCGATCACGCTTCGCATCACCGACTAGCTTTAGAATCCCGATGCGCTGCAGGCGTTGAATCGCGCGTTGCGCGGTTGTGAAGGCGATGCCCAGTTTCTCAGCCGCACCCTTGGCGGTAATGAAAGGGTTTGCCCCTAAGATTTCGACCATACGCAGGGGAGTATTCGTCGAATCGCCTGACACTCTCTTCTGCCACTGCGCAAGCAGTTCGTTGATTCGGACAGCCCGGTTCAAAGCGTCCTCGGACATCCGGGCAACGCCCAGCAGGAAGTATTCCACCCAGTCATTCCATGCTCCGCGCTCACTGACTCCTCGCAATCCCCCATAGTAATCTCGCCGCGACGCTTCAAAGAATGCAGACAGATAGAGCAAAGGTGCTGGCAGAATCTGGCGTTCGATTAAGAACAGCGTTATAAGCAGGCGTCCCACGCGGCCGTTGCCGTCAAGAAACGGATGAATGGCTTCAAATTGATAGTGAGCTAGGGCAATTGTCACGAGGGGCGGAAGATCGGATTCGTGAAGAAACGTTTCCCAAGCGGCAAGGCAAGGCTCAACCTCGCCCGGCGGAGGCGGGACGAAAGAGGCATTCGCGATTGAGCTACCCGGTGTGCCAATCCAGTTCTGGATGGTTCGGAACCGGCCAGGAGTGGCCTGATGCCCCGTGACGCCCGTCATGAGTTTTTCGTGTAATTCGCGCACAAGACGAACGCAGAGGGGGAGCGTTTTTAGTCGTGAGATTCCATGTTCCAACGCAACTACGTAGTTGCCAACCTCGCGAAGATCTTCGGGACTGCGATCCACGACGGCTCCCGCTTCGGTGGCAAGCAACTCACCGAGCGTAGCTTGTGTGCCCTCGATCTTGCTGGACAGGACGGCCTCGCGTCGCACGAACGGCCGGATGAGAACGTGAGGATTCGGAAGCCGGCCGCCCTCTCCCGCCAGTCTGCCAATGAGGCGATCTGCCTCAGATAATGCCCTTATGAGCCCTGGAGTCCAATCGAGTGCGGGAGGCAGAGGCGCGGGCAAGAATGCGGAGTAAGCGCCGTGCGATATTTTCTGCCCCAGGGTTCTGTTTCTTTTTGCACTCATCGGGCGTGAAAATAGCGTCCCGTCACTATTTTCACGAGTCATCATAATCGAAAATAGCGATTATTGCTATTTGCGGCAACGAAAACAGCCAGTTACCGTGACCATAAGACTCCTTTGCCGGCAGATTCGAGCACTCGTAGGGTGATCTCCATCGAACGGTTCTCCGCGACCAAACTTGGAACCGTTTTTGGAACCGTTTATCGCCGAAAGCACTCCAAATACGCCGAAGTGCTCCATCTAAGTCATTGAAACTACATACGCTCCAACAGGTGAGAACCGGCTGTTAACCGGAGGGTTGTAGGTTCGAGTCCTACCTGAGGAGCCATTCTTTTGTTCAGCTTACGGGTACCTTCGATTTGGGCTGTCCAGCAATATTCAGCAAAACCCCGCAAGATTTTCCATTCGTCCGCTCTTCGCAGAGTTTGCAGATCGCGTCGGCACGCACGTCGATCACTTCAGCACACTCCCGGGAATGTGGCCCCCCCGCTGTTCGATTTCCGGCATTGCTCCAGTGCCACGCGGTAATTCCAGGGCATCCAGTCAGTACGTTAGCGCTAAGGTCCTCGGTGTGCCGCTGCAGTTCAGTGAGGTAGTCGAAGGGACTCATGTCATTCAGCTCGCATGTATGAATCGGGCTCATGTATAGATCACCGACATCAGCACCATTCAGCGTCTTATAAAAAGTGAATTCTTGTTCGTATTGGGGTCGTCCCCGCTGCGAACATCCAGGGTCGATGCGACAGGGCTGGCTCAGAAGAATCGGCTGAACAACATCCCTCTGCGGGCGGCGTCGCTAGAATCGACTTCCTCGACGGAGGGTTTTGGTTTCTCAACCCAATTCTTGGGTAAAGTCTCGGAGCGATGCCTGGATCAGAGAACGTCAAGTCACCGGGTGGTTTCGGCCCGGCTCCACTTTGCCCTTGGGCGCCGATACCCTCAACCGATCCCTGACATATTGTCATGCTGTAGCATAGTTGAACAGTTCTGGAGGTCGTATGGGGGCCCAAGACGAGGTTCGTGCACTCATTGCCGATCCGGTGCTTCAACAGCGCCTCGCGAAGTATATGGTGCTGCAGTGTTTTCGCAATTCAGTGCTGGAGGACTTTCATTCCGGCGTAGCGCCATGTTCGGCCTCCGGGGACTACGCCGACGTCATGGTTAGCAGTCCGTACGGAGTTATTCCGTGGCCAGGAGTGTCACGTCTGAACGACGATGAAATGAAACGTCTTATGATCGATGTTGTCGATCGTGCTTACCGCTTCATCTACACCCTTTTGGACGATAACGCCCGCAGCAAACTGCTGTTGTTTCTCGCCGAACGTGACCCGCTCCCCCGGTGGAGTCAACCTATGCTTGGGAGGGCTAACGAGATAGGGACAATTGCTGCAGAAGGGAGGACCAGGGGAACCACCAGACCACTCACTTGCAGCGACCTGCGTGGTCAACCCGGACTATCGCAGGCGGTGATCGACGCGCTGGTGACGCTGCAGCCCATGACGGTCCAGGAGGCGCTCTGTCTCAAGGGCGTTGGACGCAAGACCACCAAGCGGCTACTTGCTCTTGGGCTGCTCGACGATCCCGAGGGCATGCAGCAAACGCATCAGCCAGAGAGAAGTGCGGAAGCCAACCATGACTAGGCGCAAGCCAGTGTTGCGTGATCCTCTTGAGGTTGGGATCGAGGCTGCTCTCCGACCAGGCTGGTTCATTGACTATCGAGAGACATGGAGCTTTGTCTCGAAGCTTGAGGAGATTGCCGGGCAGATCAGTGAACTGACGCACGCCGATCCCTGGCGCGCAGCGCGTCTTTACGAGACTTTTCTGGCTGGCTGCTACGAGAAGGGTGAGGAACTTGACGATTCAAACGGCGATTTCGGCATGTTGGCCAATGGCCTCTGTTGCCGCTGGATCGAGGCGCGCCAGGCGGCGCGGGCGAACCCTGACGAGACTGCAACTTTGCTGCTCGACCGCATGGAGAACGATCCCTACGGCTTCCTAAACGACATCAGCCGCGATGCCGCAAAGGTCATGAACAAGCATGGCCTTGCCGCGTTCGAACGCGCAGTGAAGAGCCGTTTCGACGAGCAGGGTGAGACCAAGCAACGGGGCGGACGCTGGGGAGCGGTACTGCGTGACAGCTCCGTTCAGAAAAACGATGTCTGCGCATACGTTGCTCTCTGCGAGCAAACCGAGTTCTCGCGCCAGGACTGCCTCGCGTTGGCCCAAATGCTTCACAAGCAACGGAAGGCCGCCGAAGCGCTTGCGTGGGTGGACCGGGGACTGGCACTCGAGAAGGAGCAGCCATACTGGTCCGTGTCGGAACACCAATTGGCGAAGATGAAGCGCGAGTTGTTCCTCAAGCTCGGCCGGGGTGGCGAGGCCCTGCAGGAGGCTTGGCAGGAGTTCCGGGAACAGCCGTGCAAGTACAGCTATGAAGAACTCATGCGCTTTGTGCCAAAGGCGGAACGTACACACTGGCACACAAAAGCCCTGGACGCTGCCGAACATGGCGATCTAGGTCCGGCAATCGAGCTGCTGCTGGAAACCAAGGAGACGGAGCGACTCGTGCACCGGCTCCAAAAGGCAAGCGACAGCGCTCTTGAAAGTCTCAGCCATTACACCACGGAGCCTGCGGCCAAACGCCTTGCGCGGGCATATCCTGAAGTAGCTGCCAAGGTTTTTCGTGCAATGGGTATGCGCATTCTCAATGCAGAAAAAAGTAAGTACTACCATGCGGCACTCTCAAACTTTGAGCAAGCCAAAAGCTGTTACGAGCGGGCCGGCAAGGAGCCGCAATGGGAAACCGTGGTTTCGAAGATCCGCCAGGTACACCGGCGCAAACATAGCTTCGTTGGGGGCTTCGAACGCGTGGTCGCCGGCCAGGGACCGAGCAATGAGCCTTCCTTCCTGGCTCGCGCACGCAGCCGCTGGTCGCCGCGAAGCTCGTGAGAGGAGTCATATCGCTTTTTATACAGACCTGAGAAAACATAGTTCGGCCCAGCGCGCTGAAAAAATGTTGGCGCGACCACGCTGGGCGGCGTAAAGACAACTTGCTCCGCCTTCGTCCACGACTCCTCACCAATCTTGGCTTGGCTTCCCCGGGCTTCCATCGACCGAAGCTACTCGTACTCCTTGATCGGGGCCAAAGCCCTCAAAGGCTCTTGCCGGCCAAGGCTGGTTGGAGCTGCAACTGTTCATCACCGGCAATCCAACGCACGCATAACGATCTTTCCTTATGCACGTGCGGAAAGAACGCTTGACGTCGGACAATGAAGTTTTCTCAAAGGGAGGAATGCCGTGAAATACCAAGACGAACTCGCCAATCTGTCCTCCTTTCACGCGGAGCAGCTAGCGTCGTAAGGGATGCTCCTCCGCCATCAGCCCATGTGCAATTCGAAGAATGCGTCGTGTTCCCGCCGGGACAAGGTAAGTGCGGAACCGATCTGCAGTACACGACCGAATATGGCCGTGTAGTAAGACAGCGCACGTGATGGCAATCGGTTAGTTCCAAAGATGGGGAATCGGTATGCCATGGAGATTACCCGCAAAGGGAATGATCTCGGTGCCGGTGTAAAGCACGACGCCTCGAATCCAGCGTTTTCTAGCCGCATCGGCCAGAGTCTGGAGGCCGCGAAGGTCGCCTCCGTGCAATGTGGCGGAAGCCTTGACCTCGATCCCGACGAGGTGTCCTGCCGAGTCTTCCAAAACAAAATCGACCTCTTGTCCGGAGGCAGTACGCCAGTAATAAAACTGCGGTTGCGTTCCACTCCAGCCCGATTGCTTCCGTAATTCCATCAGAACAAAATTCTCCAATGCAGCGCCGGCCAGTCCGGCATCGAGATCCAACCGTTCCAGGGTCAGTCCTAACAGATGAGAGAGCAGTCCCGTGTCATTCAGGTAGATCTTTGGCGTGCGAATAACGCGCTGGCCAGTATTGACTGACCATGGCCGCAACAACTGGACAAGAAATATAGTTTCGAGTAGCGAGAAATATCGTTTCAAAGTCGTTTGTGGCAAAGAGAGACTTCTGGACAAGTCAGCAAAATTTAATAGGTTCCCCGCTCGGCTTGCGACTAGGGAAAGCAACCGCGGCACAGCCGTTAAATCTGCGACGTTGGCAAGATCACGGACATCGCGTTGAAGAATTGTCATCAAATAAGACTGAAACCAAGCCTTACGGCGCATTGCCTGCCGACGGGCAACCACCGGTGGATAACCGCCCGACATAACTTTTTCAAACAGCTCACCGCGCTGGAGAGCGCCTGTCCGTTCCTTTTGCCAAGTGGGTTGCTTTGAGAACAATGTGTCTATAAAGTGTTCCCGAGTTCCAGCCATCTCTCCTTGAGAGAAGGGCCACAGCGTCAGAACCTCCATCCGGCCTGCAAGAGATTCGGACAGTCTGGGGAGAAGCAGCACATCCGCAGAGCCTGTCAGCAAAAACCTGCCCGATTCTCTTTTTCGGTCAACGGCGAGCTTGATTGCTGGAAAGATCTCAGGTACATGCTGGACTTCGTCCAGCGTGACTGGAGTGGTCAAGCCTGAGACAAAGCCGCTTGGGTCACCCTTCGCAGCAGCCAGAAGGTTGGTATTGTCGAATGTGAGATACTGACGGCCCGATACTGGCGGTTCCGTGGATTGGACAAGCGTGCTCTTGCCGGTTTGCCTCGCGCCATTAACCAGCACGACGGGAGTATCGCCGAGTGCCTGGACCAGATTGTCGGTGATGTGACGCCGGAGCACACCAGAAAGCATAACCGGGTATGCTAGGATAATCAACCACTATCTAGATGATAATCATCCAAAATATGGATGATTATCATCTATAATGTTGGGGAGTTCCGGCTGTTAACCGGAGGGTTGTAGGTTCGAGTCCTACCTGAGGAGCCATTCCTTTGTTGGGCCTACTGGCTGCGTTCCACTCGGGCACCTTGCGACTGTGCCCATTTTTGGACCCCCTCGGAATCAAAAATGGTAGCTCGTGAGAGTTTCTCAATTGCCTCACGTCGTGCCGCTTGTCCCATGTGCCCGTAACGCTTCGCCATACGCACGACGGTGCTAAGGCTCCACCCCATGATCACCGCAACCACGCTGAAAGGGACCTCGTGCCTCTAACATTGACGGTTGACGTGATATGGATTGATCCATGAGATCCGGCCTTGGTTGGCCGTTGCATCGGGAGGCGGCACGTGGCAAGCCAATCCGCGTTGCTCGAGACGGATATTGGTTCTGCCCAAACACGTTTCTAGAAGAAGCGCTCATCACTGTTCGGGCTGCCTCGAATTGGCTGGCCAACTGACGGCCGATTGACTGGCCAATGTGCACTCATTTTGGGGTTAGGTAATCGAGTTCGTGGTCGATGTTGAGGAGCCGCTGGGTGAGTCGGCGAAGCTTGCGGCGAGCCTTATCTTCCAGCTGGGGCTGGAGCAGTTGGAGGAGGTGGTGGGTTGCGGCGATGTTTTGGCGAATGGTAGTGACGTCGACTCGCGTGGGGGCTGTAGTCGTGGGAAGTGGGAGTTGGGGGATGGAGTAAAGGGAGGCCGTTTTTTGGCGAGCGCGGTGAAATTCACGTTGGAGATCGAGCTGAACCACTTCCACATAGCGCAGGGTCATGCGGATGTCTCTATGTCCCATCATTCGCATAAGCGCCGGCAGGCTGACGCCCAGGCGCACCATCTCGGTCGCGAAGGAGTGCCGTAGCCGGTGCGGGTTGACCCGACCAGTGCAGCCCGCAGCCCGGGCCATATTGGCTAAGGTGTTGTGCAGCATTCGGTACCAAGTCTCAGGTTGCCAATAGCGAGGCAGTAAGAAAGCTTGGGACCCCGGCACAGGAGTGGGAGCTCGCCGCCACCGCCCAACTGCTCGCGGGAGGGCACCCAACTCCACCATGTGCGCCACCATGCGCTGCGTCTCTTCATCGACCGGTACTAAGCGTTCGGAATGAAGCTTGCCCAGAGGCACACGAAGCGCCACTTGCTGTTCACTGATCTGTTGTAGGCAATCCAGGGGAAGATTGATGCATTCGCTGATGCGGATTCCCGTGGCCCGCATGAGGCCGAGAGCGTTCACCTCCAGGGTGTCGGCGAGACGGAGTTGCTGCTGCAGCTGTTGATCCTCCTCGAGAGAAAGCGGTTTGGGGAGATAGTGGTCGGACGGAGGAAAATCCTCATGACGAATGAGGTCGGGGGTTACAGGATGCCCTTGGTTGGCTAAGTCGCGCAATAAGCGGCGAACTGTGAGCAGGTGCAGGTGACGGGTTCTATTGCCGGACGAGGGATATTGCTGGCAAAGGAAGCGGAACCAGGCTAGAAGATGGGGATCGCGGCGGAGCTGTGAAAATCTATGTAGGCGGGGAAAGGTAGTGTGGAGATACGCCAGAAAATTATGGGCGCAGTAGCGATAGCAGCGCACCGTTTTGGGTCGGCTGGTAGTGGCGAGCACCTGGATCTGGGCTTCCAGGATTTCGTCAATGCTCGGGCGCGGTCGTTTCATGACATCTTCTCCGGAGGGGACAAACGAGCGCGCTGTTGGATGGCGCGGGCAAACTCGTGCCAGACGTCTTCTGGGGCGAGTTGCACGTAGAGCATGGTGGTGTGAATGTCGGCGTGTCCCATTAAATGCATCAAGGCGGGTAAGGAAATGCCGACGCGCACCATGTCGCTTCCGAAGCTGTGGCGAAACCGGTGCGGATTAGCTTGGGGGACTTTGCTCACCAGGCGATGATGGCGAAATAGAGAGCGCAACCCCGCGACGGTCATGGGGCGACCGCGGCGGTGGCCTTTAAGAGAGAGAAACAGAGCGGGCGAGTTAGTCAGAGGTCTCTCTAAGTGGAGGTAATTTTGGAGAACTTGAAGAGTGTCGACGGTTAAGGGCAAGAAACGCTGCTTGCGGCCCTTACCTAAGACGTGGAGGCGTGCTTCGGAGAGCAGGAGATCTTCCAGCTGGAGTTGAAGGACCTCGCAAGAGCGCAAGCCGTTTTGCAACATAAGGGCGACAATGGCGAGATCGCGGAAGGTGCGAAACCCTTTCCAGAAGCGGGCGACCTGGTCCGCGGAGAGGGGCACGATCACGCGGCGCGGCTGTCGCAGGCGCAGGTTGGTCGTAATCTTGGTTTGCCGGCGGCCGTAGCCAAGAGAAGAGCGCGTGGTATACCTGCGCTGAAAGAGTGGTTTCCCGGGAATCTCCTGTGCGTAATGGAAGCGATACAAGCAACGCAGCACGCACAAGCGGTGATTGATGGTTTGCGGCGTGGGTGAAGGCTGTTGCTCGAGTTGGTGACGAACATACTCAAGCAGAAGAGATTGGTTAAGTCTACCCAGCGAGTGTCGCGTATTTTTGAACCAGCGTGCCAGGTGGAGTAAGTCATAGGCGTAGGCGCGCAAGGAGCGCAGCGAGAGTTGGCGAACTTTCTGGGCATCGAGAAACTGATTAGCCCAGGCGACTTCGCTGCCGCGATCATCCAGCAGACGATAAGGGGAAGCGCTGGCGGGCAAGGAGTTTTTCACCACTAGGTGAACGCTCATAGCGAAGCTGCCTCCTCGAGGAGATGGGCGAAATCCTTGGCGGTGGCGCCGGCTGCGAAGTAACTGTTGGGATCCTGGCCGGAGGGTAAGTCGACTAGGCGTACGTGGAGACCAGCCTGGTCGAGGCAGTGGAGGAGAGCATTGGCGGCATTTTGGCCGGCTTGGTTTTGATCTTGATCGAAGGCGATGTAGACACAGCGGTCGGGGTTTTCGCGCAATTGGGCCAGTTGCGCAGCAGTCAGGTGGGTGCCAATGGCACTGGTGGTATTGCGGAATCCCACCTGCCACAACACAGCGAGATCGAACAGCCCTTCGACCAGGATCACGTGGCGGAACTGTCGGACCGATTCCCAAGCGAACAAGCCGCCTTTCGAACGAGGCAAAAGGCGATGCGGGAAGGCATTGCCAACGCTGCGGCCATACAGGTTGACGATGTGATCCTGCTGGCGGCAGGGGAAAATCACGCGGTGACAAAAACTATCGGGTCCCTGCGGACCAATCAAGCCCGCTTCGAGCAGCCGTTCCAGGGAGTAGCCGAGGGCCTGCAGGTGAGGACGCAGGTTGCCACCGCGGGCATAGCCGATGCCGAGTTCCTCGATGAGCCTCGCATCGTGCACTCCGCGCTCCGCGAGATACTGAATGCCTTCCGGATAACGGTGCAGTTCAAGTTGATAGAAGCCGGCGGTGTGCGCGAGCAGTTGCGCGGTGGGGGCGAGTTCTTCTTGGAGATAGGCGACGCTCTCGCGAAAAGAGAGATGACGCGACAGTTCGACAAAGCGAATCAAGTCGCCACCCCGCCCGCAGCCGTGGCAGTAGAACAGATTTTTACGGGGGTTGACGAAGAAGGAGGAGTGGGTTTCCTCATGCAACGGGCAGAGTCCGACGAACTCGGAGCGAGCCGCGACAGGGCGCCCGCTCCAGTTGTGCTGTTGCAGGTACTGCAGTAGAGGAATGCGCTGTTTGAGCCGTTCCAAATCGTCACCCATGGTGTCTACAGTCCTTCCAGCGTCAGGGTACGAACCGGTGGCTCCCGTTCCCAGGCAAGGATGGTGGGTGAGGAAGAAAACCCCCGCGCCGGTCTCAGAGGCGCTGGGGCCAAGGCCAGAAGACTTGCAGAAAGCAAAAAACGGTAGGCCAAGACAAGCGCAACGAGCCGTGAGCGAGTTGCTCACCGCGGGCCAGCCATTGCTCCACGGCTTCAAGCATGCGGCGCAGAGAAGAAAACGCCGGCGAAGAATCGAGGCTGCGGCACCAGCGGCGGAGAGTGGAAGGATCGGGGACGCGATTCGGATCTTTCAGAGCCGGCGCGGCGCTTTCCCACGAGCGGGGCTCAACAAAACGTCGCCGTAGCGCCTGACTACGTGCGACCAGGCTGTAATGGGTGTAGGGCAGCGAGAAAACGGGAAGGAAAGAGAGCGTATGTTTGCAGAGATTGCAGAGCCCGCGCCGGTACTTGATCCAGTCGTGACTGGCATCATGCGCTTGCTTGCGCCGCCAGCCATGACCGATGATCGAATCCCTCAAACAGAGGGGACACCGGCGAAGGATCTGTTCCGTACAAGCCACCGCCCAGTCGAAGCCCGGCTTGCAGTGGTCCGACGAAAGTGGGATAAAGGAAATCGTACTGCCCTTGGAAGGCTCTCTTGCCGGGCGGAATCTTGCGAGGATCTGCCGCTAAGAAGAAGAGCCTTCCTCCTTCCCGCTTAATCTCAGCTATAGAAGGATAAATCTCCTGCTCCGTTGGCCACCGAGGATTGGCCGGTAAACTGTCGGACAGTCGACCAGATGCGGCTAAGAAGACTACCCGTAGTAATTGTGTGTCGCGCGTGTGTTGAATTTCGCGAATTTCTCGGGCCTCAATGACAGGCAGCACTTTCGCTGGCTGTTCAGAAATGGGGTAACGAGGGTCCGATAAGGGTTCGATAACTGTTTCTTGCAATTCCCTCAGGCGCTTCAGGTGGCCACCGGTGCCTGGGATGTCAATCAGTTACTTGTCGCGGGAGCGTTGACACGGTAACGACCAGAAATCCGAATGGTTCATGGTTGGAAACGGCACTAAGGCTTAGCCTGCCCACTTTGGGAGCAAAGGTTTGAAAGGGTTCGATCACAACTTGACCTTTTCTCTGGCTGCGCTTGCCAGGACTCCAAGATAGCCTGCGCCTATCAATTTCTGATCAAGAAGTCTTGGACATATTTGGGCTATCGAAAATACACTCAGCCCACAATGACGCGTTTCTCGCCGGTCGATCCTACCCAAGCTGTTCCCAGAGTGCTGGCTACGCCGGCGGAACCCTTCGTCGATCCTGACGCTGCCGCGAATTACCTCCGAACAACCCGCCGCCACGTGCTTGAGATGGTGCGCGAAGGGCTCATCCCTGGCCACCCGCTCGATCCTTACGCCAAGAAGAAGGACTGGCGATTCCTGCTGTCGGAGCTGCGCGCCTACATGCTAAGCTGCGACCAGCGGCCACCTGGAGCACACAAACCACCAAGGAGGGTTTGATGCCCAGGTATCAAGAAGGAAGTATTCGCCAGATAAAGCGCGCGGACGGAATGACATGGGTCCTTCGCTATTACACAACGCGAGCGGATGGGAAACGGGTCGAACACATGGTCGCCATCGGTCTTGTGAAAAACATCGGTCCCAAGAAAGCCGACGCGTCCCGAGAAGCCGATCGTCA
>WNFT01006024.1_pt1 | contig 12372 bp, 8 predicted proteins | sample 5400191 | NCBI WGS metagenome assembly WNFT01 (sample SAMN13153359, study PRJNA577476) | soil metagenome | isolation source: 80 cm saprolite under Madrone tree | place: USA:California | collected 2016-06-14
GTCCCTTTAGAATGAAGACTTATGGAAGTGTTCATTCTAAACAATTTTATCTCCCTTTAAAATGAATACTTATGAAAAAGGGGGGAGGGGGGCCAGTTATTGTTAACTAGAAATCCCAAAGAGCCGGATGCTCCCACGCGGCGAAAGGATAAGTGGCCCGGACGATGAATCCTAAGACTACTTTGGGTCAGTATTTGAGGCTCCGTTCCGGTCTTTCCACCTTCAATCGAAGATCCCGACCTTGTCGGGACTGTCAACCTCCCTCAGCCATTCACGGATCGCAGTTCACCGAACACTCAACTGCATTACACTGGCACCTCCAGCCGTGCGCCATTCCTGGAGGAATTCGTGACTTCGAGCGACACTTTCGACCTCATCGTCATCGGTTGCGGACCAGCCGGTGAAAAAGGCGGCGCACAAGCGGCCTATTTCGGAAAACGCGTTGCGGTCATTGAGCGCGCTGAACACATGGGCGGCAGTTGCATCAACACCGGCACCGTTCCCAGCAAGACCCTTCGCGAATCGGCACTCTATTTTTCGGGCTTGAAGCAACGCGGCCTTTACGGCATTGATTACTCGCTGAAAGAAAACCTCACCGTCCACGATTTCATGCACCACGAGCGCGAAGTCGTAGACATGGAGCGTGCGCGCATCCTGAAGAATCTCGCGCTCCACCACATCGAGCTGGTGCGTGGCCAGGCAGCTTTTGTGGACCCTCATACGGTCGCGGTCTCGAGCCCGCAGGGCCCACGTCAGTTAAAAGGCGATGTCATCCTCATCTCCACCGGCTCCAAGCCCCATCGCCCGTCGGAGATTGCCTTTGACGATATCCATACTTTTGACTCCGACACTTTTCTTCAGATGGATCGTATTCCCAGGAGTCTCGCGGTCATCGGCGGCGGCGTCATCGGTTGCGAATACGCCTCCATCTTCAAAGCTCTCGGCGTTGACGTCACTCTCGTTGACGGTCGCGACCGGCTTCTCCCATTTCTCGACAATGAAATTTCCGATCGCCTCCGCAACCGCCTCGCGGCTCTCGGCATGCATTTCTTGTTCGACGCCGCTCTCTTTGCCGCGGGCCGCCGCGCTGCCGTGGATGGCCTCGCTCTCGAAAAAGCCGGCCTCTCCATTAACGATCGCGGCTACATCGCCGTCGACGAACACTACCGCACCGCTGTCCCGCACATTTATGCCGCGGGTGACGTCATCGGTTTTCCCGCTCTGGCCTCTACTTCCATGGAACAAGGCCGCGTGGCTGTCTGCGACGCCTTCGGCTTGAAATACAAGCAGCGCGTTGCTTCTCTGCTCCCCATGGGCATCTACACCATTCCGGAAATCTCCGCCGCCGGCGAAACCGAGGAATCCTGCAAGGAAAAGAAACTCGATTACGTCGTTGGCCGCGCCCTCTACGCCAACAACGCGCGCGGTCACATCACAGGAGACACCGCGGGCATGCTTAAGCTCATCTTTTCCCGCGCCGATAAAAAACTTCTCGGCGTCAGCATCATCGGCGAAAACGCCACCGAGCTCATCCACATCGGGATGATGGTCCTCGACAACGGCCTCACCATCGACGAATTCATCGAGCAGGTCTTCAACTATCCGACGCTCAGCGAAACTTACAAATACGCCGCCTACGACGGCCTCGGCAATCTGGCAGGCCACAAACTCCGCGAAGGGTGACTCTCAGATCATGAAACGTTTGTTCGCATTCTTTGGGCTTTGCATGCTGGCATGCGGTCTTGCTTTGGCCGCGATCACAGAACATCATAGGCCGCACCCACCGTCCGTGGCCCCCGAGAAAGCCTATCTCGGGTTTGACCGCAACACTTACCCTGGCGATGCAGCTCTCCCCATCCTTCGCAAGTCCTTTACTTTCGTGAGTTTTTGGTTGAGCGCGCCTCCCGGCGAAAAGACAAACACCTGGACAGGAAAGCGCGAGCTTCTCCGTTCGCAGGGTTTCGGTTTTCTGGTTCTTTTCCGTGGCCCGCAAATCAGCGAACTCCAGAGCATATGGTCGGAGTCGCGCATTAACCGTACCGATCGCCTTGAAGCTCAAGCAGAGAAAAGGGGAACCTCGGACGCGAGCCAAGCCGCCGCCGCCGCAAAGAAACAAGGCTTTCCTTCACAAACTGTAATTTTTCTGGATATCGAAGAAGGTGGCCGCCTGCCGGCCGTGTATCACGTTTATCTGCGCGCTTGGGTTGACCAACTGGCAGGGGCCGGTTATCGCGCTGGCGTGTATTGCTCGGGCATGCCCGTCAGCGAAGGCCGTGGGGCTACCATCATCACTGCCGACGACATTCGCAACAACATTAGCAGCCGCGACCTCATCTACTGGGTCTATAACGATGCGTGCCCTCCGTCTCCCGGATGCGTTGTGCCGCAAAATCCTCCGCCCCCCTCGAAAAGCGGCATCCCCTACGCACAAATCTGGCAATTCGTTCGTTCCCCTAGGGAAAAAGAGACGGCCATTCATTGCTCCGGCTATTCAAAAAACGGGAACTGCTACGCCCCCGGCGACACGACTCGCTCATGGTTCCTCGATCTAAACACGGCCACGTCCGCAGATCCCTCAGGAGGCGCCAAATGACTGGCCGTCAGAAAAAAAAAGGCAAGCTTTCGCCCGCCTCTTTCCCAAATGGTGAAGCCCGCGTTTAGATCTGTCCCATGCCGCCGTCCACGTGCAACTCCTCGCCAGTAATGTACGAGGAATCCGACGATGCAAGAAACGCCACGGCTCCGGCAACTTCTTCGGGTTGACCCAGCCGCTTCATCGGCACGCTCCCACCGACGTTCTTGATGAAATCGTCGATTGCCTCTTGTGGCAGGCCGGTGCGGCCAAAGATGGGCGTCACGATTGGCCCCGGTGCAACGGCATTCACGCGGATGCCGCGCCCAGCCAGTTCCGCTGCTGCGGTTCGTGCCAAAGAGCGCAGCGCCGCTTTTGTGGCCGAATACGCGCTTGTGCCAGTCGTGCCTTTTATGCCTGCCACGCTGGTGTTCAAAATGATCGAGGCCCCGTCATTCAGCAGCGGCAGCGCTTTCTGGATGGTGAAGTACGCTCCCTTGATGTTGATATCAAACTGCTCGTCGTAAAGGCTCTCGGACGTATCTGCCAGCGGCGCGAATTTCGCCACTCCGGCGTTCACAAAAAGCACGTCGATCTTTCCTAGCTTCTTTGAAACCTCGGCGAAGAGCTTATCCACATCCGGCAATTTCGAAACGTCCGCCTGTACGGCCACTACGCCGTTGCCGATCGTTTTCACGGCTTCGTCCAGCGTTTTCTTGCTTCGACCGGCGATGGCCACGCGCGCGCCTTCTTGCTGCAAACGCTTGGCCGTTGCCAGCCCGATACCGCTGTTGCCTCCGGTCACCACCGCTACTTTTCCTTCGAGTCTCTTCATGGTCGTCTCCTGTCCTTGAATGCCTGGTTCGGAAAGCCCCTTCGGAATTGCCGGCCCTGCGCCGCTTCCCGGGCTTTCTGAATTTCGATATTTAGATGACTATCGAAGTAATCGGTTGCATCTTTTTTCGGCGGGATTTTCCGGGGCGCGAATCCTGGTGGCCAAGAGCAACGCAGGTCGGCTACACTTACAGAAACTGATGGACCGCACGCAGATTGAAAAAATATCCAGGGCCTTGGCCGACGAAACGCGCCTCAGAATCTTCGAGGCCATCTCCGCCCGCAAAATCAAGCACATGAACTGCGGCGACATAGTTTCGATGCGCGGCGTCACCCCGGCAACCGTTTCGCATCACTTGAAAATTCTCAGCGAAGCCGGGCTGATCGACTGCTGCCGCAAAGGACAATTCGTTTACAGTCAATCTTTGCCTGGGACCGTGGAGGCGTACACGCGAGCGCTCTCGCGACTGGTGCGAAAGAAAAAAGCACGGCCGCGCCGCTAAGGTTGACTGAAAAACTGTGCGACGCTGCCTCGCTAATATTCGAAAAAAAACTCTGCCGCGCCGCTAAATCTTTGAAAGTCAGTTGGTGGGATTTCGCGGAAATTTGAAATAGGGCAGCCGCACGCCCTGATCCAGGATTTGATCCGCACGAATACTTGCAGGAGCTTCGAATCCCTTGGTCCCGCCACTCGTTACGTAATCGTCCTGATCCACGCCGTCGCCGCTCACCCCCAACCCGCCGGCGAGAGCGCCGTTCCGGAATAGTCCTGCGCTGCCCGGGAAGAAAACGATTCCGCTCTTGTTCGAGTTGGCCGCGCCGCCTTGAAATCCCTGCGTGCAAGGATTCGCCAGGTCCATGGTGTACAAATTGAAAAATGGCCCGGCGCTCGAGCCGTCGATCCCTGGCGGATAGAGGGGCTGCGCGCCGAAACTGATGGTGCGGTTCGTTACTGCCGTGCCCAGCGGTACGCCATTCAGATCCGTGGCTGTTCGAACAGCGCTATTGAAGTAAACCATGTTGCGTGCCTTGGACGCCGCGACGTCAATGCTGAACACGGTGGAATCCTGCATACGCCGCAATCCGATGATCGTTCCATCCAGGTCCGCAACCGCGATGACCATGCGAGCCTTCGAACCGAGCGGCAATCGAATCGCCGCGCGCGTGGTGTTCGCCGTGGCTTCCGCGTTGTCCAAAATTTGCGTTACCTCCGCAGCGCTCAAACCGCCGAGCGGCCCCGCCGCCGGCGTAATCAAATCGCCCTCCGGCGGCTGCCCCTGACTGTTTGCCGCTGCCACGAAATAGCTTCCCGTTCCTGCGACCGGCCCCGCCGAAAAACTGGGAGGGAGCGAAATTTGATTCACAAAAGGCAGCGCGATGCCACCGATAAAAACCACTCCGGGAGCCGCCGGCGTTGGTCCAAAAGTATCCGCAGGCCCTGCGCGCGCCGTTGTCGATCCCGCGAACGCCGCATATTCAGCAACATTCAGATTGCTCGACGTTGTAACGACACCGATTCCGCCAAGCACGATATTCTTGTAGAAGATCGGCACGCCGCCCGGATTCACGACCGTAGCATTCGAATCGGTAATATCGGCCTTGCCAGTCGTAACGCCGAGCCCGAATCCGCCGCCCAGGGCGAGCGATGGCGGAATCTTGCTTTCGAATGCTGGGTCGTTAATCAAAGTGCAGCCGCGATTGGTGTTCTCAATCCCATACAAATCCGCAGGGGGCTGGTTCATCACACCAGGAGGAAAATGAATCCCGCTGATAAACCGCACGGTTCGCGAAGAAAGGGGCGCCTGGTCATTGCTAAAAAATGCGCCTGTGCGCGCCAGCGCCACAGCGACGTCGTTGGCATCCTGCACTTGCCCGAAGTTTCCGATAGCCGTCGCCGGGGCATTTTGCGTTCGAAATACGCCCAGCACAAATCCCGCGCGGTCGACCACGGCTACCACCATGTCCACGTTTAGGGAATTCACCGCGGACTGCACGATGTTTTGCACATCCGCAATTTGAAGCGGTTGCACGGCCGTAACGGGCGGCGGCGCGACCGGCGCGCTCGCTCCACCTCCACAACCGACAACCAGTATCGCGAAGGCGCCTGGAATTGCCCCAGCCAGGAAAAAGCTCAGCGCCAACGTTCTATTTCGCCGCGGCAGCGTGCGACGTGATTCCACCGGCTTCGATAGTGTGTGTTTAGTTTCCATCGCAGGAGTACTTCCGTTGGTACCACAATCGTTCACGGCCCCTCAATGGAATTGCCCAGCCTTTGCCGCTTAGTGGTGAACGCTGGAATCTCCGCGCTGCGTTATCGAATGTGTCCATCCGTCCGGGAAAACTGTTGCCCGCTGCTCGTCGATATTGTTATCTAGTACGCGATTCTTTTTTTCTTGGATTCGTTCAGGCTGAGCGCATGATCTTTTTCTTTCCGCGGCATGTTGGACGCGCGTTCTGCGCGGCTTGCTGCTTTGCCTGCCTCCTTTTTGCGCCGCGCGCCGCTGTTTGCGCTCCACGTCAATCTTCAGCAGCTGCGCAAGACACCGCCAAACAATCTCGCGAGTCCGGGCCGCCGCAGCGCATCCCGCGGCAGCAGGCGCAAACTACTGCCGCCCTTGATGGACTTGTGCGCGACGTTACCAACCCCAACTCGGTCATTCCTGTTCCCGCCGCGGTTCTGACATTGCGCAACATTCCATCCGCGCAATCCGGGCAATCCGGCCAAGTTTTCAGCACCACCTCATCGGGCGAGGGCGTCTTCCGCATTTTTCCACTGCCGCCGGGACACTACGAGCTCCGCGTCGAAGCCAAGGACTACGCTCCTTTCGTTCTTTCTGACCTTGCGCTGCAACCAAACGAAGTCATGACTCTGGAAATCTCTCTCGTCACGGCGGCGGCCGTGGAAGCGCGCTCGCGCCTTCCGCGCTTGCCCGAACTCGGCCCCGCTCTCTCGGCCGAAGCGCCGCCATCGTTCGGCGCTTATCGCGAATTTCGCCATCGGCTCGATTCCGATCCCGCCTACATCGAAAACATTTCGCCCGATACGCTTCCTCCGGTGGCTGACGTTTACAACACCGTTCCCAATCGTTGGGCCCTGGAGCAGCCCGACTACCGCCGCTATTCGCAACGCGGCGAGTACATCTACACCAAGCCCCGCTGGTACGATCCCTTCAATCGCAATCGCCTAAAAGGTGACGAACCGATATGGCCCGAGCTTCTCGGCCAGCAGGTTTTCCTGAACATCACCGCTTCTTCCGAATCTTTTCTCGATGGCCGGCGCGTTCCTTCGCCCAGCAACGTCAGCAGCGCGCGGCCGGGCAGCTACGGTTTCTTCGGCAAAGGCGAACAAGTTTTTTTCGATCAAACGCTGCGCTTCACTTTTGATCTATTTCACGGCGACGCTGCCTTCAAGCCGGTGGATTGGCGCATTCGAATCACCCCCGAGCTCAGCATCAACAATCTGAAAGTCCGCGAGCTTGGCCTCATCGGCCCCGATCCCCGCAGCGGCGCGAACCGCTTCGACGATCATGCCGGCCTGCAGGAAGCCTTCGTCGAGCTGAAACTCCACGACCTCGGGCCCAACTACGATTTCATCTCCGCGCGCGCGGGCATCCAGCAATTCAATGCCGACTTCCGCGGATTTCTGTTTGTCGACGAAGAACCGGCGCTGCGCATTTTCGGCAACCTTCACAGCGATCGCATCGAATACAACGTTGCCTACTTTCATTTTCTCGAGAAAAATACCAACAGCGGACTAAACACGTTTGACTGCCGCCACCAGCAAGTTGTTCTTGGAAATGTATATCTCCATGATTTATTTTTTCCCGGCTACACCGCGGAGTTCGCGGCTGCCTGGAACAAAGACGATCCCAGCCTGCACTATGACGACAACGGTTTTCTCGTCCGTCCCGCTCCGATCGGCAATGTCATTAACCAGAATCCCGACGCCGGTCCCATCCTTCACGGCATTCGCGTCGGCTATTTCGGATGGCTGGGCAGCGGCCACATTCGCAGGCTGAATCTCACGCACGCTTTCTATCAAGCCATCGGAGAGGACACGTTCAATCCCATCGCCGGACGGCGCGTCACTGTCAACGCGCAGATGGCCGCTGCGGAAATCTCTTACGACAAGGATTGGATTCGTTACCGAATTGCCACTTTTTACACTTCCGGAGACGCCAACCCGCGCGATTCCCGGGCTCGCGGCTTCGATTCCATCGTCGATCTCCCTAATTTTGCGGGTGGACTTTTCAGCTTCTGGAATCGCGAAGGCATTCGCCTTCTCGGCTCCGGTGTTCTACTGACTACTCCTGGCAGCCTGATTCCATCGCTGCGCGCCAGCAAAGAAGAAGGTCAAGCCAATTTTGTCAACCCGGGGATATTCCTTGCAAACGCGGGCGCGGACTTCGACATCACTCCCAAGCTTCGTGGCTTCGCCAATTTCAATTTTCTGCGTTTCGAACGCACCGAACCGCTCGAATTCCTGCTCTTCCAATCACCGATCCATCACACCATCGGTGAAGACTTCGGAGTCGGCGTGGAATACCGCCCGCCGCTCACTGAAAATGTCGTTGTCATCGGCGGCGCCTCGGCGCTCCAGCCCGGGCAGGGGTTCAAAGATATCTACACGGGCCGCACGCACTTCTCGCTTTTCGGCTCCGTGAAGTTTACCTTCTGACATGCGGGAATCATGAACGACAAGCGCCAAACAGTCTCTTTGTATCTGCGAACGCTCGGCGTTCTATGCGCGTCAGCATTATCTTTTTTCCTTGCTCTTTATGCGCGCTCAAATCCTGCAGGCGGAGCCCGGCAAGACGCTGCCGCATACCGCAGCCAATCGCAGGAAGAAGCGAATCGCAAATCCGCTGGTTGCATTTCGTGCCACACCTCAACGGACGAACCCACGATGCATCCTACGAAAACCGTCCCTATCGGCTGCACGGATTGTCACGGCGGGAATTCGTCCATCTCCATAGCATCCGGAGTCGCGACGAATTCTCCCGAATACAATTCCGCGAAGCAAAAGGCGCATGTCCAGCCGCGCGATCCGTCGTTCAAGAATCGCTCCGCGATTCCCGAACGCACGTACACGAAATGGCTTAAGGAAGCCGCGGAGTACGTAAAGTTTGTGAATCCCGGCGATCTCCGCGTCGCTCCGGAAACTTGCGGTGTGCCAGGCTGTCACGCCGCCGAAACCCGGGCTGTGTCGACCAGCATGATGACGCACGCGGGAATGCTCTGGGGCGCGGCGCTCTACAACAACGGCAGTTATTCGGCAAAAAACACGCGCTTTGGAGAAAGCTACGGTCGTGACGGCTTGCCGCAAACGATCAAGACGTCACCCAAACCCACGCCGGAAGAAACGCGGGCCAAAGGCGTGATTCCCGAACTCGAGCCTCTTTTTCGCTGGGAAACTTCACAGCCGGGCAACGTTCTTCGTGTGTTCGAACGCGGCGGGCGCAAGAAGGCGGAGATCGGCAATCCGAATCGCGAAGAAGATCCTGGCAAGCCGGACGACAAGCTGAGTGACCGCGGTTTCGGAACCGGGCTGCGTACCGATCCCGTTTTTCTCGGCCTGCAGAAGACGCGCTTGCTCGACCCCGTTATGTCACTCCCGGGAACGAACGATCATCCCGGCGATTATCGCGCCAGCGGCTGCACCGCTTGTCATGTGATTTATGCAAACGATCGCGATCCTTCCCACTCGGGCGCGTACGCGCCATTCGGCCACTCCGGGTTCAGCGCTTCTACCGATCCCACCATTCCCAAAAACGAATCCGGCCATCCCATCAAGCACACTTTCACGCGCTCCATTCCTTCCAGCCAGTGCATGATTTGCCACATTCATCCCGGCACGAACATGGTCACCACTTATTTCGGGCTTACCTGGTGGGACAACGAAATCGATGGCGACAAAATGTACCCGAAGGAGCAGCGCAATGCAACGGAAGAGCAACGCTACCAATCTTTCATTCGCAATCCGGAAGCGGCGGCGGTGCGCGGTCTCTGGGGAGACGAAAAATTCCTGGAAAATGTGGGCAGTGCGGAATTCAACAAGCAATTGAAGACCACGCAGTTCGCTGATTTCCACGGCCACGGCTGGGTTTTTCGCTCGGTCTTCAATCACGATCGCAAAGGGAATTGGCTGGATAAAGACGGCAAGCAGATTGCTTTCGATGATCCTGAGCGCTTTGCAAAAGCCGTCCACCTTGCCGACATTCACCTGGAAAAAGGAATGCAGTGCAACGACTGCCACTTCGCGCAGGACAATCACGGCAATGGGAAAATTTACGGGGAGCCGCGTGCCGCTGTGGAAATCGACTGCATCGATTGCCACGGCACGATTCGAAAGAAAGCCACGTTAATCACGTCGGGGCCGGCGGCCCCCGAGGGCGGCCGCCATCTCGATGCGCTTCGCACACCGTGGAGATTGCGACGGTTCGAATCGCGCGGCGACAAGGTATTCCAGCGCTCCATGTCCGAAGAAAATAAAGAGTGGGAGATCGTTCAGACCATCGACAGCATCACGCCCGGCAATGTGCACTTCAGCGAGAAGTCACTTCGTGCGAAGCTCATGAACAAAGATGGAACCGTGGCTTCGCAAATGGCGGGCGATGACGCCGCTCTCGCGCACGCCAACAGCAGCATGACCTGCTACTCCTGCCACACTTCCTGGACGCCCACCTGCTTCGGCTGCCATTTACAAATGACCGCGAACGCACGCAAGCCCATGCTGCACAACGAAGGCCTGCTCACGAAAAATTACACCAGCTACAATTTTCAGATCCTGCGTGACGACATTTATATGCTGGGCGTGGACGGCACCGTCACGGGCCATCGCATCGCCCCCGCGCGCTCTTCCTGCGCCGTGCTGGTCAGTTCGCAAAATGCCAACCGCGATTGGCTCTACTACGCGCAACAGACCATTTCATCACCAGGTCTCTCCGGCCAGGCTTTTTCCACCTTCGTGCCGCACACCGTCCGCGCTGCAGAGACCAAGCAGTGCAGCGATTGCCACGTCTCCGCGCAGAACGACAACAATGCCTGGATGGCGCAACTGCTTTTGCAGGGCACCAACTTCATGAACTTCATGGGCCGCTATGTCTACGTCGCCACCGGCAAGAAAGGTTTCGAAGCTATCGCTGTCGCCGAGCACGACGAGCCGGAAGCGATCTTCGGAAGCGACCTCCAGCGCATCGCGTATCCCGATAATTACAAAAACTTTGTTGACCACCATCGCGAGCTCAGCTCTGCCGCCTCGCACGCCGGAAACGTCCTGGACATCCAAGCGCGCGGCGAATACGCCTACGCGGCGCTTGGAGCCGGCGGTCTGCGCGTCTATGACATCGCCAATATCGACAACAAGAGTTTCGCGGAGAAAATCACTACCGCGCCGGTTTCGCCTATCGGCCAGAGATTTTTCGTCCCGACGAAAAACGCGCTCGCCGTTGCTTCACCGACAACGCAGGCCGTCGATCCGCTGCGCCGGCAATTGACGGATAATGAAGAGCAGCCGATTCACCTGCTCTACGGCTTCCTGTATGTGGCCGACAAGGAGGAAGGCCTGGTCATCATTGGCGATCCGAATCTTAAATCAAAAAATCCCGGCGTCGGCACGCTCCTCGACGGCAATCCCGCCAACAATTTCCTAAAGCGGGCTCTCGCTTTCAATCCGGGTGGCGTACTCACCGGCGCGCGCCGCATCACCATCGCTGGAACGTTTGCGTACATCCTGACAGACAAAGCTCTCGTCGTGGTCGATCTCGACAATCCGCTGGCACCGCGTGTGACTGCCAAAATCGGCGCGCCGGCCCTCAATGATCCTCGTGGAATCGCCGTGCAATTCCGCTACGCGTTTGTCGTGGATCGCGATGGGCTGAAAGTTCTAGATGTTACGGACCTGGCGCAGCCGAAAGCGGTGAATGGCGCGCTCATTCCACTGGAAGACGCTCGAAACGTTTACGTGGCGCGCACTTACGCGTACGTTTCGGCAGGGAAGCAGGGCCTGGCGATTGTGGATGTCGAGAAATCGGACGCACCCAAGCTCGATCAAATCTTTACCGCCGAAGGTCAGCTCAACGACGTCAACGACATAAATGGCCATTTCGAAGGGTATCGACCGTGACCGCGCCGTCGACGAGTCCGGCAACCAGCTAGCCGTCTTCGGCCGCCGGGGCGCCCGTCCCCTCAATCGTGCCGAGTCCCAGTCTCTCTATCTGCGCGGAGGGCAATTCTACTCTGTGGCGGATTCGCCCGGCACCCGCCCCTAGACCCTATCCTAGCCGCTTTCCCTCTTTCTTCGCCTCACCTATCTCATTCTTGGCATGGAATTTGCGTGCTTCCGATCCGAATAAGTACATTCATCTCCTTTCCTTTTAACTGTTTATAGCCTGAGCGCATCTAACCAAGGTATAATGAACTGTTCACATCTTTAACGCATAGCACCCATCAAAATAATTCGTGAGGGCACCCTGGGGGAATGACGTTAAGGTGTAGTCAGAGGGTGGGGAAGGCTACCCAGGGCAGGCTCACCAAGAAAGAAAGCGGGAGGAGTACTAGTACATGACCAGACAATTTCTACTGGCCAGTGATTTCGATCAGACGCTCAGCTTCAACGACTCGGGAGTCGTTCTCAGCGAGCTTATTGGTTTTAACGGCTTCCACGACAAGGTGCAGGGTTTGTCGGAGATGAACCTCGTCCAGCAGGGCGCGGAGCTCAGCTATCTGATTCTGCATGACCCGGATTTCCGGCAGGTTCGCCGGGAGCACCTCGTCGAAACTGGCAAGCGCATCCGCCTGAAGCACGACGTCGCGCTGTTTGCACGGGCGCTCGACAATCTTGCTGAAGGCTACAAGTTTCATTTCAACGTGATCTCCGCGGCCCCGCAGGAGATCATACAGTCGGCGCTCGAAGGCATCGTTGCGCCGGATCACATCTTCGGCACTCGCTTCCGTTACAACGAAGG
>WNFT01014436.1_pt1 | contig 12371 bp, 12 predicted proteins | sample 5400191 | NCBI WGS metagenome assembly WNFT01 (sample SAMN13153359, study PRJNA577476) | soil metagenome | isolation source: 80 cm saprolite under Madrone tree | place: USA:California | collected 2016-06-14
ATTTGAAGATGGAGGAGAAGTATGACCCTGGAGGCTCGCATCCGTGATAGGCTGGATGTCAAATGGCTGACACCTTCGCAGAAGGCGCTATGGGAAGCCATGCAGCGCTTCGACGGGCCACCCCATCGCGTCATCAATATTTATGGCCTTGAAGGAACCGGGAAAACCTTTATCGGTTGGTTGTTGGAGCGCATGAATCTCTCTACCTACCGAGTGTGGCCCAACGTGCAAAGGCCATTGTTGCCACGCTTGACGCTCGATGATGTGCTCCCTGACCGTACGACCACCAGAGATGTACGGCCTCTGGTGGATAAGTACGATATTCAGCAGATCATTCTGTTGTCACGTATGCGCGTGGATGAGCGCGCCATGCCGACGTTTGAGTTGTGTGTTACCGAGAATGATCTCGAAAGCTTTCGCGCCAACTTATATCGATACTTGCAAATAACTCTGCCCGAATCAGACTATCGAAACTATAAGGCAGCCCTGGCTGTCATAGGAGGTACCAACTGACCATATGGATATTACAAATTTACGTCCCATTCTCAATAAAGAATCGATCCTGAAAACGGCAAACGCACGCGAGCTTGGGCAAGCGCCGCAGGACGTATTGGAGCGCTACCGAAACTACGCATTGACGCATGTGCCGCTTGGTGACACTACGAAGCAGTTGAAAAATCTGCAGCGAGTCATCGTTGAGAACAAACATTGTGCGGTTGGCACAATCGTCGGCCCCTACGGCTATGGCAAGACCAGCACGGCTGTCCATCTCTGGAATGAGTTACGCGAGCAGCACATTCTGGCCGTTCCTCCTTTCCTGTGGGTCAACCTCTCGGAACTGATGGATGCGGTGTATCACTGGCTCATGTTCGAGTTTTTGCAAGGCCCGAAAGCCTTTATGGACCCTCTAGAGACGCTCTATGAACGCTACCGTCAAAGCTACAAGGAAGAGATCTTCCGCAAAATAGGCTCCGATGTTGCCCAGGACCTCATGGATAGAGGGCTACTGTTATTGGAGATCAGGCCGGAAGATGTGATCGCATTTTTCAGCGATGCGAGCGCTCTGTGTGAGGAGGCTGGCTATAACGGCATGGCTGTCTTCACCGACGAATTGCAGGCGACGTTGGCGCAATATAAGCCTTCGCGGGATGAGTTTTTCGCTCACCTTTTTCAACTGGTGAAAGATATCCAGGGGGTAGAGGGGAATTGGGCCTTAATTGTCAGCATGGATGATGATACGGAAGGCATGATTACGCTGCGCCGTACGGACATATTGACTCGTCTCCAGCGCTCGGCTCTGTACTTTCGTGTGAAAGACGTGTACAACCGGCGCGAATACCCTGCCGAACTGTGGTCGGCATTCGAGCAGCGTTTTGGTTTCGATGGCAAGGCAATCATCAGCCCCTACACATTGGACTCGATTGGACAGGTAGCGGCGCGCAGCGACCTCGGGGCTGGCCCGCGCATGGTTACTCAGGCGTTAGCACTGGCAGTGAAAAGCTATGAGAAGACCGGGCAGCCTTATACTCCTCTACAGTTTGTGGATGATTTCTTGATGGGGCTGGTGCTATTCGATCAACAAGGGAAATTTCCCACCGCCGTCAAGAAAGCTTTGGATAACGATCTGGTACGATCATCTGAAACCAATCAGCAAGTGGTCAAATTGCTGGCGGCCTACCCAATGGGATGTTCCGAGAGGACACTGGCTGAGTTTAGCCTGCTAGAAGCTTTTCAAGTGTTTCCGCCGCTGGCATATATGGAACTCATCATGCAATTGGCCGGAGGCCCTACGCTCCTCTCGCTTGCAGAAGAGACTGTCGTTATCGAGAACATCGCCCAGCGCTTGACAAATGAATTTGCTAGCCGCTTTTCGCCGGGGAAAGTCTATGCCTCTCGTGCTGCCGAAGGTCTGCTGTGGCAGGTGCTCGCTACCCCTGCATTTGCTGGATGGAAAGCCAGTGCCCCCAAAGAGATTGATGTGCATGGCACGAAATATGTAGCAGTTCAGCTTCAGGGCAATTTCGAGAGCACTTATCCCGATCGTGTCGTCTCCATCATGGTCGCAGCAGTGCCGCAATCCCCAACTCCGGTGTGGAGGAAATACTCCAGTGAGGCTGATATTGAACTACGCTTCGAGTTAAACTTCAATACGCTCAGCGCCGAACCAAGCCGTCTCCTCATTTCCCCGGACCGCCCTGACACTGCCATTTTCCAGTTGAACGCCATGGCGGTTAACCCCATCGAGGCAAGTAAGATATTACCGAAGTTCCTTTTTGAATACTATGCACCTGAAAGCTGCAATCCCTTACTGACGCTCTCGCTGATGGATTATTTGTTTAAAAACAGGGGCGAATCGTCTGAAGATCAGAGCCGCATCAACATGCACATTCTACCTCTGCGCCAGTATACGTTGTTGGTATTGTTAGGTGATCAGCTTGAGACCATCTCACCGGTATTTGAAAGCCGTATGGTCGGCCTGGATCGTATCAAGGACCTGGTAAAGAAACAATGCCAGCAACTCTATCCTCGCTACAAGACCTTGATTAGTGGCCCCAAATGGCAGAACAATCTGCAACAGTATACACATGCGCTGCAGCGGTTCATGGCGCAGGGTGAGCTTTCGATAGCTCGGGGACGTCGTGCCTGGAAAGCGAGTAAGGAAGAAGTTGCTGACACCTTTGCTATTCCTGGAAGGCGTCTCACCAACCTTGAGCCGCTTTTGGACAATCTGAAAGATTTGATCGTCAAAGAAGAGTTTAGTGGACGCACTGCCTCCAGCGAAGTGACGCTGCGGTTTCGCTTACATCCTCTTGAGGAGGAATGGCTCAAACAGTTGGACAGTTCGCAGGAAACGGTAAAACGTAATGGGCTAGATGTACCTAGCATACCTGCCGAACTGCTTTTGCGCGAGGCAGGCAAGGAAGGTTACACTTATCCTGAAAGGATGGAAGTGCTGCGCCTGCTGAAAGAGCGGGGCTTCGTTGACCTGGATCAGAAGCGCAACCTGCTCACACGCACGGTGGATGCAATAGACGACTTACGCGATGCTGTGCAAGAGCAATTGAAGAGTCTGGAAGCACAGGTACAGGCGCTGGCAAATGCATTGCCGGACTTTGATACGAGTCCCTTCCCTCTTGGCAAACTACACGCGAAACTGGCGGATGCCAAGGAACGCGATCAAATCGAGGCGATCAAAGCTGAGGTGCGTGAGCATAACAGCACGATCAACAGTTTTGCTGCCAGCCGCACGGCAAAACTTCAGGAAGGCATACGCGGGGAACAGGAAAAGCTTCACCGGTTGGTAAAAGATGGTATGCCACCCTGGCTAAAAAACGCCTTCGACCAGAGTCCTCTGGCGGATTTGCTGGAGAAACAACGCCAGGACCTCGCCTCAGAGTATCAGTCGTTACTTGAAGAGGTGAGCCGATTTCATCAAACTTCACTGAGCATGACCCAAACTACACAGGGATCACCCACGGAGGTGCTGATCGCAACATACGAAGCCTTACATGCCCTCAGTAAGCAGAGCAAGAAGCTGACGACCCGCCGGGAAAGCTATCAGGACCGGCAAGAGGATTTTGAAGCCTGGCGTAGAGTATCCAAAGCAGCAGCCGATATTGATGCCGAGGCATACGATGCATATAAAGTGTATGACCACGCAGAATTCAAGGCAGCAGTCGATTGCCTATGGGCCTCATTGCATGAACGTTTTGAGGCTCAGCCGTTGACGTTCCTCAGTAGTCACCAGGCTGTCAGTGAGGATATAGAGGCACAGAGGCGGCGCATGGTGCAGTGGCTTGAGAGCCGGCGTGAAGAATTTGATGCGCAACGCCAATCCTATCAGCAATTGCTAGCCGGCGCTGGCATCCAGGCAGAGCTGCGGGTACCGTTTGATAGAGAACGGCCAGCAGAGTCGCAAGCAACGTTGCTGAATCTGGTCAGGGATGCTCTTGAGAGACACTTCAGTTGGCTGTATGCTAACCTCAGGAGTTCCTTGCAACATATTCGCTACAGCATCCAGGTGCAAGGTTTGGAGTTATCCGGCGCTGAAGCTCGCACACGCGAAGCGTTAAATTTGGCGACAAGGCTGAGAGAGCACATGCGTATTGAGGTGATAGGTAATCAGAAAAGCTTTGAATGCAGTATCTTAAAGCCGCTTGTAGAGCTAGTGGAAGAGGAGAAAAAGCTTGCTGATGAGGTGCAACAAGCTATTCAGCAGAGGCCCGCGGCAGGCAGTGAGCTGAAGTTGATGAAGCTGTTACAGTCCAACGGCTCTGGACAAGAAGTTGGCCTGCGTGAACTGATCATGCGACTGATAGATCAGCGGGAGGGAATGGTGGAACTCCGTTCCTTGATACATGATTTGGAGTCTTTATTCCAGAAAAATCTGGTGGATATACATATCAAGTTGTCGGGGGGTGACCGATAACGCATAGCATGTGGGGCGATACGGTTCCCCCCATTGTCCTTGGCCTGCCGTTGTCCTACAGACCGCGCCTGGCTTCCACCAGCGAATGGTGAAACGAAGAGTGTCAAGAGACTTTCTGTGGGACTTGCGTCAGAACTGCATCCACCTGTGCGAGGAGACGCTGGGTATTGGCAAAGCCGTAGTTCACAGCACGTGCGCGGCCTGAGGCGTCTATAATAACCGTCGTGGGTACGGTCAGGACATGGTACTGCTGAACCAGTTCAGGATTAGTAGTTGCGTCAACTTCTACTACTGTCACCGTGACTCCGTACTTCTCCTGCACGCGACGGAGAACTGGTGCCTGGAGTTGATGACATTGTTTGCAGTCAGCACTACTAAAGGCCAGGATACGCACAAAAGATGCTTGGGAGCGGGAGTCTTCGCCTTCGGTATCTGCTGCTGCTTCCAGTGCCGGAGCAGCCAGTACCCCTCTCCGTTGCATCTCTACGAACCGCCGTCCAGACCAGACCAGAAGCCAGAGCAGTAGGCTTACCATGATGAGTATCCCCATTCGAGCAATGATCTCGGGCATCATTACACTCCCCGCCAATGAAAGCCGCCCTCGTAGCGTACACGTGGTAATAGCCCAAGGCGTCCCAGGTGATAGTAGACAAAGCACCCAGCACAGAACCCAATGGTCAAGTTGATGCCTGCCAGTGCGAAGACGATGAGATCGAGTCCCCAGCCGATAGCCGTCGCGCTGCTGAAGAAGAGCACTATACTTGAGGCAATGAGAAACGCTGCGCCGATGCCCTGCGCAAAGCGATGAGGGGCAGGATCATCTTCGACCACCCGTGGTCGCCACAGGTGCAGAGGCAGCACTATGCCGCGGTAAAGGAGCCGAAAGGGACTCGTCTCGGGTGCAAGGGCACTCCATGTCAGTACTACAGCAGCTATGACGACGATCACCGGTTGGGAGAGGAGAAAGGCAAGGCCCGTGAGTACAACAACACTGCCTTGGGAAAACTTGGCAAGATGCGTGTCAACACGAGGAGCCTCAGTGAGGGTCGGGGTTGGTGTTTCCATTGAATCGATAGCCTCCCATATCAGGTGGAACTCTACCTTACCCACCTGGTGGTGCTCCCTTGTATCAAGGGGCGAGGTATGATAATGTTTAGTAAGTTTATCAACGAACTTCACTAATTGCTTCAATTGTAATGTTTGCAAGAGTAATTTGTCAAGTAAGAACTGTGCCAAAGAGGTTGACATTTTGCCTCGCTGATTGTATCATAAAGATCATCAAAGCGTAGATTTCGACAGGTAAAATCAGAAATGCCCGAGAAACAGAGATTCCTTACGATCGGTGGAGCTGCTGAATTCCTTCACGTCAGTGAAGTATCATTGCGTCGCTGGACAAACAGCGGAAAATTGCGCTGTTTTCGCGTCGGGGGACGAAATGAACGACGTTTCCTGGCGGAGGATTTGCTTGCGTTCATGCACTCTATGAATGCGCAAGCGGAGCCGCAGGTAGATGAAACGAATAGTACAAATGATACCGATTACACCGAGCGCCATATCAGCCTGTTTTTTCGCGACGCGGAGGAACAGTGGCAATTGGTGCGGCCTTATATCGTCGATCACTTGAGTGCTGGCGCGCCGGTAATCTATCTCCAGCATAGCACTTCCCCGGAACAATTGATGCAACGGCTCCATGCCGAAGGACTGCCATTAGACAAACTGATCGCGCGCGGCCTGTTGCGGGTGCTGCCACCAGCTCAGACCTATTTGCTGCCAGGCCGCTTTGATGGGCAGCGGATGCTGGGTTTTCTCGAAATGGCCATTCTGGCTACGCTGGAAGCAGGACATAAGCGTATTCTCATGACCGGCGAGATGACATGGTCATTGCAAGGTACGCCTGGTGCCGAGGAGATGGCGAAATACGAGGAGGACCTCAATCCACTGGTGGATAAGTATCCAGCAGTGACCATTGTTTGCCAGTACGATCTGAAACGCTTTAGCGGCGATGTTATACTCGACGCTTTGCTGACTCATCCATCGATTCTCGTGGCGCATGGCAGGGGGCTGGCGGCTGGTTTTTATGGCCTGTGATGGTCAATGGGGCCTTCTCTTCCCTATACCAGTCATAATAAGAGATATGGATTTTCTAGAAACAGCTTGAGTTGCTGAAGGAAGCGGCTGCCACTCGCCCCGTCCAGTACACGATGATCCGCCGACAGCGAAGCTTTCATCACCGGGCGTATCTCTAGCCGAGCAGTTTCACTATTTGCCGCGCATGAATAACTCATCGACTTTTTCCTCAAAAGCGCGAATACGGTACATGGTGTTCAGCATGGAGCGAAGCTGGGAAAGAGGGAGATCTGGCAGTTGCTCAGACATATCATGTCTCCTGCTATGAGATCAACAAAGATAAGGAAAAGATTTGTGTTGCGTATGTAAGTAACTGTACCATGTAAGGGTGCGCCTGTCAAGCGACAAGCGGACAAATTTCATCGGAAAATGTATTGACTTCTCTCGAAAAATCCTTATACTAAAGACTATCAAAGATAAGTATAGGTAACTCTTCAGGTACGTGCTCGATAAATCGGCACTCTACTCTTCGAGACTTCTCACCGCACGTACTCGATAAATCGGCCACCTTCGGTGGTGCTCGATAAATCGGCCACCTTCGGTGGTGCTCGATAAATCGGCCACCTTCGGTGGTGCTCGATAAATCGGCCACCTTCGGTGGTGCTCGATAAATCGAGGGGTGCTGAAGAGTTACGATATTGCTTAGGAAAGGAGAATTCTGTTCAGGCGAAGCCAAGACCTATTCCCTCGGTTTTTCGGATGGATCCATGAGACACGGTTGTCTCCCTCAAGTTATGCTCTCACTGGCCACCGGGGCTCAATCCCAGGTGACAGTATTTTCGAGAGATTGTAACGACAGTAACAAAATGCAGGAGGATGATTAAGATGAAAATCAGAGGAGAAGAGGTTCTTCTCCCATGTTCGATGATAGGTGGGTACCCGCGACCGCACTGGCTCCAGGGCAGGGTGTTCGGTTCCCTGCGTGAGCCGCTGTATCGCAGCATGGATCTTCGGGTGGCCTACGAGGACGCGGTTCGACTGGCTGCTCAAGACCAGGAGCGGGCTGGCCTCGATATCCTGGCCGACGCGCAACAATATTTCCCCTGGGAAGTCCCAGCCTTTCAGCTTGAGCCGATCTTCCACTTCAACACGGAGATGGTCGAGGGCTTCCGCCCCTGGGGGCCTCCCAACTCAATCAAAAAGTACGAAAAATTCTACATGGCCGAGTGTGTCGAGAAAATCAGCTGGGTTCGCCCTATCTTCGAAGGCGTGCTGGTAGCCATGCAGGGCGCGACCACCAGGCCGTTCAAGATCGGCTGCTTCGGGCCAGCGCAGAACAGCGTCATCGTGTCTGATCGCTACTACAACGACAACAAGGCCCTGGCCATGGATCTAGGTGCTGCGCTCAACGAGGAGTTCAAGTACCTCAGGGACAGGGGGCTGGAGGCCATACAGATCATCGACGTTCTCCCTACTTATCTTCAGGATATGTGGCAGGTTGAGGCACTGAACCGGATGCTCGCGGGCCTGGACGATCTCATCAAGATCTGGCACATCTGCTATGGCAGCGTGGATGGCCAGACCGACATCTGGGAAGATAAAGCAGCGGATATGATGCCGATGTTCGCGGAGGCGAATGTCACCGCCGTCCACTTCGAGTCATCCCATAGGGACTTCAGAGAGATGGACGCGTATCGGAAGTTCCCTCGGGACAAGGTCCTCGGCCTGGGCTTCATTGATGTGAAGGAGCCCAATATTGAGAAGCCGGAGCAGGTCGCCACGCGTATCCGACGAGTCCTGGATGCCGGCATCGTGCCGCCTGAACGATTGCTGGTGATGCCTGACTGCGGTCTGGGTTACATGAGCCGCAGTGTCGCCTCGGCTAAGCTGAGAGCGATGGGCGAGGGGGTCCGCATGGTGCGGGAGGAGTTGTAGGAGAGCCTCGCGACCTGAGTGCTGGAGGGCTGTGAACACACGGTTCTCCCTGGCACTCTCTCTTCATTGGGAAAGGAGGATTTTGCCCAGATTAGGTGAATTCATTCTCTTGGTCGGTTTTTGTTTGTATGGATAGTTAGCAGACATTGTTGTCTTTCTCTTTCTGCGAAAGGTCCTCCGATAAATCGGGGACCTACACTGTAGAATGCCGATTTATCGAGCATCGTTCGTAGAACGGCCGATTTATCGAGCACAGGAGGAGTCCATGAAGATTCGAGATCAAGAAATCACGCTGCCAACTAGTATGGTTGGAAATTACCCCAATCCCCGCTGGTGGGACGCTCACTTCGCCCGGTTCTTTTCTGGAGATCAATTGCCGCCAGATGCTTTTGACCGTGAGGCATTGGAAGATGTGATAGTTGCCCTGGCCCACGATCAAGAAATGGCAGGGCTGGACATTATTTCCGACGCTCGCGTGCAGGCCGATGACTATGCCGAGCAAGCCCTCTATTACTACTACAAGCGTATGGGCTATGACCTGCGAGGCGGCAATCTCGGCTTCCCCATCTATAGCCGCCTCCATGCTGCTACGGTGACCCAGGAAATCAAACGGCGCGGGCAGATGATGGTGGAACAGACCAGGGCGCTGAAGAGAGCGACGAATAAACCTATCAAAGTTCAGTATACCGGCATCCAGGTGTTTGCCCAGGCCACCAACGACCTGTACTACAAATCGAGCCGGGATCGTGCGATGGACATCGCTAAAGCGATCAACGAGGACATCTTAGAAGTTGACGCGCTGGGCGCGGATTTCATTCAGCTCGACGAGTTTACCTGGCCCTATGGCTTCGAAGATTGGGCTATCGAGGCGTTCAACCGGGCCGTGGAAGGCGTCAAGCACGCCAAGATCGTCTGCCACATTTGCTGGGGTAACTGGGGCGGCGCTCCTGCCTATCTCCCGGATGAGACGGCTCAACCCGGCAATATCTTTGATCTCACTATTCGCAAGGGCCCGACGCCAGGTGATAGTACCTATGTCATCCCAAAGGCCTACGATGCCAGGATTGATGTGCTGAACCTGGAAACAGGTGGTCGGCGGCGTGATCTGAGCGGCCTTGGCACAATACTCCAGCAGCATCCTCTGCCCAAACATATACAATACTGGGCTGGCGTGATCGATGTGAAAAGCACCATCACCGAAACCGCTGGGGAAGTGGCCGATCGTATCCGGCAGGTCTTGCAGTATGTGCCCGCCGATCAACTGGGTGTCACAACCGACTGCGGCTTGATCCTGCTCCAGCGCTACATCGCCATCGACAAGCTACATGCCCTCGCCGCCGGAGCAAATATTGTCCGGGAGGAACTGGCCCAAAAAGCTGTCGCTACGGCTGCGGCATAGTGCCCCGCCCCACCCCAAGGGCCTTTTACTGGTAGGTTTTTTGCGCACGGAGACAACGGAGACAATGGAGACAATGGAGACAATGGAGACAAGCGTCGTTCCACAAGGGCGCCCTGTCTGGCGGACAGGGAGTAGGTGGAACCCTGTCTGGGGGGCAGGGAGTAGGTGGTCCCCTTCCGAAAAACCTACCCTTGAGAGCCCCAAGGGCGGGGGCAAGCCCCGCCCCTACCATACACGGGCTTCGCAAGCCGATTCGTGGTATGGTAGGGGTGACCCTTGCGGTCACCCTGGGGTGGCTTAATGCGTATGGGGGGCTTGCCCCCGCCCTGGTTACCGGTTTCTGTAACTGGAGGGATGCTATGCCCATCTTGCTAGTCAAGTGCCCGGAATGTGGTCACGAATTTCAAGGGTTAGTTCTGGCGGGAACACATCCACCGGAGATCTGGGTCTGCTCCAAATGCGGGAGCAGAAAGGCCGAGGTAATGCCTGACAAAGAGCCGATCCCGCATCCCTGGGAGACCGAACACGGTAATGGGTTGTGTTCTTGTTGTCATCAAAGGTAGATCATGCGGCTAAAAGAAAAAGTGGCAATCATTACCGGCGGTGGTTCCGGTTTTGGCGAAGTGACAGCACGCCTCTTTGCTCGTGAAGGGGCGGCAGTTATGCTCGCCGATATCAATGGCAGCGCTGCGCAGGCAGTTGCCGCGTCTATTGTTGCTGAAGGCGGGCAGGCCAGTTGGGCGCATACCGATGTGACCTCCGCCGCGAGCGTTGAAGCGATGGTTCGTGCGACCCTGAACCATTTCAGGCATGTAGATATCCTCTTTAACAATGCAGGCATCGAAGGTTTTGGCTCAGTCATTGATGCGGATGAAAGCGCCTGGGATCGTATCTTCGCCGTCCACGTGCGCGGTGCGTACCTCTGCTCGAAGTATACTCTTCCATCCATGATCGAGAGCGGTCGTGGAGGTGTGGTCGTGAATGTCTCATCTGTGGCCGGTCTTGTTGGCATACGCAACATGACTGCCTATAGCGCGGCCAAGGGAGCCATTATCAGCCTGACACGCTCGATGGCTGTCGATTTCGCCCAGTACGGTATCCGTGTTAATTGCATCGCTCCCGGAACGACGATGACGCCGATGGGCCAGCGCTTAGTCGAGGGCGATACGCCAGAGCAGTTAGCGTTGAGGGTGAGTCGTTATCCGCTCAACCGTTTTGGACGACCGGAGGAAATCGCACACGCTGTCCTGTATCTCGCTTCGGATGAAAGCTCGTATGCGACAGGCACGTGCCTGGTTGTCGATGGCGGATTAACGTCTGTCTAGAATTGTATTTTTTCTTGTCTATCAAGATATGGATAGCTGCTATGGATCATTATGCATTGTGGATCAACGGCGAATCCTGGGATACTGGCAAGCATCTCGTGGTGACTGATAAAGCAAGTGGCGCTCCCTGGGCAACCATTAGCCAGGCTGGAACAGAAGAGGTAGATGCGGCTGTGACGGCAGCAAGCCAGGCGAGCAGAGTCCTGGATCCATGAAGCTGTTGCCGGAGGTGCATCACTGCTCACCGGGGGGCAGCGCGATGGTGCATTCCTGACCCCGGCAGTGCTGGCAAATGTACAGCCGCACATGCGCGTCGTCTGCCAGGAAACCTTCGCTCCGATTGTGACGTTGCAGGCGTATGAGACACTCGACGAAGCACTCTGCAGCGCCAACGACTCTGAATATGGTTTGCAGGCGGGCGTATTCACCAGTTCGCTCGCGGTTGCGCTGGCGGCGGCACGCGGCTTGCAGGTCGGTGGTGTAATGATTAATGATACGTCGTTCTATCGCGCCGGTCAGATGCCGTATGGCGGCGTCAAGCACAGTGGCATGGGGCGTGAAGGGCCGCACTACGCTATCGAGGAGATGACCGAGTTACGTCTGGTCGTCCTTAATCCTCAGAGTTGATTATTTGTAGCACCCCGATCTCCCTGTCTGGGGGACAGGGATTGAGTGGGTGACTCCTTGTAACGCGACAATAGAGATAGATGATCGTCTTCTTAGGCATGGTTCAAATGAAGGTGACAGTTTTCGCACGATGCAAGCTCAGAACTGTCACATCTGTTTGAACACCACTTGAACCATGTCTTAACTACTATCCTTCTTTGAAAGAGGTTCTTGATTATGCGCCTTGCGAACAAAACTGGCCTGGTGACAGGTGCGGGCTCCGGCATTGGAAGAGCTATCGCCCGCCGTTTCGCTGCCGAGGGGGTATCTCTGGTAATCAGCGACATCTCCGAAGCTGGATTGCGCGAGACGGCAGCGCTGATTGCTGGGGCAGGCGGTCAGACTGTTTCCGTCGTGGGTGACGTGGCGGAGCGAGCGGATGCAGAGCGCATGGTGCAAGCGGCAGTGGATCAGTGGGGGTGCCTGGATATCGTGGTGAACAATGCTGGGATTACCGGTTCCCACCAGGCGACAGTCGCCCACCTGACACCCGACGAAGAATGGGATCGCGTCATAGCGGTCAATGTGACCGGTGTATTTCGGGTCGCTA
>WNFT01004357.1_pt1 | contig 12366 bp, 9 predicted proteins | sample 5400191 | NCBI WGS metagenome assembly WNFT01 (sample SAMN13153359, study PRJNA577476) | soil metagenome | isolation source: 80 cm saprolite under Madrone tree | place: USA:California | collected 2016-06-14
GATCATTGGAGGCAACTCCAGCACCAGCAGCCCCACCACGTCGCTTGTGTTGCGATTGTACGCGCTATACACAGTAAGCATCGGGCCGGTGGTAATCACCTGGCCCACTTGATAGACGCCGCCAATCAGTCGAGGGTTTTTTCGCGCTTCTTCTAGCATAGACTGGCCCCTCATCGCCGCTTAAAGCAGCAAGTATCAATTGTACAGTTGCTGCTTGATATAGTCCTTTATTAATTGCCAGTTACCATTCTGCGGCAACACCACATCCTGGCCACCTCTATTTCCATTTGTCAAGACATTTGAAAAACTCAAACTCACACGATGCGCGTTATTCAAATCCATCTTCAGAGCGAACATGCCAAGGTCGGCCAGGGACAGGTTTGTATAAATGGTGCGTTTCAATGCATCCATCGCGCTAAACAGATGGGGCCAGGTATGCCAATCCTTCAACTTCGTCAGCGCAGCTTTCATGATAATCTGCTGGCGCGCCGAACGCGCAAAATCGGTTCCTTCCGCCAGGTTGACAGTCACATAACGGGCGCGAGCATACTCGATCGCCGTCTCACCATTCATGTGCTGTAAGCCCTTAGAAAAGTGTATAACCTTCCAGCCCGCATTAATGCTGGGATCATCATTTATTGGGTAATTGGCGGTAAACGAATCAGGCACATCTACGTCAACCCCGCCAATCGCATTGATAAAGTCGCGGAATCCGGTGAAATTGATAGTCATCCAGTAGTTGACCTGCAAACCGGTGACGAGCGAGACCTTCTGCGCCGTGGCAACACCACCGGCGACCGGGTCGGTGTTGTCAGCCCCGGCTGCTGTAGGGTAAACGGCATTGATCTTGGTATAGTTACCCGAATTGGCTGGATTCTGCACCCACAGATCGCGCGGCACGGAGATCAAGGTCGTATGGTGGCTTGACGGGATCAGACTCATGATGACCATCGAATCGGTCAGGTATGCGCCATCGTGGCCGCTGCCACCATAGCCCAGCATCAGTATGTTCACCCGGTCACTGCCCCCCATGTAGCCTGTTTGCGAGCTTAGCGGCGACTGCGTGGAAATGGCGGACCCGAAAGCCAATACCTTTTGTACCGTAGGAATGGCTATACTAAAAAACACCACCAGCAGCAAAAGCACGACCGCAAAGCTGATCAAACAACCCTTACGTTTATACGCCGGGCGGCGCGGCGGCTTTACTGGTCGCGCCGTACTCGGTCCAGGTCCCCCTATATATATCGGCCCCTGCGGCTGAGCATTGGGGTACGACTGAACGCCCTGGGGTGCAACCTTAGGCGCTTGCTGTACCGGAGCAGCCACAGGCGCATATTTCACCGTTGGCTCTGCTGCTCCTGGTGAATTCTGATACTGCTGAGGGGATGGAGGCTGATATTGGTATGGTCTGCGAATAGAGCGTCTTTGAGAGTCAGGCACACTCGCGGGGCCGGGGATGCTTCGATCCACTGCGGCATTGCCATTCGCCGCCTGCCGCGATCCCTGGGATAGCCGTCCACATTTGCCACAAAAACTGGCATCCTCAGGTATCTCCGAGCCACAAAATTCACACAAGCTCATAATAATCCCTCTCATTAAAAAACATTTAAGAAGAGCTTAGCCATACATAACACAGATCAATTATATCTTATCTATCCACCCCACTATCGCTCAATGTTACAAACGAACTAGCGCCCACGAAGTTGCGTTTTTCACCGCATCACGGCCAGGAGGCTCCCGGCTTTCAGCTATGGGGTCCCTGACTTCTTCGTCCAATCAAGCACCGCTGCCGCATCTTTCCCATGCCGCGTCGCAACGATTTCGGCCATAATCGCCAGGGCCATCTCTTCTGGCGAGGTAGCCCCTATATTCAATCCGATTGGCCCATGAATACGCCTGATTTGCTCCTCCGCTAATCCCTGCTTTCTCAATCGCTCGTCGCGCTCTTCCTTTGTTTTCCGGCTGCCAACCGCACCCACATAACCCACCTGGTGCGAAAGTACCACTTTCAAAGTAGGCTCGTCGAATTTAGGATCATGTGTCAACACCGCCACCGACGTGGACGGATACAGCTCCATCCTCTCCAGCACTTCATCAGGCCACGCGACGATCAATTCATCGGCATGAGGAAAACGTTCGCGCGTGGCGAAGGCGCTGCGCGCATCAATCACAACCACCCGGTAATTCAGCGTCTTGGCAAAAGTGGTCAGCGGAATGGCAATATGCCCGGCTCCGACAATCACCAGCGTAGGCGGGGGCGGGAAACCCTCTATGAAGACATCAAAAGCCTCTGCTCCCTCCGGCCCCTCAACGGCATAGGTGCGTGTCCCCGCGTCTGCACTCCAGATGGCGCGCTCAGCATCTTCAACCACCAGCGCATCAAGCGCCGCGTTGCCCAGTGTGCCGCGCGCACTCTTATCCGGCAATACCAGCAGCTTGGCGCCGACATGTTCCTCACCGCGCACCACCGTCGCCAGCGCCACGCCTTTTTCCTGCTTCAGCCGCTCTTTTAATTCTTCATAGAGATCGCCCATAACGCTCTCACCAATCTAATCGTTCAACAAACACATGTATAGTGCCGCCGCACGACAGGCCAATCTTCTCGAAATTCTCCTCTTCGCTGATCCCAAATTCGAGCATCTGCGGCTTCCCCGTTTTAATCACTTCCATCGCGGATTCCACGACCGCTGGCTCGACACACCCACCGCTGACCGAACCCGACAGCTCACCGCGCTCGCTCACCGCCAGCTTTGCACCCGGTCTGCGTGGTGCCGAACCATACATCGTCACTACAGTGGCAACCGCCACACGCTCGCCGCGTTCGCGCCAGCGCTCTACATCAGGCAATACATCGCGCATCGAAATCCTGCCTCCTTTCACCAACCTGACTGACGCTAGTCAGTAGCCGCGCAGCGGCGTTGGTTGGTGTCTTGCAATAGCTGATAGGCGACGCAGTCGTCCTATCACACCTTATACGCTATACACTCACCCTGGGCTTGCTCCACTCAGCCACCGCCTTGCGCCGTGCCGCCACGCTGCGCACCGGCCGGCTGTCGTCAATGGCTCCTAAAAGATTCCCCAGGCTAATCAGACTATCCAGATTATGTGCAGGCAAAAAATCATCGATATACGGCAGCGCGGTCTTCATGCCAATCGTCAATGGCCGGTAATCGGGCGACCCCAGTAGTGGATTCAGCCAGATCAGCCGGTGGCAGCTATGTTGCAGGCGATCCATCTCCACCTCCAGCACACTCGCGTCACCGCGATCCCAGCCATCGCTAATGACCAGCACCACAGCGCCGCGCCCCAGCACCCTCCTGGCCCACTTCTGGTTAAAGAAGTGCAGCGCATCGCCTATCCGTGTTCCGCCCGACCAGTCCTGCACCGTCTTGGCAACGTCGCGCACCGCATCATCAACATCGCGCCGCTTGAGCTGGCGCGTAACCCGCGTCAGCCGCGTCCCAAAAACAAACGCCTCCACATTCATCAACCCGTTCGAGATGGTATGAATGAAATGCAGTAAGAGCCGCGAATACAGACTCATCGAGCCGCTGATATCACAGATGATCACCAGCGGGCGTGGCTTATACTTGATCTCCCTCCACGTCAATTCAAGCAATTCCGCCCCGTACTTGAGATTCCGGCGCACGATACGCCGCATGTCGGGATACGAGCCGCGCCGGGCAGGCCTTTTACGGCGCGTTGGACGCTGCCCCAGGTTCCAGCGCATCTCGGCCATCAACTTTTTGGCCTCCTGCACCTCGTCCCACGTAAACGACTCGAAATCCTTCTTCCTCAACACCTCGATTGCGCTATACGCCGTGCCTTGCGGGTTGGACGTGTCGTCATCCTCCTCCTCCTTCAGGTACTCATCCACACGCCGCCTGCGTTCGCTCTCGCGCATCTCGGTACGCAGATCCTTGCGCTCGGCTGGCGCGTTGAGATGCTTCGCTAAGCGTTTGAGTTCCGATGGAGGCAGGCGCATCTGCCTCTCATCGCGCTTGGCCGTCCCAGGTGTATCGCCCGTCTTCTTCTCCTGCCGATCCCGCATGTACCAGTAATACAGGTACATCTGGTTGAACAAGGGCTCCTGTTCATGCCTGGGCAGCAGACTGCACTTGAGCGTATCGTAAAAATCTTCCTTGTTCGTTATGTCAACATAATTCAGCGTCTCAGCCAGGTCCAGCAGCTTACGCGGCCCTACATCGATACCTACCTCCCACAGAATACGCCCGAACTCGGTTAAGCGATAGAGCAGGCGCTCGCCACGCTCAATATCTAAGGGGCGTAAGGCAAAGTAGTCGCCATTCTCCTGGGGCAGTGCATTCATCAGGAAACTCCCTGGGCCTTCTTCAACATCTTGTGCATATCACTCCCGCCCACTTTCAGTACATCATCCTGGTACTTGAGCAGGGCGCCCAGCGTATCGCGCACCGGCCCCTCGACGAGTTCCAACTGGTCGAGCGCGAGCAGGGAACTGATCCAGTCAAGCGTCTCCGCGATACCCGGAGCCTTGAACAGGTCCGCGCTGCGCAGCTCGTGTACAAAGGCGCACACCTGTTTGGCCAGCCGTTCGGGTACCTCCGGCATCCGCGCCAGCACAATCGAATATTCTTTCTCCAGTGTCGGAAAATCGATCCAGAAATACAGGCAACGCCGGCGCAGCGCATCGTGAATCTCGCGCGTGCGGTTAGAGGTGATAATCACGACAGGCGTCTCTTTGGCGCTAATCGTGCCAATCTCAGGAATCGTTATCTGGAAGTCAGAAAGCAGCTCCAATAGGTACGCTTCAAATTCCTCGTCGCTGCGGTCCAGCTCATCTATCAGCAGCACGGGAGCCCTGGTGTTAGCCGGGTCGATAGCCTGCAGCAGCGGGCGCTGTATCATAAAATCGGGGCCGAAGATCTCCTTCAGCTCCTCCTGGCGATTGACACCCGCCGCCTCCATCAAGCGAATATGCAGCATCTGGCGTGTATAGTTCCACTCGTAGACCGCCGTGCTCACATCGATCCCTTCATAGCACTGCAAGCGGATCAACCTCGTATCGAGAATAGCCGCCAGAACTTTCGCAATTTCCGTCTTACCCACCCCTGGCTCACCCTCTAACAAAAGTGGCTTGCGTCGTTTGAGCGCCAGGAACACCGCCGTTGCCAGGCTGCGATCGGCTATATAACGCTGGGCAAACATCGCCCGCTGTACATCTTCAATTGTGGTCAACTGTTCCTGGTCCAATCAGGCCTCCAATAAAAAACTAGTGCCTTCCAGCACGAATAAGTCAGCTACACATATTCTATGCTATACTTAAGGAAGTATGCAAGTTGACCCGCCTACGAAGCTCCCATACTAACAGACCCCCATCTTACCGCAAATCATACAACGCCAACCCCGTCTTCGCCTCCACCAGCGACAGCAGCGCTTGCATCTGCCGGTTATACTCATCGAGCGGAAGAGTGGGTTTCAGACCTGAAAAGTATGTCTTGCGCTGGACCCATGTCCACCGTACTATATCCCTTGCGCTCGATAGCTCATAGGTAATAGCCGCCCCACTTTTCTGCGCCCCAAACGTACCGTACAGAGCAAACAGACGCGCCTCTTCCCACATCACCGTACTAGTCCTGCCTGCATAACGTGCGGTGAGACCATGCTCTGTCACCTTAACCTGCTGACGACTTAAAAATAATACAACGAACAGGAAAGAGAGTATCAAGACGACAAGTATGGAAAAGCTCACAAGAAAAAAGAGCAGGCGATTAGATGTAAAGAGCAAAGAGCCTTTATCGAAAAAGGTAAAAGCTCCCGCGAAAAGCAATGCCATCAGCACTGCCGCTCCTGTCATCCAAAGCAAAAACTCTTTATGGTAACCTAAAGTAATGGTGGGAGGCAGCCGCATTAAAGCTGCATGTGGAGTGGGTTGCTCTGCAGCAAGTAAAGTTCGATCCCCTTGCACTGCCGCAAAACGTCGCTGCTCAATGCCTTTCCAGTATCGTACCTGAGGAATGTTTATCGCAAGGTTCAAGGCGCTGATTACCAGCATGAGGAGCCAAAGAGAGAGTATTGGACTCTTTGAAAAATGCTGTCCACTTCCAAATACAGCATCTATCACAAATGAAACGACGATCAACGCTACCTGGCAAGCAGTGGCGAAAAACCAAACAAAGCACGCCGTGCGCAGCGTTGCCAGGATAGGATTGGCCTTAATCACATTCCTCTCCTCGAGGAATCGTCTGACATTCGTGTGCATACCCTCTCCTTGGCTCCTCTGCGGTCGTCCAGAGGCTCTCATGACATTCGCATCCTAAATGAATCACGCAGAAGGAGCTATTTTGAATACAGCAGCATGAATAGGGGACGCAAGCGATCACCTGAGTTCACGTAGCTAAGCCAAGGTTCAAATGACTGTGACAGTTATGACTCTAAAGCAAGCAGCCGAGTCTGTCAAGACTTTTGTGTAAATGGCATTTGTTTGGGTCATTCCAGGTTGCCTGTGTCAAAAGAGAAAATCAGGCATTCTTTACACACTCTTCTGAGCTCCTATTCAACAACGAGCAGATATCCTGAGTATCTTGACGGCACGTCTTTTGTCAGATTAAGATAGCGAAGAGAGAAATATCGTGTGAGAGAATTACCAAAAACCTGGTGGTGCTCAAGTACATGAACCACCGATGGCAGCCAATCGGAGCGGACGTTTGAAACAACATCTTTCAGCGGCACACACTGGCCAGGACGCCGTCGCAACAACACCGGACAATAGTGGCCCGCGCTTGCAGGGACGCTGGCTTGCAATCGCACGAGCAGTATGGATTATTCTTGCGCTGTTGCTACTTGCCAATTTCATTGCGAGCATTCCTGCCACCTATGGCCAACTGCGTACCATCTGTACCAACTCGACTTTTGGGCATTGCAATATCTGGCAAGCGACGCCAGCGAACATGCAGGCGCTCCATCGTCTGGGCCTTTCTCTCGACACCTATGCTGTGTACACGCTCACAATCGATGTGATCGCTTCCCTCGTGTTCCTGGCGGTGGGCGCCGTGATTTTCTGGCGCAAGTCTGATGAGTGGATTGGTCTCTTCGTCTCGCTCGTGTTGGTGATCTTTGGCTCATTCGGTATCTCGGACTCGCTCGCAGGAACATTCATCACCGGGCAGACTCCTGGTGCTGTCAAGCTGCTGTATCTCCTGCTCATCTTCCAGTGGCCTGCGCTGGGTGCATTGTTGTTGACGTTTCCGACAGGACGGTTTGTCCCGCGCTGGAGCTGGATAGTGTTGCTCTTCTGGCTGCTTCAGGATGGGTTCTTCAGCTTTGGCAATATCGGGAACTGGCCGCTGGTGCTCATCGCAGCAGATCTCCTCCTCCTGTTGGGAAGTACCGCGGGCATCCAGGTCTATCGCTATCTGCGCGTCTACAACCCGGTGCAGCGCCAGCAGACCAAGTGGCTTGTCTATGCCTTTAGCGTTATCGTAGTGCTGGAAGTCCTTCATCTCGCCATTGGTGGACTTGTGCCAGCATTCAACCAGCCCGACTCGCCCTACCGCTTAACCAGGGCAACCATGACCATAATCTTCTTTCTGCTTATTCCGCTCTCCATTGGCATTGCCATTCTCCGCTACCGGCTGTGGGATATTGATGTCATCATCAACCGAACGCTCGTCTATGGCACGCTAACTGCGATGCTGGCCCTGGTCTATGCAGGTCTGGTGATTGCCTTGCAATCCCTCTTGCATAGACTGACCGCGCAAGCAGCAGAGAACCCATTGGCGATAGTGGCCTCGACTTTAGCGATCGCTGCGCTGTTCAATCCCCTGCGCCGGCGTATTCAGGCATTCATCGACCGTCGCTTCTATCGTCGCAAGTATGATGCAGCGCGCACACTGGAAGCTTTCAGTGCTACCATGCGCAATGAGGTGGACTTGAACCGGTTGAGCGAGCAGTTAGTGGCAGTAGTTCAGGAGACGATGCAGCCAACATTTGTCTCACTCTGGTTGCGCAAGCCCGAACACGAGGGGCAGCTACATAGAGATAATTGAGACTCTTCTGCTGGTTTGATTACTATCTTGAATTCCTGCTCATTCACCATCTTCGTACTCCTTTTCCGCTTTCAATCGCTCTCGGTACACCGCCTCACAACCACGCACGAGGCTACGGAAACGGTGCTGCAGGAGTTTCAGATCACCCTTTGCCATTTCCTGAAAGATGAGGCCTTTTAAGAAGTGAGTTTTGGCCACCAATGAGAGTGTGTGTGAGCGCAAATCGGCATCGGATCATCTTGAAGCATTACACAGCGATGCGCTTGTATCTCTTGTAATTCATCAAGTGTTTTGAAATATCTGTTTGCTGATGATCACACACATTTTCGTTTAATTGTCCTTCGCCTGCTCGAAGGAGGGTCGCGCAGGTAAATATCGTATAATTGTTTTTGAGAGATACTGGGAGGTCATTACCGTCACATAAAAACCGTATGCACGCCGGCAGGATGGGAAAAAGGAGAATCTGCATCATGGAAAGCACGAGAACCATACTAAGGCTTGGCCAACGGGAACCGGGTCAGTCATCTCGCCCTTCCCAAAACAACTCTAACGCACCAGGCGGACGACCTGGAGGGTCTGCACCGCAAGGAACCCCCCCCAACAGGCGGGGCTTCTGGCTGCAATGGCTCATCTTCATCGTCGTCATCAACCTGATCTTCTACGCACCGCTCATCTTTAGTTCATTGAGTGGGCAGCAGTCGACGATCAACCTGTCATACACAAGCTTCCTTCAGCAGGTGCAGAAGGGCAATGTGAAGGACGTGACGCTCACAGGCAATAATATTTCCGGCGACTTCAAAACGCCTATTCATCAGCAGCAAAGCGGCACCGGGAACAACACCGCTACGTATCCGCGTTTCACAAGCTATGCGCCGGATACGGGCGATCCCAGCTTGCTTCCCTTGCTAGAGAAAAACGGCGTCCAGGTCACTGCTCAGCCCGTGCAGATTCCCTGGTGGCAGACGGCCCTGACGATCCTGCTCAATGCTTTACCCGTCTTGCTGCTGGTCTACTTTGGCTACATGCTCCTGCGCAGCATGCGGCAGTCGCAGCAAGGAGGAGGCATCTTTGGAGTGGGGCGCAGTCGTGCCAAACTGTACAACGAAGAGCGCCCATCGACGACCTTCGCCGATGTGGCGGGTGTCGACGAAGCCAAGCAGGACTTGCGCGAGGTGATCGACTTCCTGCGCAATCCACAGCGCTACCTCGCGATTGGGGCACATATTCCCAAAGGCGTACTGCTGGTCGGCCCTCCAGGCACCGGCAAGACCTTGCTAGCACGTGCAGTCGCAGGCGAGGCAGGCGTGCCTTTCTTTAGCGCCAGCGCCACCGGCTTTGTCGAACTGTTCGTCGGCGTGGGAGCCAGCCGCGTGCGCGACCTGTTTGAGCAGGCCAAGAAAAACGCTCCCTGCATCATATTTATCGACGAGATCGACGCGATCGGGCGAACGCGCAGTGGCGCCGCGGCCTTTGCGAGCAATGATGAGCGTGAACAGACGCTGGAGCAACTGCTAGTGGAGTTGGATGGCTTCGAGACGCACGATGCCATTGTGGTGATTGCCGCCACGAACCGCCCTGACGTCCTCGATCCAGCCTTGCTGCGGCCGGGGCGTTTCGACCGGCAGGTCACGGTAGATTTGCCCGAACGACGTGGGCGCGAAGCCATCCTGCGCATCCACGCGCGCAACGTCCCCCTGGCGCCTGATGTGAACCTGGAGGACCTGGCACGGGCGACACCGGGCTTCTCGGGAGCAGACCTGGAAAACCTGGTGAACGAGGCGGCGCTGGCCGCGGCGCGGCGAGGCAAGACACAGGTGGAACGCAGGGACTTCGAGGATGCGCTCGACAAACTACTGCTGGGAGGCAAACGGGAAGCCTTGATGGATGAACGGGAGCGCAGGATCGTAGCCTACCACGAAGGCGGGCACGCGCTGGTGGCAGCGGTGCTGCCCGATGTCGATCCGCTGTACAAAGTGACGATTGTGCCACGCGGGCGCGCGCTTGGTGCCACCCAGTTCCTGCCAGAAGATGACCGACGCAACTTACCGCGCACCTACCTCATGGAGCGACTGGCCGTGGCCCTGGGCGGTCGCAGCGCGGAGGAACTCGCGCTGGGAGACATCACCTCGGGTGCGGAGAGCGACCTCAAGGAAGCCACCCAGTTGGCACGGCGCATGGTGACCGCGTGGGGCATGGGCGAGCAAACGGGCCCGGTGGTCTATGACCTGGCGAGCGATGGTTCCTACCTCAACCAGCAACCGCTGGAAGACCACAATCGGGTGTACTCGGAGGTGACGGCACAGCGCCTGGATACAGAGGTCGAGCAGCTGATTACGCAAGCCCATCAGCAGGCTCGAAGCGTCTTGACCGAGCACCGCGATGCCCTGGAACGCCTGGCGCAGGCTCTCCTGCAAGAAGAGGTACTGGAGCGCGAACAGGTGCTTGCCATCGTTAATGGGGCGCAGAAAACACAGGCTGGTGCAAGTGGCGAGAAAGCATCCCAGAGCCCGCCAGTTCCAAGTAGCTAGATTGCAGAAAGCCACTCAACGAAAGCAGAGTAAAACAACAAAAAGACCATGCTACCTTTCTTCAGGGAGGTTAGCAAGCCCTCACCAATCCCTGGACCTAGCTGCTATAATATCCCCGTGAGCAGCATGATCACATTGTAATCGTCTCTAACCATCTACCAGCTCATCCAAAGCGGAACGACAACCAAAGAGGACAAAATCGCATGATCTCGTTCCCGACAATCTTACTGCGATTGGGAGTGGCAGCTCTACTCGGCGCCATCATCGGCGTCGAGCGCGAACAAAGAGAACGCGGGGCCGGTATGCGTACCCTCGCGCTTGTCTCCCTTGGTTCCGCTCTCTTCACCATCATCTCGGCCTATGCCTTCTTGGACCTGCTTGCTATACCCCACGTGACGCTCGATCCCACACGCATCGCCTCTTACATCGTCGCCGGCATCGGCTTCCTGGGCGCGGGCACCATCTTCCTGAGCCGTGAAAGCGAGCGCGTCAAAGGACTTACAACCGCAGCCTCTATCTGGGTAATCGCTGCAATCGGCATAGCCTGTGGCGCTGGAATGCTGCTGGAAGCTACAGCCACAACGGCTATAGTGCTCATCGTGTTAGTCCTACTACGGTTCGTGGAAGATGCTATCGTACCTCACAGCATGGCAGGCACATATCACCTGCACCTGAACGTTACATCGGTAACGGGCCAGCTCATTGCCAGCATTTACGACATCTGCTCTCGTAATAGCATCACCGTCGAGAAACTAAGCGTACAATCTGAACCGGAGGGTGAAGTCATCGGACTTATCTGCCGGGTTCCTGGCCAAGGAGCTTTAGCCAAAGTAATCAGCGAACTGCGCGCACTCTCCGGCGTCAACGCCATCCAAGCGAACCCACAAGGCACACTGATGGAATTAAAAGGCGCAAAACACAAAGCATCTTGAACAACATCAACCTCCGGGTATGCTATACTTTTCTTTTAGAGAAGGCATTTTCACCTCCCGGAGTAAATCCCAGGGCAGGGATTCCGCTCCGTGATCACTGGCGATGACAGAGGCATCATACCCATTTTCTGTCATACTGAAGAGAACCAACCACGGAGTGATGACGATGACAAACCAATCTCAGAAAACTATCCTCTGCATTACCAGCTACGAAAAAGGCCAGGAATTCATGCGCGAATGCAAGCGCCGGGGATCTTATGTAATCTTATTGACCGTGACAACGCTTGAGGACGCGAATTGGCCCCGTGAGAGCATCGATGAGCTATTCTACATGCCCGACCTGTCAAAAGTGGACGAGGTGATTCGCGGTGTCAGCTTCCTCGCCCGCTCGCGCATCATCGATCGCATCGTTGCCCTGGATGATTATGACGTCTTAACGGGAGCAGCCCTGCGAGAACACCTGCGCATACCAGGAATGGGCGATACTACCATGAGGTACTTCCGTGATAAACTGGCGATGCGTGTTAAGGCGCAGGAGCACGGCTTCCCCGTGCCCGAATTCGTCCATGTCCTGAACTACGGCAGGCTCCACGAGTACATGGCGCGTGTGCCACCACCCTGGATGCTCAAACCGCGCCTCGAAGCCTCCACCATTGGCATCGCCAAAATCAATACCCCTGAAGAATTATGGTCGCGCCTGGACGTGCTCGGCGACCAGCAATCCTTCTACCTGTTAGAGCGTTACATCTCCGGCGACGTATATCATGTCGATTCCCTTGTTTTCGACCGCCAGGTAGTCTTTGCCGAGGCCCATCGCTATGGTCGCCCTCCCCTGGAGGTGTTTCACGAAGGCGGCATATCCACTACCAGCACGCTTCC
>WNFT01004358.1_pt1 | contig 12365 bp, 9 predicted proteins | sample 5400191 | NCBI WGS metagenome assembly WNFT01 (sample SAMN13153359, study PRJNA577476) | soil metagenome | isolation source: 80 cm saprolite under Madrone tree | place: USA:California | collected 2016-06-14
AGCTTGGCGATGCGGAAATCGAGCAGGCGCTCGAGCAAATAGGTCTCGCCGCCCGCAAGCACGAGCCGCATCATCCCGGTGGTCGGTTTGTAGAAACCGGTGATGCAGTTGAAGACCGTGGTCTTGCCGGCGCCGTTCGGACCGATCAGCGCCGTGATATCGCCCCGCCGCGCCGTGAAACTGACATCGTCCACTGCGAGCAGGCCGCCGAAGCGCATGGTCAGATGCTCGACCGCAAGGATCGGATCGGCGCCGGGCGCGTTCATCCGTGCCCCTCCTCGACGAGGCTCGCGGCAATCGGCTTGCGCTCTTTCAGAAACACCGAAGGCGCGCGCGTCGCAACCAGTCCGCGCGGCCGCCAGATCATGATCGCCACCATGGCGAAGCCGAAGATCAGCATGCGGTACTGCGCGAACTCGCGAAAAAGCTCGAACCCCCCGAGCATGACCACGGCGGCGACTGCCACGCCGAGCTGCGAGCCCATGCCGCCGAGCACCACGATGGCGAGCACCAGCGCCGATTCCGCGAAGGTGAAGGATTCGGGGCTGATGAAACCCTGGCGCGTGGCGAAGAAAGATCCGGCAAATCCGGCGAACATGGCGCCCATGGCAAAGGCCGTGAGCTTGGTGCTCGTGGTGTTGATGCCGAGCGAGCGGCAGGCGATCTCGTTCTCGCGCAACGCCTCCCAGGCGCGCCCGATCGGCAGCCGGCGCAGCCTCAGCGTGAAGGCGTTGGTCACGAGCGCGAGCAGCAGGATCAGGTAGAACATGAACACGACCCGGTGCGTCGGCGAGTAGTCGAGGCCGAAGGTCGCCGCAAACCCGCCCTCCTGGTCGGCGAAGGCAAGGCCGAAGAACGACGGTCGGGGAATGCTGGCAATGCCGTTCGGGCCGCCGGTGAGGCTCTGCCAGTTGATCAGCACCAGGCGGATGATCTCGCCGAACGCGAGCGTGACGATCGCGAGATAGTCGCCGCGTAGGCGGAGCACCGGAAAGCCGAGCAGGACGCCCCACAACGCCGCGAGGCAACCGGCGATCGGCAGGCAGATCCAGAACGACAGGCCGAAATTGATCGCGATCAGCGCGTACGAATAGGCGCCGACCGCATAGAAGGCTACGTAGCCGAGGTCGAGCAAGCCGGCGAGGCCGACCACGATATTGAGACCCCAGCCGAGCATCACGTAGGTCAGGATCTGGATGCTCAGATCGAGGATGTAGCGGTTGTCGTAGAACAGCACCGGTACCGCGACCGCAAATGCCAGCAGTGCCGGACCGGAGAGCCGTTTGACGTATCCGATCGCATCCTTGTAGAGCGCGACCCGCTCTGCGATCGTGCTCTTGACGCCGTCGGGGATCAGTCGGCCGAGCGCGACGAGTGCGCCGTCCACGACGAGTGCGCGTGCAAGGCTCGCCGCGAATGTCGCGGCGACCAGGATGCCGAGCATCGCGAAGCGCGGGGTGAGATCGAGCGCGCCGCTCGGCCCCTGTTCGGTGCGTATCCCGATCAACAGCGAGAACAGGCCGAACGCGACGAGGGCGGAAAGGAAGGCGCTCCTGAACGCCGGCGCGAGCGGGAAAGTCCGTCGGGTGACGATCTCGGCGGTGTCCGACACGCAGGCGTCCCGCGCTCTCTAGAGCGTGTTTCGGTCGGAGCGATCCATCCATTCCTCGCCATGCCACCGGGAACAAATGTCCGGGGACATGACGAAGCGCGTGGATGGAAGCGGGCGGAACATGCTTTTAGACCTTTTCGACCTCGGGACGCCCGAGAATGCCGGTCGGCAGGAAGATGAGCACGATGACGAGAATCGAAAACGCCGCCACGTCCTTGTATTCGATCGAAAAATAGGCGGACCAGAAGGTCTCGATCAAGCCGATCGCCAGGCCTCCCAGCATCGCGCCCGGCAACGATCCGATGCCGCCGAGGACCGCGGCCGTGAACGCCTTCACGCCGGCGACGAAGCCGATGAAGAAGTCGATCACGCCGTTGTAGAGCAGGTACATGATGCCGGCGACCGCGGCGAGCGCCGCGCCGAGCACGAAGGTGAGCGAGATGGTGCGGTCGGTGTCGACGCCGACGAGCGCCGCCATCGTGAGGTCTTGCTCGCAGGCGCGCATGTCGCGGCCGAGGCGAGTCCTGCCGACGAGGAACGAGAAGGCCAGCATCAGCACCACCGTGGTGAGCACCACGATGATCTGAATGTTCGACAGCTGGACGACGAAACCCTCGCGCTCGAGCAGGCTGTAGCCGCCTTCGATGAGCGGGGGCAGCGGCTTGACGCGGGCGCCCTGGGCGATCTGCACGTAATTCTGCAGAACGATCGACATGCCGATCGCCGAAATGAGCGGCGCAAGCCGGAACGAGTGCCGCAGCGGCCGGTAGGCCAGACGTTCCACCGCCCAGCCGTAGAGCGCGGTGAGCGCCATGGCGACGATGAGCACCGCGACGAGCGCCAGCGGGATCGCGGTCACGCCGAGCGCCACCAGCATGAGAAAGGCGATCAGCGCGATGAACGCGCCCACCATGAACACGTCGCCGTGGGCGAAATTGATCATGCCGATGATGCCGTAGACCATCGTGTAGCCGATGGCGATCAGGCCGTAGATCGAACCCAGCGTCACGCCGTTGATGAGCTGCTGGAGGAAATATTCCATGCGTTCGCTGCGCCTCTGGAGAACCGCGATGCGCTCGAATGCCGATCGACCCTGCCTGCGATCCCGGCCGCCGAAGCCGTTCCGAGCGCCTTCGCGAACAGCCTGTCGCGAAGTCTTAACAGGGGCACAAAGGCGCGGCAACGGCGCGCACTCTCGAGCTGCAGCTCTCCTTCTGACGTCCCGCTCGCACCTGCGTCGCGGGTGCCGATGAGCGGAGCCGAACGGGAGGGCCGACCCCCCTTTCAGGGGATCATCCGCCTCGAAGGTGCTCATCGCAAAACGATGAGCACCTTCGGGATCTTTGAGCACCTTCGGGATCTTTGAGCACCTTCGAGGTCTTGAACCTGGTCGGATCGTCAACCGCCGCCACATAGGTCAGCGCCACGATCGCACCGACCCCGGCGTCGACATCAGCAGCCGCGCCCGCGCGTCGCTCCGTGCGATTGCCCGCACCCGCTTCTCCAAGCCGCTCGACCGCAAGCCCGCCCGGCGCCATCCCGGCGTAGAGCCACTGCGACAACGGTCCCGCCTCGAGCCCGATCCGCGCCAGCTCCAGTCCCAACACGCGCCGCGGCGCCCCGATTTCGTTCCGCCGATCCCGGCTTTCGTGCCTTTCCGGCGTGGCTGCGGCGCGCCATTTTCGCATCGACGATGCAAGTAAGATTCGCCTGGGCGCCGAGGCTCGTATCGCGCCGATCGGCAGCCGCATGCGAGGGAGGAACAGCGATGAGCCGGCAAAAATCCGAAGACACTATCGCCGCCAGGGGTCGCCCGTTCACCGGGGCCGAATATCTCGAGAGCCTGCGCGACGGGCGCGAGATCTGGATCAACGGCGGGCGGGTCGACGACGTCACCGCGCATCCGGCATTCCGCAATGCCGCGCGCACCATCGCCAAGCTCTACGATGCGCTGCACGATCCGCGGACCAAAGCCTCCCTCACCTCGCCGACCGACACCGGCTCGGGCGGATTCACCCACCGGTTCTTCCGCGTCGCGCGCTCGCGCGAGGATTTGATCGGCCAGCGCGAGGCGATCGCCGATTGGGCGCGCATGTCCTACGGCTGGATGGGGCGCACGCCCGATTACAAGGCGTCGCTGATGAACACGCTCGGCGCCAATTACCAGTTCTACGACAAGTTCGCCGACAACGCGTTGAGCTGGTACAAACGCGCCCAGGAAAACGTCCTGTTCATGAACCACGCCATCGTCAATCCGCCGGTCGACCGCGGCAAGCCGGCCGATCAGGTGAAAGACATCTTCATCACCATTCAGAAAGAGACCGACGCCGGCATCTACGTCTCGGGCGCCAAGGTGGTCGCGACCTCCTCGGCCCTCACCCATTACAATTTCCTCGGCCAGAACGCCGCCATGCCGATCGACGATTCGGATCTCGCCGTGATGTTCATCGCGCCGATGAACGCGCCCGGCGTGAAACTCATCTGCCGCACCTCCTACGAGATGGCGGCGAGCGTGCTGGGCACGCCGTTCGACTATCCGCTCTCCTCGCGCTTCGACGAGAACGACGCCATCTTCGTGTTCGACAACGCGTTCATCCCGTGGGGGGACGTGCTGCTCCACCGCGACGTGGAAAAGATCAAGATCTTCTATCCGCGCTCGGGCTTCCTCGCCGGCTACCAGTTTCAGGGCTGCACCCGGCTCGCGGTAAAGCTCGACTTCATGGTGGGCATCATCGCCAAGGCGCTGCGCGCGACCGGGGCCGACGAGTTCCGCGGCAACCAGGCGATGCTGGGCGAGGTGATCGCCTGGCGCAACCTGTTCTGGGCGATCTCCGACGCAATGGCGATGAACCCGGTGGCGTGGGTCGCCGACACGGTGCTGCCCAACCAACAGGCGGGCGCGAGCTACCGGGTGTTCGCCGGCGATGCCTATGCGCGCATCAAGGAGATCGTGGAGAAGATCGTCGCCTCGGCGCTGATCTATCTTCCGTCTTCGGCGCGCGACTTCAAGAACCCGGCAATCGACAAGTATCTGGCGCGCTACGTGCGCGGCTCGCACGGCATCGATTACAAGGAGCGCATCAAGATCATGAAGCTGTTGTGGGACGCAGTCGGCACCGAGTTCGGCGGCCGCCACGAGCTCTACGAGCGCAACTACGCCGGCAACCACGAGGACATCCGCATCCAGGCGATGTTCAACGCCAAGGGCTCGGGCGCGCTCGACGACATGATCGCGCTCGCCGAGCGCTGCATGGCCGACTACGACGAGAACGGCTGGCGCGATCCGACCTGGCTCGATCCCGACGACGTGGCCTACCGCGGTCCCGGGCACTCGGCGCGCCCGTCTGGGAATGGAACTCAGCTAGATGATTACCGTTAACCTCGACGGCTTCGCGGCCGAATGGTCCCCCACGCGCCCACGCGTGTGTAGCTGCCGGGCCACGCTTGGGAAAATTCCGGCGCCAAGCGGTCAATCGTCCTTGTGACCGTCGATCGCGTCGGTAGCGTAGCGCGTCGGAGCCTAGCCTGGGTGCATCTCGACACCGACGCCTTCAACGAGACCGGCGGCAGCGGTGTTGCGGCGCTTGCCGGATCGAGCAACACCGACGACGTCGGCTATTCCACGCTCGGCGCCCGCGCGGCGACCAATTACCTCTTGCCGAACGGCATGATGCTGACCCCGCGCGCGTCGCTCGCCTGGCAGCACGCCTTCGGCGCGGTGACGCCGACCGCGGCGCTCGCCTTCCAGAGCACCGGCGCTGCCTTCGGCATTGCCGGCGTGCCGCTCGCGCGCGACGCCGCGCTCGTCGAAGCCGGGCTCGATCTGCAAGTCACCGCGCAGGCGAAGGTCGGCGTCGTCTATGCGGGCCAACTCGCCGACACCACCCACGACCATTCGGTCAAAGGCAACTTCACCTGGCGGTTCTGAAGGTCCAGCGCGTCGCTCGATGAGAGAAACGCACGGGGAGCCCGAAGCCGTCCCAGGCACCTGGACGCAACCAGCGCGGCTCGGTTGCTCGAGCGGGGATTCCCGGACAGGATATTGCGGTCGGCCTTTGTGCCTTCGGGTCGACATCACCCGGCAGGTCGAGATGCGGCGCACGATAAATTGGCGGCGGGGCAGCGCACTGGGCGCGCTGCTTCTTGGTGTTTGGGTTCCCTTTTCGGTTGCTCGCTCGGAGCCTGCGGCCGAATGGCCCAACACGTTCGTTTCCCGCATCGAGGCGCTGGCGCTGATGCAAACCCTTAGCGCCGAGATCCTGGCCAGCCGCAGCGCCACTTCCATCTTGGAGAAATGGTGCGTCAGCCATCGGCTCGCCGGCACCGCGGAGCCGAAGATCGTGGCGCGCCTCATCAGGGAAGAAGACAAGCCGCCAACGCTCGAGCAGCGGCAACGGCTCGAGGTCGCTTTCGGCGAGGAGATCAAATTCCGCCGCGTGCAGCTGCTGTGCGGCGATCGCGTCTTCTCGGAAGCAGACAATTGGTACGTGCCCGGCCGATTGACGGCGGAGATGAACCAGCTGATCGAGACGACGACCACGCCATTCGGCAAGGCCGTGCAGGACCTGAAACCGTACCGCCTGACCTTCGAGGCGACGGTGTTGTGGTGGCCCGTGCCCGAGGGCTGGGAAACCAGGCCGATGGTCGCCGAGCCTCGAGATGCCGCAACGAGCCTTCCGATTCCGGACTCGTTGTTCGCGCATCGCGCGATCCTCTATACCAAGGACGGCAAGCCGTTCTCGGAAGTGCACGAGGTCTACAGGCGCGCGCTGCTCGATTTTCGGCCGCCCTCGCCATAGAGGCCCCATGTCACCGCGAGCTTCTGCCGCGTATCCACGTCTTCTTTCGTGCAAGAACCGATGTGGGCGCCGCTGACCAGCAGGGCGCTCGTCCGTCCATCAAAGCCGTTTATCTCCTAACCGTTGTGACTCGCCAGCATCGGGGCCGCGATGCGCTCGAGTTCGGCCACACATTCCTGGGGGCTCTTGCCGGTCGTATCGAGCGCGCTCTCTGCGCGCGCATACCCAGCCTCGCGTTGCGCCAGAAGGCCTTTCAAATGCTCGAGCGCCATGGGATTGCCGTGCATCGGCCGCATGTCGCCTTGACGGGTCACGCGCGCAAGGTGCTCCTCCGGCGCTGCCCTGAGCCACACGGTCTTGAACGATCCGAGGATAACATCGAGCGCCTCCCCGTTGCCCACGATGCCGCCGGCGGTCTCCAGCACAATGCGGTCGTTGCGACGGGCGAGGTCTCCCACCACCTCGTTCTCGATCGTCCGATAGGCCTCCCCTCCGCCGAGATTAAACAGGTCGTCGAGACTCATTCCGACTCTCGTCTCAACCTCCCGTGTAATGCTGAGAAACGGCAAGCCATGCCGTTGCGCAAACAGGCCGCCGATCGTCGACTTGCCAGCGCCTCTCAAGCCCAGCAGGGCAATCCCCTTCAAGGCTCGGCGCCGGTCCTTGAGGTAGCGCGCCAGGTGCGGGATGGCGCCTTCCTTCTCGCTGAGCGACATGCCGGCGAGTAGATCCGCCAATGGGCCATCCACCGGCTGTACGCCTGGGCCGGTAGCGGTGACCCCTCGAGCAGTTGGCAGAAGGCCAGACAGGTCGACGGCCAGGGCATCCGCCACCCGAACCAGGATGCCGACCGAAGGGTTCGCCTGGCCCTTCTCCAGCTCGTTGAGGTAGCGCTCGGAGACACCAGCCGCGGCGGCCAAGCGCCTGCGTGAAAGGCCGACCTGCGCCCGCGTTGCGCGGACCCTGGCGCCAATCGCTCTTGCGATCTCTTCCTGCTGCATGACGAAAAAACATCCTGCTCCGGCAGACGGTTGCTCAGTCGGAAATATAATTCCGAGATATGTTCTGTCAATCCTTAAAACGGCCACTGATTTGGCCTAAATGGGCGCATGACATAATGACGCATGCAGTTTACATCCTCTGTTCTATGTATTATACATCCGTCAATCGTCGAAGCGCGAGGCCAGAATGACATATAATGCACTGTCCCCTTCAAGCGATTCCGGCGAGTCCCGTCGACTCATCGATTTCCGCCGATCGCCCGAGACCTACCGTCATTGGAAGCTCCGCTTCGCAGGCGAGGTGGCCGAGCTCGCCATGGACGTCGACGAGAACGCGGGTCTCTTCGAGGGGTATCAGCTGAAGCTCAACTCCTATGACCTCGGCGTCGACATCGAGCTGGCGGACGCTTTGCAGCGGCTGCGCTTCGAGCATCCGGAGGTCAAGGTCGTCATTCTCAAGTCGGCCAAGGACAAGGTCTTCTGCGCCGGCGCCAACATCCGCATGCTGGCGGGCGCGACGCATTCCCACAAGGTCAATTTCTGCAAGTTTACCAATGAGACGCGCAACGGCATGGAGGACAGCTCCGAGTTCTCCGGCCAGAAGTTTCTCTGTGCGATTCGAGGCACGGCTGCTGGGGGTGGTTACGAGCTGGCGCTCGCCTGCGACCGGATCATCCTCGCCGACGATGGCGCCTCGACGGTTTCGCTGCCCGAGATCCCGCTGCTCGCCGTCCTGCCCGGTACGGGCGGGCTGACGCGCGTCACCGACAAGCGCAAGGTCCGCCGCGACCGCGCCGACGCGTTCTGCACGATCGAGGAAGGCGTGAAGGGCCAGCGTGCCGTGGAGTGGCGTCTGGTCGACCAATCCGTGCCGAACTCCAAATTCGATGCCGCGTTGGCCGAGGCGGCCCGGCAGCTCGCCGCCACGTCGGATCGTCCGCCGGACGCCAAGGGCATCGCGCTGGGGCCGCTTCAGCGCACGATCACGAAGAACGCCGTCACGTATTCGACCGTCAAGGTGGAAATCGATCGTGCCGGGCGGGGTGCGACGATCCTGATCCTGGGACCGACGAACCCGCCGCCCGCTGCCGTCGAGGCCATCCATGCGCAAGGTGCCGACTTCTATCCGTTGCGGCTGTCGTGCGAACTCGACGATGCAATCCTGCACCTGCGGTTGAACGAGCTCGAGATCGGCACACTCGTGTTCAAGAGCCAGGGCGATCCGGCGCAGGTGATGGCCTATGACGCACTTCTTGCTGCGAACTCCTCCAACTGGCTTGTGCGCGAGATCCTCAACAACTGGAAGCGCGTCCTGAAGCGCATCGATGTCACCTCGCGCTCGCTCGTGACGCTCATCGAGCCCGGCTCCTGCTTCGCCGGCACATTGGCCGAGATCATCTTTGCCTGCGATCGCGCTTTCATGTTCTCCGGCAGGATGAAGGGCGACAATCGCCCCGAAGCGGCGGTCACGCTGTCGCTCTTGAACTTCGGCCCGTATCCGATGTCGAACGGCCTGACCCGGCTTGCGACCCGCTTCCTCGGCGAGCCCGAGAGCGTCCCGAAGGCCAAGACCACGGTTGGCCAGCCGCTCGACGGCAGCGATGCGGCAAATCTCGGTCTCGTCAGCGAAGCTTACGACGAGGTCGATTGGGACGACGAGGTGCGCATCTTCACCGAGGAGCGCGCGAGCTTCTCGGCCGATGGATTGACCGGCCTCGAGGCCAACCTGCGGTTCGCCGGGCCAGAGACCATGGAGACGAAGATCTTCGGACGTTTGACGGCCTGGCAGAACTGGATCTTCCAGCGACCCAATGCGGTCGGAGCCGCGGGCGCGCTGAAGCGCTACGGCACCGGTGTCAAGGCGGACTTCAATCCCGAGCGCGGGTGAGGGGTCCGCCCCCTCGGCTCAATCCAAGCCAATCCAACGGAGGAAGCTCCCAATGTCCAGTTCAGCAGCTTACATCGAAGGCGCCGTCGACTACTCAACCAAGATCCCGAACAATGTCGGCTTGGCCGACGACGGCCGTGTGCTCAAGGCGCTCGAGCAATGGCACCCGGGTTATATCGACTGGTGGATGACGATGGGGCCGGTGGGCTTCCAGACATCGGACGTCTACCTGCGCACGGCGGTGTCGATCGATCCCAAGGGCTGGGCCAAGTTCGACTATGTGAAGATGCCCGAATACCGCTGGGGCATCCTGCTCGCGCCGCAGGAGGAGCAGCGCCTGGTCAACTTCGGAGCCCACAAGGGCGAGGTGGCCTGGCAGGAGGTTCCGGGCGAGCACCGCGCCAGCCTGCGCCGTCTGATCGTCGTGCAGGGCGACACGGAGCCGGCGAGCGTCGAGCAGCAGCGCCATCTCGGCAAGACCGCGCCCTCGCTCTACGACATGCGCAACCTCTTCCAGGTCAATGTCGAGGAGGGTCGACATCTTTGGGCTATGGTCTATCTACTGCACAAGTACTTCGGCAAGGACGGCCGCGAGGAGGCAGAGGGACTCCTGCAGCGCCGCTCGGGGGACGTCGACAAGCCGCGCATGCTCGGCGCCTTCAATGAGGCGACGCCCGACTGGCTGTCGTTCTTCATGTTCACGTTCTGCACGGACCGTGATGGCAAGATGCAGCTCGAGAGCCTCGCCCAGTCGGGCTTCGATCCGCTCTCGCGCACGTGCCGTTTCATGCTGACCGAGGAAGCACACCACATGTTCGTGGGCGAGACGGGCGTCGGGCGCATCATCGAGCGCACCTGCGATGCGATGGCGGCCGCTGGCATCGACGACCCCTACGATATCGACCATGTCCGCGCGCTCGGCGTCATCGACCTCCCCACAATCCAGAAAAAGGCCAACCTGCATTTTTCGCTGTCGCTCGACCTCTTCGGCTCGGAGGTCTCGACGAACGCCGCGAACTTCTACGGCGGCGGGCTCAAGGGGCGCTTCATGGAGACGAAGATCGCGGACGATCACGCGTTGACGAGCGCGACCTATCCGGTACTCAAGTTGGTCGATGGCCAAATCAAGACGGTCGACGAGCCGGCGCTGACCGCCCTCAACATGCGGCTCAGGGACGACTATGTGAAGGACTGCCAGGGTGGCGTCAACCGGTGGAACAAAATCATCGAGAAGACCGGGATCAAGTTCCAGATCACGCTTCCGTCGGTCGCCTTCCATCGTCACATTGGCGAATTCATGAACGTGCGGGCGTCTCCGGAGGGCAAGCTTCTGACCGAGGCCGAATCGGTCGAGATGATGGATCGATCGCTGCCGTCGAAGGCAGACGGCGATTTCATCGCAAGCCTCATGACGCCTTGCTGGGAGCGAGGCAAGTATGCCGGCTGGATCGCTCCGCCGAAGGTCGGCATCGACAACAAGAGCGGCGACTTCGAGTACGTGAGGATCCACCAGGCCTGATCGGCGCCATGCTCTCACCGTGCCTGGTATTCCGGTGACCGATCAGCGCAACAGATCACCGATCCGCCTCGCTCAGACCCCGTCATCGATTCCAACCCTCGCCGTCATCACGGCGACAAATGGGGAGTGCTGCCCATGCCCCAAGCGCTTGCCGCGACCGCTCTCAAGAAGCAGCATCTGATCGACCCCGAGATCTGCATCCGGTGCAATACCTGCGAGGCGACATGCCCGGTCGGCGCCATAACGCATGACGCCAGCAACTACGTCGTCGATGCCGATAAATGCAACTACTGCCTGGATTGCATCGCACCCTGCCCGACGGGCTCGATCGACAACTGGCGCGTCGTCGAGGCTGCCTATTCGATCGAGGATCAGCTCGGCTGGAGCGAGTTGCCGGTCCAGAAGGATCTTGGCGAAGCCGCTGCGACGACTGTCGAGGCTGTTGAGGACGACGTCGATAAGCTTCTCGCCAGCGCCCATGCAGGAATGGGCGGCAAATCGGTGGCGCCAGCGTCGGCAGCCGATCCGACCGTCAATCTCTATCGCCGCGACAAGCCGGCCATCGCCACCGTGCAAGGTAACTTCCGGATCACCGCGGCGGGCACGGAAAGCGATGTTCGTCACATCGTCCTGAGCTTCGGCGAAACCATTTTCCCGATCCTCGAAGGGCAATCGATCGGCATCGTGCCGCCGGGGACGCGCGCCGTCGAACGGCCCCACGACATTCGGCTCTACTCGATCGCCTCGGCACGCGATGGCGAGAAGCGCAATGCGAACAATGTCAGTTTGACGATCAAGCGCGTCAAGGGCGGCGTCGGATCCAACTACATGTGCGACTTGAAGGTCGGCGACAAGGTGAAGGTGACGGGCCCTTTCGGCGCGACGTTCCTCATGCCGAACGATTCGCAAGCCAACATCATCATGATCTGCACGGGGACCGGCTCGGCGCCGTTCCGGGCCTTCACCGAACGCAGACGGCGTGCCATGCAAAACGCTGCGGGCAGGCTGGTCATGTTCTTCGGCGCACGCACGCCGCAGGAGCTGCCCTATTTCGGCCCGTTGCAGAAGGTGCCGAACAGTCTCCTCGAAAAGTACCTCGTCTTCTCGCGCATTCCAGGCGCCGAGAAGGAGTATGTGCAGGATCGTATTCGCACAGAGAGCAAGAGCGTTGCGACTCTGCTCGCCGATCCGGCCACCCACATCTTCATTTGCGGTCTCAAAGGCATGGAGACCGGCGTCGAGGAGGCGCTCGCCGACGTCTGTCGCAAGCAGGGCCGGGACTGGTCGAAGCTCAGGCCAGAGATGCGCGCAAGCGGAAGATACCACGTCGAGACCTACTGATGAGCACCTGCTTGCCTTGGAGAAGCGCTTTATCGAGTCACGTGAAGCGACGGGCGTGAGAACCGTCCGTTTGGGCCCCACAGGCAAACGAAACTCGAGAAAGGGAGGCGTGACATGCCGGTGACGCCCGGAACGAAGAGTTGGACTTCGCCGTCCGGCCCTTACAACGCGGCTGTCGACATGATCGATCGCAATGTGAGGGAGG
>WNFT01017269.1_pt1 | contig 12360 bp, 12 predicted proteins | sample 5400191 | NCBI WGS metagenome assembly WNFT01 (sample SAMN13153359, study PRJNA577476) | soil metagenome | isolation source: 80 cm saprolite under Madrone tree | place: USA:California | collected 2016-06-14
TGGACCATCGCGGTCTCCGGGTCGTAGCTGACGAAGAGCAGCTCCTTGAAGAAAGCCGCATGCGCGGCCACCGCGCCGAGCGCCGCGATGGCCAGCCCCTCGATCTGCCGGCGGGGAACGGTGACGGCGTTGCCGAAGAGGATGTCGCCCACCGCGTGCGCCTCCTGCACGATGCGGGGGCTGTTGAGGATGGCGAGCACCAGCGCGCTGGAGATGATGTACCCGAGTCCGACGATGGTCTCGGTGGCGAGCTTGCGATGTCCAGGGCGCGTGGAGAACAGCGCGGCGGCGAGGCAGGCGAACACCAGGGAGAACCAGGTCGGCTCCAGCAGCAGCGGGATCGAGCCGTGGCGGTGCGGGTCGATGCCGAGGACCGCCCCCAGCCAGAACGCGAAGGCGACGCCCACGCCGGAGATCTCGCTCAGCGCCGCGGAGACGAAGACCATCCGCTTGAGGACGACGAAGACCCCGATGTAGCCGAGGATGCCGCCCGCCAGCACTCCGGCGATGAGCGGCTCGCGCCAGAGATCGCGCCCGGCCCAGAAGTCGGCGAAGTCGCTCAATTGGGCATCCCCTCGCCGACGATGATCGCCACCTTGTCGCCGACCTTCACCACGCGGACCGCGCGGCCGTACAGGTTTCCCAGCTTCTGCGGATCGAGCATCTTCTCGGCGGGGCCCACCTCGAACAGCCCGCGCTCCCGATCCACGAGCGCCACGTCGGTGGCGAAGCCGGGAATGGCGGTCAGCTGGTGCGTGACCAGGGCCACGCTCAAGTTGTGCGCGGACTTCAGCCGGGCGACGAGGTCGAGCAGCACGCGTTCCGCGGCAGGATCCATCGCGCTGGTCGGCTCGTCCAGGACCAGCAACTCGGGATCGGCCGCCAGCGCCCGTGCGATGAGGACCTTCTGGTGTTGCCCGCCCGAGAGCGCGTACAGCGGGCGGTCCGCCAGATCGCCGATGCCGATCTCGGAAAGGGCGTCGCGGGCCGCCTTGCGATCCGCCGCGGTGTAGCGCCGGATGGGGCCGACCCGGGGCGCGCGTCCCATCAGCACCACGTCGAGCACGCTGAGCGGCCAGCTCATGTCCAGCCGGTCGCGCTGGGGGACGTAGCCCACCCGCGGCGGCCGGCCGAGCGGAAGCACGCGGCGGCCGCCGAGCAGAGGGAGGAGCCCGAGCATCGACTTGAGCAAAGCGGTCTTCCCCGCGCCGTTCGGGCCGAGCACCCCGAGCGTGCTTCCGGCGCGCACGGCGAGGTCGATCGGCGGCAACAGCGGAGTCCGGTACCCGATGACCGCGCGTTCCAGTCGGATCAGTTCCAAGGGCCGTGTCGGTACCAAAGAGGTGCGGCTCTGTCCAACAAGATGGCTTTGCCGGCCGGGTCCGGGGAAGGTTATTCAACGCCGGTGCTGATTCCGCATCGATGGCCGGGAACAGCTCGCCGAGCCGTCCTGATCGCCCGCCCCAATCGGTTTCTGGCGATCTGCAAGCTCGGGCGGAGCACCGTCGAGGCGCACGTCCCCGACCGCGGCCGCTGCCTCGATCTCCTCCTTCCCGGGCGCGAGGTGGCGCTGGTGGCGGCGCGCGGGCCCTTGCGCAGGACCGGATACACCGCGCTGCTCGCCCGGTCGGGAGCAGGCACCTGGGTCTCGCTCGACCCGGCGGGCGCGCCGCGCCTGGTGGCCGCCGCGCTGGAGCGCGAGGTGCTCCCCTGGGGATTGGCGGTGGGGCGGCGCGAGCTCGCCGTCGGGTCGAGCCGCATCGACCTGCTGCTCCAGCCCGGCGACGTGCTTTGCGAGGTGAAGTCGGTGGGCGCCGCGCGCGACGGCGTGGCGCTCTTCCCCGACGCGCCCACGCTGCGCGGCCTGCGCCACCTCGCGCTCCTCTCCCGGCTCGCGCGCCGGGGACGGAAGTGCGCGGTCGTGCTCTGCGCGCAGCGGGAGGACGTGCGCGCGGTGGCCGCCGATGATGAGATCGATCCGGCCTTCGCCCGCGCCCTGCGCCGCGCGGCCGCGGCGGGAGTGCGCATCGGTGCGATCCGGTGCGCGGCGCGCCCTTCGGGCATGGAGCTGCAAAGCGAAATCCCCGTGCTACTCTGACCCCGCGCTCATGCCCGCCACCATTCCGCTCGTCGTTCCAGTCGGGTTCTCCGGGGGCGGGCTTTCCATGCAGACCACGACCAGCCGGATCAGCGCCGAGGGCGTCTTCGTCCGTTCGCAGGTGCCGCCGAAGGAAGGGGCGAGCGTCACGCTGGCCCTTTCGCTTCCAGGGGCCCCCCGGCCGGTCAAGGTCAACGGCGTCGTCGCAACGCTCGGCGACAGCGGCAAAGGCGAACGCGGCTTCTGGATCCGCTTCGAGGGTCTCTCCGACGACGCCCGCGCCCTCCTCGACTCCCTGCTTCACTCCAAGGGGGCCGAGGGAGTCGAGCGTCCCCCTGCGCCGGATGCCAGCGGCGGCGCACGCACCTACGCCCGCGTTTCGGCCCGCTTCCGCGTCGGCTGGACCAGCGCCAAGGACTTCCTCGTCGCCTACTCCGAGAACATCAGCCGCGGCGGCATCTTCATCGCCACCGACAACCCTCCGGCGCTGCGCGAAGTGGTCGAGCTCTCCATCCAGCTCCCCGACGGCAAGTCCCCGGTGAAAACCAAAGCCGAAGTGGTGCACTCCCTCACTCTGGACCGCGCCCGCGCCACCGGCAAGGTCGCCGGCGCCGGCCTTCAATTCATCGGCGGCACCGACGACTTCCGCTCCCGCCTCGACGAATGCATCTCCACCCTCTCCGACTGAAGTCGGAATTTCGGGACACAATACGCAACTCCCCATGCCAACTCAGTCGCATGGGGAATTCCGTATTGTGTCCCCAGATCTCCGACGCAAGTCCTCTAGGCGAGTTGGGATTGGGCGGCGAAGGCGCGGAGCAGGGCGGCTGCCTTCACTTCGTGGACTTCATCGGCCAGCGCGGTCGCGTCCATTCCTTCCGCGGCCAGCTTGTCGCGGCGGGAAGCGATCAGGTCGCGCAGCGCTTCGGGCCAGAGCTCCGGATGGAACTGCACGCCGGCCACCGTCTCCGAAAGGCGGAAGGCCTGCGCGGCGGTGTTCTCGTTGGACGCGAGCACCGTCGCTCCCGGCGGAAGTGGATCGACCGCGTCCATGTGCGTCGCATGCACCTCGAGGTCGCTGCCGTTCACCCAGGGCGCGAAGAGCGGGTCCTTCCGGCCAGATTCCGTCAGCTGGACGCGGACGGTGCCGATCTCACGGCCCCGTGGGTTGAGAACGACGCCGCCTCCCGCCGCGCGCGCCAGCAGCTGATGCCCGAAGCAGACGCCCAGGACGGGCGTGCCGCTCGCTCCCACCCGCAGCAGATCCTCGCCCAGCCGCAGCATCCACGGGGCCTGGTCCATGACGCTGAGCGGTGACCCCGTCACGATGACCCCGCGCGGGCGGAATCGATCCATCGCCGGGGACAGCGCCTTGCCTTCATGCGCCCGGACCACCGCGAACTCCATCCCCAAGGCGCGCTCGAACCAGCGCGGATAGTCGCCGTGGAGATCCGTCGTCCCGGTCTGGACCACGAGGAGTCGCGCACTGGACAGGCTGCTCCGCATCGTCGCCACAATCTAACCCGACCGGCCTTGACGCGCAGCGCCGCAACCCCCACGCTCGTGTCCCATGGACACGGCCAAGACGCGGGCGGCGCTGCTCGATCACCTCCGCGACGACTTCCGCAAACACGGGATCCGCAAGGTGAAGCTGGGGGGCTTCGACATCGATGGCGTGCTGCGCGGCAAGTACGTGTCTTTGGACAAGTTCTGGAGCGTCGCCGACTCGGGCCTGGGCTTCTGCGACGTGATCTTCGGGTGGGACAGCGGGGACGTGCTGTACGACAACGCCACCGTCACGGGCTGGCACAGCGGCTACCCCGACGTGCACGCCACCGTGGACCTCGCCACCTACCGGCGCATTCCCTGGGAGGAGGGCACCGCGGCCTTCCTCCTCGATTTCGACGTTCCGGTCTCACCCCGCGGCGTGCTGCAGCAGGTGGAGCAGAAAGCGCGCTCCATGGGCTTCGCGGTGAAATGCGCCTCCGAGTACGAGTTCTTCCTCTTCAAGGAGACGCCCGAGTCGGTGCGTGCCAAGGGCTACCAGAACCTGACGCCACTCTCGCCCGGCATGTTCGGTTACTCCTGGCTGCGCGCCTCGGAGAACGCGCCGCTGGTCCACGACCTGCAGGACAAGCTGAACGCGTTCGACATCGAGGTGGAAGGCTTCCACACCGAGACCGGCCCCGGAGTGTACGAGGCGGCCCTCCGCTACGATGCCTTGCTGCGCGCCGCCGACAAGGCCGCGCTGTTCAAGACCGCCGCCAAGGAGATCTGCGCGCGCCACGGAGTCATGCCCTGCTTCATGGCCAAGTGGAACAAGGAGCTTCCCGGCTGCAGCGGCCACTTGCACCAGTCGCTCTGGACGCTGGCCGGTGAGCCGGTCTTCCTCGATCCCCGAAGCCCGCGCGGGATGAGCAAGACCATGCAGCACTTCGTGGCGGGGCAGGTGACGCTCATGCCGGCGTTCACCGCCCTGATTGCCCCGACCGTGAACTCCTACAAGCGCATGGTCCGCGGCGCCTGGTCTCCGACCATGGCGACGTGGGGCGTGGAGAACCGCACCACGGCGCTGAGGGTGATTCCGGGCTCGCCGGCGTCCACCCGCGTCGAGTACCGGTTCGCAGCCGCCGACATGAATCCGTACGTCGCCATGGCCGCCTCGGTGGCCAGCGGCCTCTACGGCATCGAGCGCGAGCTGCCCCTTCCACCCGAGACGCAGGGGAACGGCTACGACGCCAAGGCCCCGCCCCTTCCCGCATCGCTGCGGGAAGCCACGGCGCGGCTTGCCGAATCAAAGGAAGCGCGAGAGCTGCTGGGCGCGCCGTTCGTGGACCACTACGTCCGGACCCGCGAATGGGAATGCCGGCAGTTCGACAGCGCCGTGACGCGCTGGGAGCTGGAACGGTATTTCGAGATCATCTGAGAGGAACCCATGCCGAGCGTGATGAGCTTTCCCACCCGCATCGTCTACGGCCAGGGCGCCATCCGGGAGCTGCCCGCAGAGCTGAAGCGCGCAGGCGCCTCTCGCCCGCTGCTGGTCACCGACAAGGGCATCTTGCAGGCCGGCCTGTTGCGCTTCGTCACCCCGCTGCTGCAGCAGGCGGGGATCGAGGCGCAGGTCTTCAGCGAATTCGATCCCAACCCCACCGACGCCGACGCCTTGCGCGGCATCGAGGCGTACCGGGCCGCGAAGGCGGACAGCGTGCTGGGCGTCGGCGGCGGCGCCTCGCTGGACATGGCGAAGGCGATTGCGCTGCTGGTCCATCACCCGCCTCCGCTGCCGCAGTACGACGACGCGAAGGGCGGTGACGCGCGCATCACTTCGCAGGTCCCGCCGATCGTGCAAGTCCCGACCACGGCTGGGACCGGCAGCGAAGTGGGACGCAGCACGGTGCTCGTCATCGACGGGACGAAGACCGTCATCTTCTCCCCGCATCTCATGGCACGGGCGGCGATCCTCGACCCGGACCTGACCGTCGGCCTCCCTCCCTTCATCACCGCCGCCACCGGCATGGACGCGCTCACGCACAACCTCGAGGCGTACGTGGCGAAGGGGAACCATCCGCTGGCGGACGCCATCGCCGTCGACGGCCTGCGGCGCATCGCCGGACACCTCAAGCGCGCGGTGCAGAACGGCAAGGACGTCGAGGCCCGCGAGCAGATGCTGCTCGGCAGCGCCTTCGGCGCCATCGCCTTCCAGAAGGGCCTCGGGGCGTGCCACTCGGTGGCCCACGCGCTCACGCCGGTGGCGGGAACGCACCACGGGCTGGCCAACTCGCTGATGCTTCCGACCGTGGTGAACTTCAATCGCCTCGCCGCCGAGGAACGCCTGGCCAACGCGGCGGTGATCTTCGGCGCAGACCCGAAGATGAGCCTTCAAGAACGTGCGCACCTCTCCGTGGAGCTGATCGACGACCTGCGCGGGGCATGCGGCTTGCCGCGCCGGCTTTCGAGCGGCTGATCAACGAGGCGTTCTGACCCCACAGAGGCGCACGCCTCAGCACCCGGCCAAGGCATGGTACGATTGCGCTCGTGGACGGGGCTGACGCATCCCGCAGGCTCTTGCGGCGATACCTCGCGCAGGAGCCCATCGATCTCGCGCGAGCGGCGCTGGCGATCGCGCGCGAGGAGTACCCTGACCTCGACGAAGGACGCTATCTGCGGCTGCTCGATCGGCTGGCGGAAGGCGTCCAGTCCGGCGTTCCCGCCGGCGCAAGCCCGGAGCGCCGGGTCGGGCGCATGAACCAGTACCTCTTCCACGAGCTCGGCTTTTCCGGGAACCAGTCCGACTACTACGACGCGCGCAACAGCTTCCTCAACGAGGTGCTGGACCGGCGCCTGGGCATCCCGCTGACGCTGTCCATCGTCTACATCGAGGTCGGCCGGCGCTGCGGCCTGCGCGTCGAGGGCGTCGGGTTCCCCGGCCATTTCCTCTGCAAAGTGCACCTCGAGGGCGGCGAGCTGGTGGTGGACCCTTTCCACCGCGGACAGCTGCTCGGGCTGGAAGAGATCAAGCGCCGGCTCTCGTCGGCGGTGGGAAGCCCGTTGAAGTTCGATCCGCGCCTGCTGCGGGCGGCCACGGCCAGGGACATCCTGGTTCGCATGCTGCAGAACCTCCGCTCGCTCTATCAGGAGCGGAACGACATGCCGCGCGCGCTGTCGGCCGTCGATCGCCTGCTCATGCTCGCGCCCGACAACATCCGCGGCCTGCGTGAGCGCGCGCAGCTGTACGAGCAGCTCGGAGGATCGGCGGCGGCGGCGGCCGATCTGGAGAAGGTCCTGCAGCTCGAGCCCGGCGCGTCCGACGCTTCCGCGCTCCGCGCCCGGGTGCGCCGGCTGCGCGACGCGCTCCCGTTCTTGAACTAGTCCCGGCCGCCGTAGGCGGCTTAGGGGCTGAGGGCGGTCATTCCTCAGTTCGTGATGCGTTCTGGTCCCGCGGCTTCGAGTCCTTGAACAGGCGCAGCCGCTCCACCGGCTCGCCGCCGACCAGGTGCTTCTCGACGATCTCCTCCACGTCGGCCTCGGTGACGTGGCCGTACCAGACCGCCTCGGGATAGACCACCACCGAGCAGCCGTTGGCGCAGTTGTCCAGGCACCCGGCCTTGTTCGCCCGGATGTCCTCGTCCAGCCCGCGCGCCCTGAGCGCCTCCTTGAACTTCTTCAGCAGCTGAGGGGACCCCTTTCGGGTGCAGTCGCCCTTGGGCGAGTCCGGCGGCCGCTCGTTCAGGCAGACGAACAGGTGCTTGCGGAACGGAGGCGGCATCAGGCGTCCTCTTCTTCCAGCGCGCGGCGGAACGACGCCGCGTCGGTCAGGCCCGGGTCCAGCGCGGCATCCGCGCGTCCTCGCGCGGCGGGCGCGAAGGCCAGCGCGAGCACCAAGGTGCGTGGCGGTACCGGCAGTTGCAAGAGGGCGGGCTCGAGCGCGACGACCGGGGCGCGGGCGGCGGCGGCGCGTCCGATCTCCTCCGCGCTTTTGCAGGCGACGCAGGCGGCCATGTGCGTGGAGCTGGCGGCCTGCACCAGCCGCGCGAGCAACTCCGGAGGGACCGCGGACGCGCTGAGGAGGACCGCGTCGGCGCCCGCCGCGCGCGACTCGTAGACGCGAAACTCGTCCGCCAGCAGATCGGCGCGGAGCACCGGCACCGATACGGCGTTCGCCACCGCGGCGAGCGCCGCGAGCTCGGCTCCCCCGGGAAGCGCGATGGCCGCGGCCTCGGCGTCGTCGAGCGCGCGCGCCGCCTCGACCAGGTCGACGCGGGAAGCGTCGAGCAGGGGAATCCGTTCCAGCGACTGCCGCTGGCGATCGATGGCGTGCGCGAAATTGCGGGTGGATGGCGTGACGCCGGCGCGCGGGTCCATGGTCAGAGCAGCTTGAGCAGACGCTGGCGCATCGCATCGCGTGTGGAAGGATCCGGAGCCGCATGCACCGCCCGCTCCACCGCCTCCACCGCCTTGCGCCGGAACCCCTTCTGCTCGTAGAGCGCCGCCAGCGCGCGCAGGGCGTGGAACAGATTCGGCCGCAGCTCCACCGCGCGCTCGTACGCGGTGATGGCGTGGAACACGTCGCCTTGCTCGTGCATGGCCCGCCCCAGCGCGAAGTACGTCCGCGGCGAGAAGGGGTCCTCCTTGATCGCCTTCTCCAGCGTCGTCCGGGCCTGGGCGGGCTTCTTCGCCTCCAGGAGCGCGATCCCCTGCTGGTACAGCTCCTCCGCCTTTTCCGTCGCAGGCACCGAGGCGCCACCCGAGATCCGCGCCTGTACCCGGCGCAGCAGCTCGGGCAGATGGAAGGGTTTTTCCAGATAGTCGTCGGCGCCGAACGTCTCGCGCGCGTCGTGGGCGTAGCGCCAGCCGCGATACACCGCGCTGACCAGGATGACCGGCGTGGAGCGGGTGCGGGTGCTGGCCTTGAGCCGGGCGCAGATCTCGAAGCCGTGGACGTGCGGCAGCATGGCGTCGAGCAGGATCAGATCGTACTTTTCCGACTTGAGCTTCTGCTCGGCTTCGCGGCCGTCGCGCGCCAGGTCGACCACGTAGCCCGCGGACTTCAGCGTGCGGTCGAGCATCCGCAGGATGTCGAAGTCGTCGTCCACCGCCAGGATCCGGGCCGGTCCCGAGCGGACCGCCACCGGACCGCCCACCACTTCCACTTCCTCTTCCTCCTCGCCGGCGTCCACGTCGACCTCGTGCAGCTCCTCCAGTTCCTCATCGGCCTCCTCGGATGCGGCCGCCGCGGCAGCTCCCGATGCGCCCGCGCGCTTCTTCGCCAGGATGACGGCGAAGGCCGGCTTGGCGCCGTCGTCCAGCGCGGCTCCCGTCCACAGCTTGTCTCCGCGATCCTTGGCGTCGTACGCGACGGTGATGACTTGTTGGAGCGACGACGGCATCGCCGCGTAGGGCGACACTTCCTGCCCGGTGATGAAGCGGAGCTCCTCCAGCACGTCCAAATTGTCGGCCCCCGCGCTCACCGCCACGTGCAGGCGCCCGCCCTCCTTCGACAGCGGGAACACGATGTCCGACTCCGCCACCGGGCGTGGGACCGAGTCGAGCACGCTCAGATCCACGGCGGTGTTCGCCAGATCCACCCCAGGAATTCCCAGGTGCTCGGCCATGACCGCCACCAGGTCCGTCTCGGGAAACCCCAGCTCGAGCAGGGCGGTGAGGAAGGCGGTCTTGGTGGGCGATTCCTCTTGCACCTTGCGAAGGAGCGGCTCCGGCAGGGAGCGCCGCGCCGCGATCAGGCGAGCGATGGGCTCCAGCGAAGCCACGTTCCACGATTACCACAGCCCGACGCTGCCGCCATGAATCAAGCCGCGAACAGGAAATCCTTTCCCTCCCCATAGCCATGGGACTCCAGCACGGCGCGGATCTCTTCGCGGGCCCCTGCCGCTCCGACCGCGCAGACCATCAGCTCCTTTCCGGGTGCGGGGAGATCGCCCTCACCGAGGACGGGCCTCTCGCGCGCGATCCGCTTCTTGCGATCGACGTCGTAGAACGCGCCCGGGCGCAGGCCATGGTCCTCCAGCGCCCGCGCGAGTCTCTTCCCGGTGGGGCCCGCCCCCCAGACGTGGAACGGCCGCCCGCGCAGCGGCCCCCGCGCGAGATAATGCGCGCGCAGGCGGAGCAGCGATTCCGTGGAATAGGCTGCCCCGGTGCGCGTCAGCCGGCGCGGCCCGTCGCGCCACTCGAGCAGGACCCGGGGCACCTTCTCCAGCTCCCATCCGCCTTCGATCATGCGCAAGAGCAGGTCCCAGTCTTCCGCCCACCCGTTGTCGTGCCAGCCTCCGTCCAGCGCTTCGCGCCGGAACATCGCGCTGGGATGGACGAGCGGGGCGTCGATGAAGCGGGCATTGCGGCATTGCTCGCGAGTGACGGTCGAATTGAGCCAGGTCTCCAGCCGCAGGAGGCCCGGCGAGAGGGGTTCCGGGAAGCAGCGGACGAGGCTCCCGGCCGCGCCGAGTCCCGGCTCCCGGGCGAGGAGATCCGCTTGCAGGCGCAGCCGGTCGGGGTGGACCAGGTCGTCCCCGTCCATGCGCGCGATCAGCTCGCCCCGGCAGTGGGAGAGCCCCAGGTTCAACGCGGCGACCAGGCCGCGCCCTTCCCCCCGCACCACGCGCACGCGAGCATCGCTTCGGGCCGCTTCGGCGAGCAGGGCGGGGGTCCCGTCGACCGAGGCGTCGTCCACGCAGACCACCTCGTAGGGCGGCGCATCGCGTTGGACCAAGAGGCCCTGGAGCGCGGCCGGCAACGTCGCCGATGCGTCTTTCACGGGCAGGAGCACGCTGATCCGCACGGCTACGGTATAGCCCCGGCCGCCGCAGGCGGGCTTAGGGGCTACGTCTGGGAATGATCCATTCGCCAGTAGGTCAAGAGATGTGTTCTAGTCTCCGCCCCCATGGAACGGCCGCGACTCCTCGCCGACCGGTTGAGCGAGCTGGAGCGGCACGAGACCGCGGTTCCGGACCCGGAAGCGGTCCACCAGATGCGGGTGGCCGCCCGGAGGCTGCGGGCGGCGCTGCGCGTCCTGGAGCTCCGCGGGCTCGATCCTTCGGTCAAGCAGCTCCAGGACGTCCTGGGCGAAGTGCGCGATCTGCAGCTGCAAGTGGAGTGGCTCCGCGGCCGCGACGCCGCCCTCGGCCGCGAGCGCGAGGCTCGATTGCGGATGGCCGAGCAGAAACTGTCCGGCCAGCTGCGCAGTTGGCATTCGCGAGCGTTGCCCGCCCTCCTCGCGGCGGCCGGCGACCCTTCCACGCCGCCGGCGAGCAAGCTGTCGAAGATGCTGCGCAAGCGGCTCGATCGGCTCGAGGAGCGCCTGGAAGAAGCGCGCTCGCGGCTGACGCCGAAGGCGCTGCATCGCGCGCGCATCTCGGTCAAGCAGCTGCGCTACATCCTGGACGTGGTCGGCGACGTGGTGCCCAAGAAGGCGTCCGCCCTGGACGCCGATCTGAAGACTCTGCAGGCCTCGCTGGGCGAGCTGCACGACGTGGACGTCCGCATCGGCCTGGTGAAGAAGAACCCGAAGCTCTTGCGCGGCCAGCGGGAGGCGCGGGCGCAGCTGGCGAAGATCATCGCGGCGCAGCTCGCGCGCTGGCGCAAGAGGAAGGTGGCTGCCCGGGCCCGCAAGGCGCTCTGAAGGGCCGTAGAGAATGCATCTCATGACGTACGTGGCAATGTTCGCGCTCAAGCCCCTAACCGGCCTTCGGCCGGCGGGGCTGATGGCCGTGCTGGCCGAAGACGTCGCGCATCGAGTTGGCGATCTCTCCCAGCGTGGCGCGCGCCTTGACCGCGGTGACGATGCGAGACATTAGATTTTCGGTCCCCTCCGCGGCCTTCTTCAGCTCGCCGAGCGCGCGGGTGGCGGCGGCATTGTCGCGCTGCCGGCGGAAGGCCTTGACGCGCGCGGCCTGCTGCTCCTCCAGCTGTGGATCGATCCGCAGCGTCTCGAACGCCGGCTCGCCCTCGGTGACGAACTCGTTCACGCCGACCACGACCTGCTTCTTCTCCTCCACCGCCTTCTGCGCCGCGTAGGCGGCGTCCTCGATCTCCCGCTGCGGGAACTGCCGCGAGATCGCCTCCACCATGCCGCCCATCTCGTCGATCTTGCGCAGGTAGTCGGCCGCTTTGGCCTCCAGCTCGTCGGTGAGGGACTCCAGCGCCCATGCGCCCCCGAACGGGTCGATGAAGTCGCAGACCCCGCTCTCGTTGGCGACGATCTGCTGGGTCCGCAGCGCGATCCGCGCGCTCGCCTCGGTGGGCAGGGAGAGCGCCTCGTCGCGGCCGTTGGTGTGCAGCGACTGGCATCCACCGAGGACCGCCGCCAGCGCCTGCAGCGAGACGCGGACCACGTTGTTGTCCGGCTGCTGCGCGGTCAACGTCGATCCGGCCGTCTGGGCGTGGAAGCGCAAGGTGCAGGAGCGCGGATCCTTCGCCTTGAACCGCTCCTTCATCGTCCGCGCCCAGAGGCGGCGGGCGGCGCGGAACTTGGCGATCTCCTCGACGAAGTTGTTGTGGACGTTGAAGAAGAAGCTGAGGCGTCCGGCGAAGGAGTCGACGTCGAGCCCGCGGCGGACGGCGGCGTCCACGTACGCGATGCCGTCGCCGAGGGTGAACGCGATCTCCTGCGCGGCCGTCGAGCCCGCCTCGCGGATGTGGTAGCCGGAGATGGAGATGGGGTTCCACTTCGGGATCACCTGCGAGCAGTACTCGAAGGTGTCGGTGATCAGCCGCATCGAGGGCCCGGGCGGGTAGATGTACGTGCCCCG
>WNFT01013305.1_pt1 | contig 12357 bp, 9 predicted proteins | sample 5400191 | NCBI WGS metagenome assembly WNFT01 (sample SAMN13153359, study PRJNA577476) | soil metagenome | isolation source: 80 cm saprolite under Madrone tree | place: USA:California | collected 2016-06-14
CAATGACTCCAATCTCACCAATTCCGTCTTCGAACACATAGCGCAGCGCTGTTTCACTGCGTTCGCGGGGAATCTCGACAAGCTGAAGATACTCGGCCATGCGGCGCAAAATCTCGCTCATTGTAACCACGACTTCGGGAGACCAGACGCGCCCCTCTTCGAGCGGCATGAACTCGATGAAGCGCACCACAACGCCTTCTTCACGCGCGAACTTGCCGAAAGGCACGATCTGATCGTCATTAAATCCGCGCATTAATACGCAGTTGATCTTCACGGGATCGAGGCCCTCGCCCCTCGCGGCTCGGACGCCAGCCAGTACGCGAGCGAAGCCCGTTGGAACACGCGTTATCCGGGCGAAGCCATCCGGATCCACTGCATCCATGCTGACAGTGACCCTGCGCAGGCCGGCATCTCTGAGTGGCCTTGCCATTTCTGCGAGAAGATGTCCATTTGTGGTGCATACGCGCCTCCGAATAACAGCAAACAATCAACCCTCAGCCATCCGCGTTCAGGCGCGGGTTAGTGCCGTGACTTCCCAGCACATTCCGGCCGTCATAGAAACTGAATCGCAACTGCTGAATGCATTTTCGGTTCCAAAATGCGACGAAGGAAGTTTGGCGTTTAGATTAAAATGCGCGATGTTGGTCATGTTAAGGCGCAACGGAGTTGTGAGCCGAGGCATCAGAGCAACATATGGAAATGCACCAAGCGCAAAGGTCGCCTTCGCAGTCCCGCCTTTATAGACTCCCGTCCCGCTGCGAAGGCGGCCTTTGCTTGCTGCGTCCTTGAACGAACGTGGTTTCCGGGGGTTGAAGTCCCTTTGTCGCCCGTCTCGACACACTACCAAACCAAAGTCCAACCTGGCCCTCTGCGATTCTGCTTGTCTTTGGGGCGGGTCACCATGAAGCCCGTCGAAATGCGGACACTGAGTCAACCGCGGGACGCTTTATCCGACTCTCAAAAGGCCACCTCTGACCACTCGGGTAATTTCCGGCTGAAAATACACAGCTGGGCTGGCTGCCGGTCGATTGGAAAGTGGCATGCATCTTGCTTTCGTAACAGGAGGGAAAGACAACATGCAAACGCCAGAGGCATATATCGGAAGCGAACAGCGCCTCGACGTCCGCATCCCCGAAACGAGAGTTCAGGAAATGAGCGACATTCTCTCGCGCCGCCTGCCGTCGTTACACAGAAACGCCTGCCGATACCTGGGCAATGCAGCCGACGCGGAAGATGCTGTTCAGGATGCACTCCTGTCCGCTTACAAGCACTTGAACCAATTCAAGGGGGAGGCTCAGATGTCGACGTGGCTAACCTCCATTGTTACCAATTGTGCGCGGATGCAATTGCGCAGACGGCCACGCCAGACCCAAATGTCGCTAGATGAGCTATTCGGAGAGAAGCAGGAACATACCGTATCGGAAATATTGGCGCACCCCGGACCAAGCCCAGAAGATGAGTGCCGCAACGCCGAGCTTCACGGTCACATCCAACGCTGCGTGGAACAGCTCTCGCCGTGCCTGCGCAAGGCATTTCAGTTGCGTGACGTGCATGGTCTGACCACGAGCGAAGCTGCGCACATTCTGGGAGTGCCAGACGGAACGTTGAAGGCTCAGCTCGCGCGGGCACGCGCGAAACTCAGGCGTCAAATGCGCCGGGCGCTCGATGCGAAGCGTCGTTCAACGCCGACCTGCACAGCTTTGTCAGTTGTTGAAATGAAGCAAAACAAGAACCAGGTTCCCAACGAATACGCCGCGCTATTGGTCTAAGGGGCTAAACGAGTGACGGACGGCGGACGAACTACTGTCCTTAATTGACGAACTGGAAGGAAATTCCATGTGGATTGTTCGACTCGCATTACGGCGGCCCTACACATTCGTGGTGATGTCGATCCTCATCCTGATCATGGGGGGGCTTGCGATCGTTCGCACTCCGACCGATATTTTTCCGACCATCGACATTCCCGTTGTCAGCATCATCTGGAGTTTCAACGGTCTCGTCCCTGAGGACATGAGCGACCGTATCGTTAGCATCACGGAGCGAACGCTTACCACCACCGTCGACAACATCGAACACGTCGAGTCGCAGTCGCTTAATGGAATCGCGGTTGTTAAAGTCTTCCTGCAGCCGACCGCGAACATTCAACGCGGTATTGCGCAGATTACGGCTGTTTCTCAAACCCAGCTCAGGCAACTTCCTGCGGGATCGACCCCGCCCCTCATACTGGCCTACAGCGCATCCAGTGTGCCTGTTCTCCAGTTGGCTCTGTCGGGACAGAATTTGTCGGAGCAAGAGCTCAACGACTATGGCCTCAATTTCATTCGGACGCAGCTCATCACCGTGCCTGGGGCATCGGTACCTTATCCCTATGGCGGCAAACAACGTCAGGTGCAGGTCGATCTGAATACGACCGCGTTGCAGTCGAAGGGCTTGTCCGCGCTGGATGTAGTGAATGCGATCAGCGTGCAAAATCTGATCCTGCCCACGGGAACATCCAAGATCGGCTCCAAGGAATACGATGTTTCCATTCCCAACGCAGCCCCGCAGACGATTGCGGACCTGAACCGAATCCCGATCAAGACGATTGGCGGCACCACCATCTACGTCAAAGATGTTGCTTGGGTGCGCGATGGCTTTCCGCCGCAGACCAACATCGTGCGAGTCAATGGGCAGCGCTCAGTATTGCTGACGATCCAAAAGGCGGGGGATGCGTCAACGCTGGACGTGATTGCGGGCATCAAGTCCCTTCTGCCGCAAATCAAGGCAACGGTTCCAGCCGCGCTTCAGATAACCCCTCTGGCTGATCAGTCGATCTTTGTTCGTAGCGCGATCAGCGGAGTGGTTAGGGAAACGCTGATTGCCGCCTGCCTGACGGCTTTCATGATTCTCACCTTTCTGGGCAGTTGGCGAAGCACCGTGATCATTGCGACCTCAATCCCGCTTGCGATCCTGACCTCCATTATTGCGCTCAGTGCGATCGGACAAACGATCAACATTATGACGCTCGGTGGACTCGCCTTGGCGGTCGGCATTCTGGTGGACGACGCCACAGTCGAGGTCGAGAACATAAATCGCAACCGGGAAGCAGAACCAGACAAGGACATGGACGAAGTTGTTCTCGACAGTGCGTCGCAAATCGCGACCCCTGCCTTTGTGTCCACGCTTTCCATCTGCATCGTCTTCGCTCCGATGTTCTTGCTGTCCGGTGTGGCGCGATACCTCTTCGTGCCGCTCGCTGAATCGGTGGTTTTTGCTATGTTGGCCTCGTATTTCCTCTCGCGGACTATTGTTCCAACGATGGCGAAGTACTTGTTGCGGGGAGAGAAAAAGGAAAGTGCAGATTTCGTCACCCGCAATCCGCTGGTACGATTCCAGAGACGCTTTGAGGAGGCCTTCGAGAGATTTCGCGGCAGCTATCGCAGCCTGCTGGAAATTTGTCTCCATCACCGGCGTGCTTTCCTGATTGCCTTCTTCGCGAGTTGTCTCGGCTCACTGGCGATTCTCATTCCATGGCTGGGCCGGGATTTCTTCCCCAGCGTTGACAGCGGCACGTTCAAGCTCCATGTGCGCGCTCCCACCGGAATGCGTATTGAAGAAACTGCTAACCTTTGCGACTTGGTCGAGCGGTCGATTCGACAGCAGATTCCTGCCGGTGAAGTCCAGAGTGTCATTGACAACATCGGTCTGCCGTACAGCGGCATCAATCTCTCTTACAGTAATTCAGCGCCGGTGGGCACATCGGACGCCGACATTCTTGTGACTCTTTCCGCCGATCATCATCCCACTGACAACTACGTTCACCAGCTTCGTCTGGCGCTTCCCAAACAGTTCCCGGGGGTTACGTTCGCTTTCTTGCCCGCCGACATGGTCAGCCAAATTTTGAATTTTGGCCTGCCAGCCCCCATTGATGTTCAGGTTGTAGGAAACGATTTGGAGGGAAACCGACTGTATGCAGACGCCCTGCTCGCGAAAATGAGGTACGTTTCAGGAACATCGGATTTGCGAATCCAGCAACCCTTCGATCAGCCCTATTTGCGCCTCAGGGTCGAACGTACCAAAGCAGAACAACTTGGATTTACCGCTCACGACATCGCGCAAAATCTCCTTGTATCGCTGAGCGGCAGCTTCCAAACTTCGCCCACCTTTTGGGTAGACCCAAAGAATCGTGTCAGCTATCAAATCGCGACCCAGACGCCACAATACCGCGCGGACACATTGCAGAGCTTGGAGAACATTCCGATCACGGGCACCGATCCGACCGCTGCTCCATCGCTCATGGCCAGTCTGGTAGCCGTGCAACGGGGGGCGGGAATGGCGGTCGTTTCGCATTACAACGTAGCGCCAGTGATTGACATCTTTGGCGCTGCCACGGGACGCGACCTGGGTGGCGTGGCCGGCGACATCAATAAGATCATCGAGGCAACTCGCCAGCAATTACCGCGCGGTTCTCGAGTCGTTGTCCGTGGGCAGGTTCAGACGATGCGGGCCTCCTACATCGGCCTTCTGAGCGGCCTTGCGTTTTCGATCGTGCTTGTATACCTGCTGATCGTAGTCAACTTTCAGTCATGGCTGGATCCTTTCATCATGATTTCCGCGCTGCCCGCGGCGCTCGCCGGGATTGCCTGGTTCTTGTTTATCACGCACACCACTTTGAGCGTACCGGCCCTCATGGGAGCCATTATGTGCATGGGTGTCGCAACGTCAAACAGCATCTTGGTCGTGAGTTTTGCCACAGAAAAAATGACGGAAGGAAGTGATTCCGTCAGCGCGGCACTGGAAGCAGGATTCACGCGTTTCCGCCCGGTGCTGATGACTGCCCTGGCCATGATCATCGGCATGGTGCCGATGGCTCTCGGACTCGGCGACGGCGGTGAACAAAATGCTCCCCTTGGCCGGGCGGTGATAGGGGGACTGATCTTCGCGACGGTTTCGACGCTGTTCTTTGTTCCGGCATTTTTCAGCGTTTTACAAGGTTCACGCCGGCATTCAGCCCAGACGGAACAAGGACACTAGGCACCAAGCCATGGGGAGTTATTTTATGTTGCCTCAAACTGAAGATAGACGACATATGGGCGAGCAAACACTCCCCTTGAATCATGTGGGAGCAGGGAAGCGTTCGCGCAAAGCCTGGCTTGTCCTCGCGCTTGCGGTGATTGCGGTTGCCGCCCTCTTGTTTTCGGGAATCTGGTCCCGCGTCAAAGCCGGCACAACTCTACGCGCGGAGACAGCTCAAGCCGCCCTCCCCGCCGTGTCGGTTGTGTCGCCGAAACAAACAGCGCCCGCCGACGAAATCATCCTGCCTGGAAACGTGCAACCTTTCATCACCTCACCGATTTACGCCCGCACCAACGGTTATCTGAAGAAGTGGTATTTCGATATTGGGGCGCACGTTAAGCAGGGGCAACTCCTTGCTGTCATCGAAACGCCGGAAGTCGATCAGCAACTCCAACAAGCTCGCAGCAACCTGCTAACCGCGCAGGCAAATCTCGAGCTCGCTTCCATTACCAAGACCCGATATCAAGGACTTCTGAAGAGCAACGCCGTGGCACAACAGGACGTCGATAACGCGGTCGGCACCTACAATGCGAATAAGGCAATCGTCGAAGCAGATAAGGCAGCCGTAGAACAGTATTCAGCACTGGTATCTTTCGAAAAAATCTACGCCCCCTTCGATGGCGTGATCACCGCGCGCAACACCGATATCGGCGACCTCATTAATTCCGGAAGCGGTGGCGGGGTGAAAACCGACCTCTTTCACATCGCTCAACCGGGAAGATTGCGTGTTTACGTAAACGTCCCGGAGGAATACTCGCAGGGGATCAAATCCGGTATGACAGCAGATCTCAGTCTGGCTGAGTTTCCCGGGCGCAAGTTTCAGGGGAAACTGGTGCGCACTGCCGAAGCCATCAATGTGACGACGCGCACCCTGCTAATCGAAATCGACGTGGACAACCCTGCGGGCACCCTGCTCACCGGCTCCTACGCAGAGGTCCACTTGGCGGTTCCGACGCAGGCTTCAACCTTCCTGCTTCCGGTCAACGCTCTGCTATTCCGCTCGGAGGGATTACGCGTCGGCATCGTGAGAAATGGGAAAGTCACGCTCTCGGCCGTGACTCCCGGGCATGATTTCGGCAGTCAGATAGAGATCGTCTCCGGCCTCAAGGCGGACGATCAAGTCATTGTCAACCCACCCGACTCCATCGTTTCCGGACAAGGAGTCCAAATTGTTCAGGCAACATTGCCGGGGGATACCAAGTGAAACGCCCTCGAAAGATGATTTTGATTGAGAACCCGCGGCAAGCACCTTGGCTGGGAGTTCTGCTCGCGGTAGCCGTGCTCCAGTTGGTTGGATGCGCGGTTGGACCAAAGTACCACACTCCCGTGGTGCAGGCTCCGCCAGCATATAAAGAGCTAGGGGACTGGAAGCCTGCCCAACCCAATGACCAGAATCTTGGCGGCCCGTGGTGGACGATATTCCAGGATCCGCAGCTGGATGCGCTGGAACTTCAGGTCAATGTATCGAATCAGAATCTAAAGGCGGCAGAGGCGCAATATCGGCAAGCGCGAGCTGTTCTGCACTACTATCGGGCTGACTACTACCCAACCGTGACGGCTGGGCCATCAGCGACTCGAACGCGCAATTCAGCCCACCGCCCTCCCCCGAATTCGATCTTTAACGGCATCACCTACAACGACTTTGTGCTGCCGTTCGACGTATCCTATCAGGCCGATGTCTGGGGACGAGTGCGGCGCAACGTGGAGTCTTATCGAGAGCAAGCGCAGGCGAGTGCGGCGGACCTGGCGACGGTTAACCTGAGCATGCACGCGGATCTGGCCGTTGATTACTTTCAGGCCCGCAGCTTGGATGCCGAGGAACAACTTCTAAACTCAACGGTTAAGCAGTACGAGCAGGCCCTGGAACTGAATGAAAGTCGCTTCCAGGGAGGGATTGCTTCGGAAGTGGAAGTCGAGCAAGCGAAGACTCAGCTGCAAACTACACGGGCAGCGGCGATTGATGTCGGCGTGCTGCGCGCGCAGTACGAACACGCGGTTGCGATTCTTATTGGAAAACCTCCCGCGGAGTTCAGCCTTCCCCCATTGCCGCTCACCGCACCACCTCCACACGTTCCGGTCTCGGTGCCGTCAGAACTGCTGGAAAGGCGTCCGGATATCGCGGCCGCGGAGCGGCGGGTAGCGTCTGCCAACGCCCAAATCGGAGTTGCGAAGTCGGCCTATTACCCGCTGATCAGTTTGGGTGGCTCGGGAGGATTTGAAAGCTCTAGCATCACCACCCTTCTCAATGGGCCGAGCGGCCTATGGTCCATAGGACTGTCTGCCGTCGGAACCGTCTTCGATGTGGGGAGACGCCGTTCCCTCAACGACCAGGCGCGTGCCGCTTATGACTACCAAGTCGCTGCCTATCGAGAGAACGTTCTAGAAAACGAGGCCAAGGTCCAGGACGAAGCAGTGGTTGCAGCCCAGCGCTCGCTAGACCTTTCGATCACTCGTTACAAGGGGGGAGTCACAAGTTACCTCGAGGTGATCACCGCGCAAAGCGCCGCGCTTGCGGATGAAGTGACAGCGGTCAATATCCTGGGCCGGCGAATGGCCAACACAGTGCTGCTGGTTCAGGCCCTTGGTGGCGGATGGGAGCGATCGAATTTGCCGGAGCGACCCGAATGCTGCGGCAAGCTTGTGAGCAGTAATTCGAATTGACGGCTCACGAATGCGGTCTTCTTCGAGGTCGAATGGTTCTGGGGGATGAGAACTGTGTCCGCTGATACGATGACTGCTTCGGTTCAGACGATCGAGCGAGGTTTTTCCTCTTCCCGCTCCGATTTGCTTGCGATCGAGGAGCCTCTGCAGTTTTGTCTGAACGGCTCCCCGCTCTCGATTACCATGCGCTCCCCCGGCTCCGATCTGGACCTCGCCGTCGGGCTTCTGTTCACCGAGGGGATTATCAACGACGTGGGCCAGATTCTGTCGATGCGCGCCGAATCCGCTGATGACACCTTCGGAAACTCTGGCGATAGGGTGACAATCAGGTTGAGGCCGGAGGTTGCCATTGATCCCGGCCGCATCCGGCGCAACTTCTACACAAGCTCGAGCTGTGGCGTTTGTGGCAAGCTTGCCATTGGCGCGATTGAAATCCGCCCGGCGCTTCCAATGCGGCAGTCTGGCCCGCAATTCCACGCGGACCTCATCTATCGTCTCCCCGATTTGCTCCGGCGGGCCCAAGAGACCTTTGACCGCACGGGTGGAATTCATGCCGCAGCGCTCTTCTCGCCCGAAGGGGCCCTGCTCGGTCTTCGCGAAGATGTCGGCAGGCACAACGCAGTGGATAAGCTGATTGGTTTTGCTCTGCGCGACGGCACGGTGCCTCTTGGCGATTCACTCATTCTGGTCAGCGGGCGCGCAGGGTTCGAACTTGTGCAGAAGTCCGTAATGGCGGCGATCCCGGTTCTTGCGGCCGTCGGGGCGCCATCGAGTCTGGCCGTGGAGGTAGCGCAACGTTTTGGCATGACCCTGGTGGGTTTCCTTCGCGGCCAACGTTTCAACATCTATTCAGGTAATTGGAGGATTGAGTGAAACTTCGTATTCACGAGGACTCGCTGCGTTTGCGACTGAACCGTTCCGATGTCGAGCAATTCCGGGAGACGGGCATTTGCGCGGAATCGCTACGATTTGGCTCGGGTTCGCAGCTGATTTACACGCTGGAAATCTGTTCGCGGTTGACAGTGATGGAGGCCCAGTATCGCCAGGACTGCATCCGTATTCTGCTGCCGATCGAGATGGCCCAGAAATGGGCGGGCTCTGACCAGATCTCACTTTCCCTCAACCGCGCCGATGGTAGCGGTCCCACCCTATTGATCGAGAAGGACTTTCAGTGTCTTCACTCCGACGAGAGAAACCCGTCCGACGATGCGGATGCTTTTCCAAATCCCTTAGCGGGCGATCCGGACAGGGAAACCGTCAGGTGAACCATCGCTCGATCAAGCGCTAAATGTCCGCTCGGTACGCACTGCTGTTTGTATTGCTTGCGTCGAGCTTGCTCTCGGCCGATGGTCCGTCGCGTGAGTCCTATAGCCTCCCTTCGAAGCAGCAGATAATCACTTTCCTGACGGAACCATAGAGTGGTATCGCTATTTTTCAGTGGAGCGACAGGTAGCGACCGAGCCGTTCGATCTCTTGTTCTTCGGTGACAGTCACCCGTTCTCCCGTTCTCCACCGTACTTGCGAGTAGTTAAATCAGCGTCCATTAAGGGCACATTGACCGGCCAATGTGCGCTCATTTTTCCGTGAGGTGATCGAGTTCGCGGCTGATGTTGAAGAGCCGTTGGGTAAGCCGTCGAAGTTTACGACGGGCGTTGTGATCTTCGAGCTGAAGGCGAAACATCTCCAGAAGGTGACGGGTGGCGGAGATTGCATCGCGAATGGTGGAAGGGTCGGAGCGAAGCGGGACTGTAGTTTGGGGGAGGGGGAGTTGGGGAATGTGGTGAAGATGGACGGCATTTTGGCGAGCAAGGCGAAATTCCTGTTGCAAGTCTTGCTGAGTGACTTGTACATAGCGCAGGGTCATGTGGATGTCTTTGTGTCCCAGCAGTTGCATCAGAGCAGGAAGGCTGACACCGAGGCGCAGCATCGAGGTTGCGTAGCTGTGTCTCAGACGATGCGGGTTAACCGAGGTGGAGCAACCCGAGCGACGGGCAGCGTCGGCTAAGGTGCGATGGAGAGCGCGGTACAAGGCGTGACGCTCGAAGCGGCGGGGGAGTAAGAAGCCGTTAGACTGCACCGAGCAGGACGTAGGATCCAGGGCGCGCAAAGTCAGAATGCGCGCTACGATGCGCCGGATGTCGTCGTCAACCGGCACGAAGCGTTCACGTTCAGTGTGGAGCTTGCCGAGCGGGACATGAAGTGCCCCCAGTTCTTTCCCCACCTGCCGCAGGCAATCCAGCGGAAGATCGATACACTCGCCGATGCGGACTCCGGTGGCGCGGATGAGCAGCAGAGCGTTGGACGGCAGATCGTCGATGTGGCGGAGTTCCTGATCCAGCCGTTGATCGTCCTCCGGGGAAAGCGGTTGGGGCAGATAACGGGCAGGGGGCGGAAAATCCTCTCGGCGAATGAGGCCGGGCTGGAGGGAATGGCCGTTGTCGATCAAGTCTTGAAACAGACGGCGAAGCACGAGTAGATAAATCTCGCGGGGTTTATTGCACAAGGGAGGATCTTGCTCGCACAGCCAGCGAAACCAGCCGAGCAGATGGGGATCGCGGCGTAACTGAGAAAGCTTGCGCACTTGGGGAAAAACGGTGTGGAGATAGCTGAGGAAATGGCGGGCCGGGTGTCGATAGAGCGCCACGGTGTTGGGACGGAGAGTGGTGGCCAGGACACGGAGGTGAGCGTCAAAGATCTGCTCCAGAGTCTGGACAGGTTGACTCATGGAATCTCCGGAGAGGACAAACGGACGCGCTGGGCAACCGCTCGGCATATTCACGCCAGACATCTTGGGGGGCGAGTTCGACGTAGAGCATGGTGGTGCGAATCTGGGTGTGTCCCATCAGGTGCATCAAGGCAGGCAAGGAGATTCCAGCCCGCGCCATGTCGGCTCCGAAGGTGTGGCGAAAGCGATGGGGATTGGCTTGGGGAACTTTGCTGCACAGGCGGTGATGGCGAAACAGCGAGCGCAGCCCGGCTGTAGTCATGGGGCGGCCGCGCTGGCGGCCCTTCAGCGACACGAACAGAGAGGGCAAGTTGGTCCGAGGTCTTTCCAAGCGCAAATAGTTTTGCAGGACCTCGAGGGTTTCTGCCGGCAGGGGCAAGACGCGCTCTTTGTTGCCTTTGCCGAGGACGCAGAGGTGTGCATCCGCCAGGCAGAGATCTTCGAGTTGAAGGTCGAGCACCTCGCAGGAACGCATGCCATCCAGCAGCATGAGGGCGATGATGGCAAGATCGCGAAAGGTGCGAAAGCCACGCCAGAAACGGGCGACCTCGTCGGCGGAGAGAGGAACGACCACGCGACGGGGCTGCCTGAGGCGCAGACCGCTGACGACTCGGCGCTGCGGACGGCCCTAGCCGAGAGATGATCGGGTCGTCTAGGTGCGCTGAAAATAGGAGTTTCCGCCTGATGCGCGTTTTCGTGACACAACGCAATAAGGCTCTGACCCACCACGAGTTGTTGCAAGCGGTCTGGGGCGCCTGAGGTCGTTCGTGAACCAACTCCGCAAGAAAATCGAGCATAACACTCGGCCTTCGGCTGGCGAGACCGGTATTTATGAAATCTTTAGGTTTTCTTTACGAAGTCTTTATGCGCATCCGGCTATGGTAAGGCTTCTGCCGCTCCCTCCATCGAGTCGCGGCACGATTTGCGAGCGAGCTTTCCCGCCTCCATTCCAACCTACTTCGTTAAATGGGACTCTCGCTGGAAGTGCCACGAGGCGCGGAGTGGTCACACCCAAGAAAAACCTCAGAACTCGTGTCGGAAGGTGCAGGGTCCTCCCGTCAAGGATACAGAGGAGAAAAAATCTATGAATCACAAATTCGGTATCACAGAGGACAGCATCGTGCATCGCTACGATAACGGGTGTGGCTGGAGGCTGCTGGGTCGCCTGCCGAGCATCCTGGGAGAGCCGACGCCAATTGGGCGCGAAGTGCGCGACTGGTGGAAAGCGCTCGTGGAGAGTGACGAGCCTTGTCCCATACTCGTCCTCAAAATTCGAGGGTGGGCGGTGGCGGAATTCCCGCCGCCGCAGCCATCCTCGCCACTGGGCGGACATCTCGGGTTCGAGCACCCGATGCACGCCTTCGCGGCCAATGACACTTGGCAAGGAAAGCGTAACGCCGAATGTTGCGTTGTAATAGCCGATAGGAATCACCGCCCTCTCATCGCGCGATACCAGAATCTATGTGGAGACAACTGCCAAATCATATTTAGAAGCAATGAAGTAGGAGGACAGATATGAAGGTCGGAATTATTGGAGCGGGCGCGGTCGGCTCCGCGTGCCTTTTGTCGATCTGCGTGGGTTGCTCGGCTGGCGCCTGGGGGTGTGTACTCCCTTGGCAGCCGTCTGAAACAGACTGGCTTTGTCGGTACACCGCCAGTGGCCGTCCGTTAGTCTTCACATAGCTGCCTAACATCCCCAGGTTCTCCTCCGTCGAATCGTGCTCGACAAAGCGCGCGGTCGCCTCCGAGGTGGTATCGTCGAGCATGGCAATCAGATACAACGGCTGCCCTCGTCCTTCCAGCCAGTCGTGCGTACTGGTGTCCCACTGCAGCAGCTCTCCCCAGCGTGCTCGGCGGCGGCGCCACATGTGCGCTCGCTCCACCCGGGCTCGCCGCGCCTTCCACAGTCCGGCCTG
>WNFT01004360.1_pt1 | contig 12356 bp, 11 predicted proteins | sample 5400191 | NCBI WGS metagenome assembly WNFT01 (sample SAMN13153359, study PRJNA577476) | soil metagenome | isolation source: 80 cm saprolite under Madrone tree | place: USA:California | collected 2016-06-14
CAAGGCGGAGGTCTATGTGCTGAGTAAGGAGGAAGGCGGCCGCCATACGCCGTTCTTTACCAATTACCGGCCGCAATTTTATTTTCGCACCACGGATGTGACCGGAACGGTCAAGTTGCCCGAGGGCGTGGAAATGGTCATGCCCGGCGACAACATCGCCATCGACGTAGAGCTGATCACCCCCATCGCCATGGAAAAGACAATTCGCTTCGCCATTCGTGAAGGCGGAAAAACTGTCGGCGCCGGTCGCGTTAGCGAAATTCTGGACTAAATTACCGCTGCGCAGAAACCTTACGCCAGTAGCTCAATTGGTAGAGTAGCGGTCTCCAAAACCGTCGGTTGGGGGTTCGAGTCCCTCCTGGCGTGTTGTTGATCGCGAATGCGGTTAAAAAGTTACAAAAGTTACATTGTTAAAAAGGGCATGAAGTCCGACTTCCTTTGTAACGTTGTAACGCTTTTAACAATTTAACTTTTCGAGATGATCACGAAAACGAAAAACTTCTTCAACGAAGTGAAGGTGGAGCTGCAAAAAGCTTCCTGGCCGTGGGAGTCGAAGGAAAAAGGAATCCGCCGCTACAAAGAGCTGACTGACTCGACCCTGGTGGTGATCATCGCGATGTTATTGCTCGGCGGTTACGTGGCCCTTTTCGATTTCGTCCTCGTGAACGTGGTCCACTTTTTCACCCGGTTGCATTGATTATGGCGCAGGCACTCGCAGGCAAAGATCAATGGTTCGTCGTGCACGTCCTCTCCGGCCAGGAAAACAAAGTGCGCGAGAACATCGAGAAGCGCGTCAAGACTGAGGAAATGGGCGACTTGATTTACGAAGTGCTCGTGCCAACCGAGCGTGTGTCGGAAATCAAAAAGGGCAAGAAAAGCGAAACGACGCGCAAATTTTTTCCCGGTTACCTGATCGTCAACATGCATTTGCTCGATGAGAACAATCAACTCGTCGGGCGCACCTGGTATTTCATTCGCGACACGCCCGGCGTGATCGGTTTCGCCGGCACGAAAGACAAACCGATCCCGATGCGACCGTCGGAAGTCGAGAGCATGCTCGCGCAAATGAAAGAGCGCGAAGAAAAGGTAAAACCGAAAGTCAGCTTCGAAGTTGGCGAAACCGTCAAGGTCGCCGATGGCCCATTCCAAAATCAAAACGGCATTGTCGAAGAAATCGACCCTGAGCGCGGCAAACTGCGGGTCTCAGTCACCATCTTCGGTCGCGCCACACCAGTGGAACTGGAATACTGGCAAGTCGAACGCGGCTAATCCCTTTTTAACTTTGTAACCCTTTTAACATTTTTAACGTCACCCAATGGCCAAAGAAGTCGTAGCACAGATCAAATTGCAGATCCCCGCCGGACAAGCGAACCCTGCGCCGCCGGTCGGCACCGCACTCGGACCGCGCGGGGTGAACATTATGGCGTTCATTTTTGTCATTTCGAGCGAAGTCGAGAAATCTCTCAATTTAAAATAAAGGAACCATGGCTAAAGAGGTAGTTGCCCAGATCAAATTGCAGATTCCAGCCGGTCAGGCGAACCCGGCCCCGCCCGTTGGCACTGCACTCGGGCCACGCGGCGTGAACATCATGGCGTTCTGCAAAGAATTTAATGCCGCCACTCAGAAGCAAGCCGGCGACATTTTGCCGGTCGTGATCACCGTCTTCAAAGACAAGTCATTCACCTTCATCACCAAAAGTCCGCCTGCCGCTGTGCTGTTGAAGAAAGCGGCAAACATCGCTGCCGGATCAAAGGAGCCGAACAAAGAGAAAGTCGGAAAGGTTACGCGCAAACAGGTCATGGACATCGTGAAAACGAAAGCGAAAGACTTGAACGCGCGCAGCGACGAAGCTGCCTTCCGCATCATCGCCGGCACCGCCCGCCAAATGGGCCTCGAAATCGTCGATTAATTCAACCGCTGATTACGCGGATAAAACGGATTGGGGAGTGGTCGCCGCGGCGACCTGGTTTCGGCTGCTAGCCCCGAAACCAACTTTACTTATGGTTCGACCGCGACCGACGCGATTAGAACGTTCACTGTGCCCTTTCATTTTGCGAGTTAATCGATTTGCCCAGACATCGCACATCGGATTGAAAGCGTGTTTTTGTCACACGCGATGTCTTCCGATTAGCGGAACGGTGACAGCTCATCCTGCCCTAAGTACTCCCGTTGCTGCAACGCGATCGGGACGTTGCCGTTTTTCCAGACGAAATCGTGGAAGGCGTCGAGGTTGAATTTTTCTCCCTGCTGTAAGCGGGCTTCGGCCAGCAGTTTGGTGATTTGGAGTTTACCGATCTGATAGGTGATGGCCTGGCCGGGGCCGGTTGAGAAAGCGATTGCTTCCTGCCGCGCGGTGTTTGAGTCCATCGGAACTTTCTGCTCCAAATATTTCGCGGCTTGCTCGAGCGTGAACTCGCCAAGGGCGAGTTTTACGTCCACTTCCACTCGGAGCGCGCGGAGCCGCATGAAATTGTAAATGATCTCGCGCGTGTGCGGGCTGTCGTCGAACAGTCCTGCCTGCAACATCATTTCCTCCGCATAAAACCCGATCCCTTCGTTCACGCCCGAATCGTAGTAATGCCGCCGGATCGGGTCTTCATGTTTCCAGGAAAGACAAAGTTGAAAATAGTGACCGGGAATTCCTTCATGAACGGTGATCGGTCGCGGATCCTGTGCGGTCGCGCGCCAAAAGTAACCGAGTTTCGCTGAAGGTTCGGTGACGTAGCGGATGCAATCGTCTTTGAGTCGCGACGGCGAAGTGAAGTCATCGGTTTCGCCGAATCCTTGCAGCGCGCGCAAGTATTCCGGCATTGGGCGCAACGTGTAATGTTGGAGCCAATCGGGAACTGTGAGGATGCCGTGATTGTCGAGAAATTTGCGGATCGACAATTCTTTTGCCGCCGCGTCCTTGATCCAATTGTCGATATTCGCCGCCAGCTTGAGCGGCGGGACGTTGCGGTTTCGTTCCTTTTCGTAAGCTTCGAACGCGACGGCGCGATTCCACTCTTGTTGTCCCATCGCGAGAATTTCTTCGGGCGAATAAGGATAGAGCGCGACGTTCTTGAGAAAAAAGACGTAAGCGTCGCGGCCGAGCGCAGTTTTTCTCGGGAGCGAAGGCAATTGTTGCTGGAGCCAGCGTTGAAAATGTTCCAGCGCATCTGCTGCGTGAGCTGTCGCGCTGTTCAACTCCTGCTCTTTGAGAGTTGTTGATGCCGATCCTAGCAACGCACTCGACATCTTGCGCAGGCGTTCCCGGACACCGTCGAGCGCTTGAATTGCCACAGTCGCAAACGGCGCCGGCGGTTTCGCAAGATTCGATTCGCCCTGCTGCAGAATTGACGGAATATTTTCGATGCGTGTGAGAATTTCGCGGCTGCGCGACGCATCGTATGGTCCCGGCACAGTCAGCGCTTCGACGACCGGCGTGAGTGTCTGCTCAATGTAAAAGTTGGGATCGCGTTTCCAGCGCGGATTGATCTCCAATTCCCAATGCACTCGCGATAGAGCCGAACCGATCAACCGATAATCGACCTGTTTCGCGACCGGCCACGTGCTGACATCGAGCTGCTTCCATCTCGCCTCGAACTGCTCGAGATCGCTGCGACGTTTGATGATGGCTGCCGCCGACCAATCCCGTATTCCGCCCGGCCGCTCGATTCGATTCACGTCATCGCCCGTGAACGGCGCATACTTCGCGCGCCACACCCAAAAATCATCGGCGAGTTTGTCGAGGGATTCTATTTGCGAGTACACGCTGCCTAAACCGACACATAGAGTGGTAATCAGAGCGAGAGCTCGCACACGAACGGTGGATCGAGCAGTCCCTTGCTCGACGCTAAGAATAATGCGGCTCTGCCGCTCTAATTTAACATCGTGCGACGGAGCGCCCGATCCACCATCTGCGGCAAGGCCCGGCGACTTCGGTTTAGGTTTCACTCTTTAGCGCAGCGGAAGTTGAATCGCGCTCGCGTGCGTTGCATCATGATAAACCTTCACGTGCGCGGCGCGCGCATCTTTGGCGGTTTCATCGGCGACAACTCCGCCCGAGTTGTAGTTCTTTTGCCAGAAGATCGAGTTCGGTGAATAAACAACCAGGCGCAACCGGCTCCCTTTCATGAGCTGGCGCGCGACGAAGAGACCGGGAGCGAATTCGCATTTCACAATTTCGCTGGGCTTGACCAATTTTGCCTCGCGTAGCGACTCGCGGTAACGCAGCCGGCGAATGTCGCTCCAAAGCGCGATGCTCGTTCCGTCGGGTTGAATTTCGTAAAGATCCGCCTGCAAATCGGTGTCCGGCGTGTCGATCGAGACCCAAACCGTAAGTTTGGGACAACCGATGAGCGGCGTTTCGTTAGGCAAAGGCTCGGTGTGATAAACGAGGCCGTCGTTGCCGATGCAGAGGGCGAAACGTTGATCGATGCCTGCGGTTTTCTCATTCGGTTCGACTCCTTCAACATTTTCGCCACGGCCCGTATCGAGGGGATCATTAACGAATTGGTCGGCGCCTTCGTTAGGCTGTTTCTCCGTCAGAGCACCGGAACGGAACACACCGTTGGCGTCACCGTTCTTGGAATCGAGATAAAACGTTTTTGGATTCGCGGTAAAAGATTCGAGGTTATCGGCATATTTCCACTCGCCGTTTGTGCCGCTGTTGCCGGGCGCTAGCAAATAATAGGCAACCTGATTTTTTAGAAATTCCGGCTTGGCGCCATTCTTCATTGTCCAGTCGTACCACCGCCGGTGAAGATCGTTAAGATCGACAATGGCCCCCGGGCCAAATTTCACGCCGCCAACTTCATCGGTCGGCGTGCGGGTGCCGGCATGGTCCCACGGGCCAATGATAAGAAAATGCTTCGCGCGTGCTTCAGGCGAGGCGTTCGTGAGATGATCGCGATAGAATGCCATCGCCCCCAGTTCGTCGCCATCGTATTGGCCGGTGATTGTCAGGATTGGCAGAGTGATCTTTTGGAATTGCTCACGCGTCGGCGTCATCGCGTCGTAATACGCGTCGGCGGTGGGATGTTTGAGAATGCGTTGGAAATTTGGCGAGGGATTCCCGACAAATGAATCAAGCGACTTAAAGGGAATGTGTTTTTTGCAGGCGTCGAGAAATTTCGTGCGCCAGAATTTTTCGTCGCCGAAAAGATTCTGCTGACCGGCTCGGCCGCTCGTAAGCGTGAACCATTGCACGTCGTAAACTTCCCCAACGTTATCGGTTGATGGATAATCCAGCGGTGGATGCGCGGCGGCGACCGGCACGATGGTGGCGAGATGCGGCGGTAATTCTTTCGCCGTGGCCCATTGATCGAACCCCGCGTAGGAACCGCCCCACATGGCGACTTTGCCATCGCAAAAATGCTGCTGCGCAAACCACTCGACGACGTCATTCCCGTCGCGTGGCTCTTGTGCGAACGGTTCAAATTCACCGCCCGAATTGCCGCGGCCCCGTACATCGACAAGTGCAAACACGTATCCGTGCGACGCGAAGTATGCGGCGCGCGCGTGATACGAGTCGGAGATGTACGGCGTGAGCGTGAAGATCACGGGTGTCCGCGGCGGCGAGCTGTCCAGCGTTTTCGGCAAGTAAAGTGTCGCGTTTAGTTCAACCTTGTCGCGCATCGGGATTTTCACGCCCCAACGCAAATCGTAATTAGCGGAAGCAGGCGGAGATTCCTTGGGGGAAGGAGAGGCCGCGGGTGGTGGCGTTTGCGCCTCAAGGAAATTCAACGCAAACAGCAGGATGACGAGAGGCCGAGCCGAGTTCATCACAGGATTGAACCACGAACGTTTATCGCCACAAGAAAGTTTCGCTGAGCCAAGGCGATTTGTGGGCAGCTACGTTAGGGTGCTGCTGCGACGCGCGGGAAGGTTGCGGAGTGGCGGAATACGGACTGCTGCTGAAGGATTTGTTGGCTACCGGACTGTTGAAAAACACCTCGATCCGTCCTCTTGCTCTTTAGAGCCTTAGTGCGCGACGCTCCCGGAACATCATCTTGCGCCTTCGCCGATTGGTTTTAGCATCGTCCCCAAAGCGTTCAGGGTCCCATCCACCTTCGGCAAATGCGAAAGTGCAACGCGTTGTCCTCAACGCGTTGCCAAACCAAATGCGGCTTTTCGAAATCTTCACGTCGATCTTCTGCCGGCCGGCGTTAAAGTCGGATCGGCAGATGAATACTGGGAAGATTTCTTGGTCCCGGGCAGAGTTGCTCTGCGCCGGCATGGTATTTCTTGCGGCCCTCTTTCTTTATAGCTGGACGCTCGCTCCGACGGTTACTTTGACCGACAGCGGAGAGCTGATTGTGGTCGCTCATGGCCTGGGAGTCGCACATCCACCGGGCGTTCCCCTGTGGGTCATCCTTGCCCATCTCGCATCACTCGTGCCCTTGGGAAACGTTGCGGTGCGGATCAATTTTTCTTCCGCCCTTTTTGCCGCGCTCGCTTCCGCAATGCTCACTCTTGTTGTGGCAGACTTAATGATTACGGTTTCATATTTCGCCGCATCGAAGCGCAGGAAGAGGGGCGCGCGGCAGAGTAAAAAGGCCGAGGATTCAGGCATCAGCCGCCTTTTGGTGTTTGCCCCTGCGTTGGGCGCGGGCTTGCTCATGGCTTTCTCTCGCACGCTTTGGTTTTATGCCACCATCACCGAGGTTTATGCTCTCAACACGCTGCTCATCCTCGTTATCTTCTTTCTGATGCTTCGGTGGCGGCGACGCATCATCGCAGACAGAGATCGTATCGGCATGGCCGTGGATCCCGCCGAAATCGCCCGCCATAGACAGATCACGATTCACGACACTTTTCTTTATGCCGCCGCGGTCGCATTTGGGCTCGCGCTCGGAATTCATCACGTCACAGTGGCGCTGATACTTCCGGCTCTGGGCGTCATCGTTTATAAGACGGAGGGACTGAAGTTCTTCATGGGTAGACGGCTGACATATGCCGCTCTGATTTCTGTTGGCGCCCTGGTCGCAATATATACCTACTTACCACTCGCAGCCGCGCGCGGGCCTGTCATTAACTGGGGCAATCCGCGTTCGCTGCAAGAGATATGGTGGCACGTCACTGGCCGGCAGTATCGGGTGTTCCTCTCCTTTACGCCAAATTTAATGGCGGAGCAGTTTGTTGAATTTTGCAGAATGGCCTTGCGTGAATTCGGCTTATACTGGCTGCCATTGCCGCTCGTCCTGGCTTTCGCGGGTTTCGCCAACGCTTTCAGACAGGACCGCACAACTTTCTGGCTTCTGCTGTTTATCATCATTGCCGATTTGGCTTACGCTCTCAGCTACGAAATTGCGGAGGACAAGGATGCGTACTATCTGCCAACGTTTATTTCGATCGCGATTGCCACCGGGTTCGGCATCCGTTGGTTGATCCAACTCGCTTTCTCCAAGTCAATGCCGCTTGGGAAACAGTATGTAGTGGCTGCGGTTATCGTCCTCTTCGCGCCCGCAATAGCTTTTATCGGCAATTGGTCTTTCAATAATCGGCGGCATTACTTTATCGCCCACGATTACGTCGAAAATCTCCTCGGCGCGATAGAGCCTAACGGTCTCTTACTTACCCAAGACTGGCAGGTCGTGTCCCCGATGTTTTATGCGCAGGAGATAGAACAGCGCCGGCGCGATGTAAAAGTTGTGGACATTAATCTCCTGCGCCGTTTGTGGTATTTCGATTATCTGAGGCACGCTTATCCTGGTTTGGTCGAACGGTCGCGCGAGAAGATTGACGCGTTTGTTGAAGATCTCAAAGAATGGGAGCGTGACCCCGAAGCTTTTGCCAGGAGCCAGGCGTTGACTCAAAGGATCACCGCAGCATTTGAAGAGATGATCCGGTCAATTGTGACCAACGAGAACAGGCTTGCGCCAGTCTACATTGCGCAAGACTTGCTATTCGCCGACTCAGTTAATGGCGACGTGACCAGGTGGCTCACTCAAAACTATCAACTCGTGCCACAAGGGCTCGTCTTCAACCTCACGAGCGACCAGATTTTTCACGATTCCCCTGACCTGCGCCTGAAGACCCGCGGTCTAGCTGACGGGACGCTGCGGTTTGAGAAAGATGACGTAGTAAACCTCAAGGTGTTGCCAGCCTATACAAGCATGCTTATCAATCGCGGACGATATCTCGCGTTATTCAATCAGCATGAGCGTGCCATTACCGCCTTCAGGCAGGCGCTCGCGCTCAATCCGGGCCTCGCCTCGGCGCAACAGGGGCTTGCGGAAAGTGCGGCTAAATTGCGGAACCCATAGCGGGTATTTCGGGGTCGCTCTAAGAACAGGCCCACTGACATTGGGCATTCCGTTCTTGCCAGCCTGGCGGATTGCTTCTAAACGGGCACGATGAGAATCAAGTCTCGCCTTGTTGTAGTTTTCTTATGTCTCGGAGTCACGGCTTATGCGGCCGATGAAATGATCGCGCTCAAAGCCGAACGTATGTTCGATGGGAAATCGAAAACGCTCGTGCAACACGGAGTCGTCATTGTTCAAGGCGATAAAATTGTCGATGTTGGCAGCAACCTCACGATTCCGAATGGGGCGCAGGTGATCGATCTCGGCGACGCCACCCTTTCGCCCGGATTCATGGACGCCCACACGCATTTGACGCTCGATTACACCGGAAATTTCAATGAGCGTCGCCTGGCAGAATTAACGACGAACGTTTCGGAAATGGCGATTCGGGCTACCGTCTTCGCCCGCGCCACTGTCGAAGCTGGATTCACTACGGTGCGGGATGTGGGCAGCCGTTTTGTCGGTAGCCGCGAGTTTGTCGATGTTGCGCTGCGCAACTCGATCAACAAAGGAATCGTCGTCGGGCCGCGCATGCTTGTCGCGACCAAAGGAATCGGCGCAACCGGCGGGCATTTTGATCCGACGAGTGGGTTTCGCGATTTTCTGTTTGGCCGCGAACCTGACACAACCGAGGGCATCGCCGATGGAGCGGACGAAATTCGCAAAGCGGTGCGCTTCGAAGTGAAGAATGGCGCGGATGTGATCAAGGCCGCGGTCTCAGGTGGCGTCCTTTCCCTGGCGGACGAAGTGGACACGCCGCAATTAACGCCGGCGGAGATGGCGGCTCTGGTCGATGAATCGCATCGGTTGCGCAAAAAGGTTGCAGTGCATTGCCATGGCGATCAAGCGGCGCGCGAAGCGATCGAAGCCGGCGTCGATTCGATCGAGCACGGCTCGTTCATGAAGCCGGAAACCCTCACGCTGATGAAAAACAAGGGAACATTTCTTACGCCCACCCTGATGGCGGGGGAATACATCATGGCCAAGATCGATCACTACCCACCGGCTTTGCAGGCGAAAGCGAAGGCAGCGTTCAGTGCGCGCTCGGAAATGTTTCGTAACGCCTTGAAGATGGGCATCAAGATTTCCTTTGGCACCGACGCGGCGGTTTTTCCGCACGGCGAGAACGCAAAGGAATTTGCCTTGATGGTGGGGCTTGGCATGCAACCCATTGAAGCTTTGCGTTCTGCAACCGCCAGCACCGCGGAACTTTTTGGAATTGCGCAAAAGACCGGCACGCTGGAAAAAGGCAAATTTGCCGACGTCATCGCCATGCCGGGCGATCCAACGGCTGATATCACTGCGACCGAACGTGTTTCTTTCGTGATGAAAGAGGGCAAAATTATCAGGAACGGACCGCCGACTCCGCAACCATCGGCCGCGTCAGCAGAGGTTCCGACTCTTGATGTTCCGGTTGATTAAAAGGCGTGCTCGCTCACTGATTGACAGTACTGACAGCAAGCTTCACCGAGTCGCTGGATCCGTTGATGAAGTACAACGAGACAGGGCCGGCGCCGTAGACCGGATAAAACGTGTAGGGCTGGCCGTCGATGAAGACGGGATTACGCCAGTCAATCGCGACCGGTCGCGACACAGAATAGGAGCTTACCGCGACGGAATCACTGAAATTGAATGAACGGGTGTCCCTGAAGTCGCCACGCCCGTCATATCCACGACCATCGTACGGGGTAAATCTCCAGTTGCGAACGCCATTTGTTGGAAACCAATCTTGCGTGAACGTTTCACCTTCGCTTGCGAGGGGAATATTCCTCACGACTTCAGTCCTGGTTAGAACATTGTCGATGAAGGCAGGCTGAACATGGTCTTCACCGGCAAATCGATAAGAATAAAACGCAATCTCGTAATCCAAGCCGCCCCACTGGCTCAAATTAACGGGGTGACCGTATGCCACATCGAAAACAAAAACGTGCGAGTGGCCATTTTCGCGAACGCGTCCTTGAGTCGGCGGTGGGTTCGCATTCCGCGCGGCCGCCGCTTCAATGGCAGCCGCCTCTTCTTTCGAAACAACCAAATTGGAATTGTGAAGCGATTGAATCAAAGAATCGCTGGCTCCTTGTGACTTCAAAATATTCTCCTGTGGCGGGGTTAAAGCGTGAAGAAGCTTGCGCTGCGTAATCTCCTCTTTGATGGACACTTCGCTTTCATGGGCGCGAATCAGGAGCGAAATCTCGCTGAACCCTATAGGACGTGCTGATGTTTGGTTCGTCCAAAGGAACAATGCGACGGCAATTGTTGATAAGCTATAAACAGAGGGGTGTTTCATAATCACCGGTTTTACCAGGATAGAGTTGGTTTTGACAAGCCAGAAAAGCCGCTACTTCCCACGTTCTGCCGCCGAAAACAAGCAGCCTAAGTTTTTAAGCAGGAGCCCAGCACTTTGGCGGCAAAATGATGGGCGTTTGAACTGCATAAAATCATGAAAAAAAACCGCAGCAAACGCGTTATCGCGCCCCCGCCAAACAGGTAGACCGCACAAAAACTTACAATCTCGCGCGGCGGCGGTTTCGACGTTGAAGAAATTTCCACCGGCGAAGTTCGACCAAACCGTGACGGTTTCATTTCGGCTCGGTGTTGATGCAAAGCAATCCGATCAAATGGTGCGCGGCACATGTCCGCTTCCGCATAGCAGCGGTAAGCAGGTTCGCGTGCTCGTTTTCCGCGAAATCGGCGACAGATGATTTCGCTACGCCAGCTGATTAGGAGTCACAATTACGAAACGTATCGGCTTGCCACGAAACTTCTTGCTGACTAAACTGTAGCTTCCATGCGGAGAAATCTGATCTCATTTGCAGTGGCAGCCGCTATGGCCTGGGCACCTTGCTGCTTGTTTGGCGCGCCCCAGGTCTCGCTCGCGCGCCTGCTGGTGGAAAAGGGTTACACTCCGCTGACGCTGAAGAGGGCGGGTAACAGTTCTTACGTCTCTTGCAAATTGAATGGGCGCTCTGCCAGTCTTGTCGTCGATACAGGGGCAGGAGCGACGTTCATCGGGCCGGGAATGCTAAGATCGCTTGGCGTGCCGCTTACGAAAGTTGAAGGCAATTGGTATGGGTTCCTGGGGCTGGCAACCACGAGTATCAACGCTGGCGAAATCAAAGATTTTCAGGTTGGCCCCTACCAGGCGGGCGCGAATCGAGTGGCGGCGTCGGATTTTTCGTCCTATGGTCGCGCCGCTGGCAGTCCGAGCATGGATGGCTTCCTGGGAATCGATTTTCTCCATCGCCACCAAGCCATCATCGATTGCTTCCGAATGCATCTTTTTTTGAAACCTCCCTCGGCACCGTCTACTTCAGCAACGTTGAGCGCGGGACTTAGGGCCGGCGGTTGCACGGAAATTCCCGTTCAGGTTGTTGCGCACCATGGATTGACCGTTCCGACTCGGATAAACGGACACCCCGGCTACTTAGTCGTAGATACCGGCGCGAGCAATACCCTGCTCAGCGAACATGCAATTGCCGGCCTTAATATGCGTGTGGCTCCGTTGGCTGGCTCGGGAGTGCTCATTTTTGGGAGCAGTGTGAGATATGCAATTCAAGACGTTGGAAAGAACGTGAGCAGGGTCCAGAGGGCCTATTTTGACACGATGGAGATAGGTAACCTTAGCGTCCCATCTCAGTGGGTCCTTGTTGGGGACTTGCCTTACTCGAAGGACGGCGGAACGGAGAACGTGTTTTTTGGCTATTTGGGTCAGGACCTACTTGCTTGCTATGTTGGAATCATTGATTGCGCTGCGCTAAAGCTTTTTCTGCGATTCGATCCGGTCATCGACGCCGTACGCCGGAGAAAAGGCTGACCGGCAGCCCGGTTGACAGGCGGGACAATCTCGCTAGTTTACGCGCTCCCGTTGCTTTAACAGCCGCGCGGAGAATTAAATCAGGAGAGCTTCACAGCTCGTTGGAACTGAGAACGCCATGCAAAGAAATCGAAGCAAACGCTATCGCGCCGCCGCGCAGCAAGTGGATCGGACAAAGGCTTACAATCTTGCCGAGGCGGTTGCGACGCTGAAGAAGTTTTCGCCGACGAAGTTCGATCAAACCGTGACGGTTTCC
>WNFT01009410.1_pt1 | contig 12354 bp, 12 predicted proteins | sample 5400191 | NCBI WGS metagenome assembly WNFT01 (sample SAMN13153359, study PRJNA577476) | soil metagenome | isolation source: 80 cm saprolite under Madrone tree | place: USA:California | collected 2016-06-14
AAGAATCGAGGCAAGAACATCTGGCATATGGGTGGCGGCGAACTCGCTCGCGAATTCCTTAAGGCCGATCTTGTGGATGAAATTTATCTCGGCGTCGTGCCCATCTTGCTCGGTGAAGGCCTCCCACTATTCCCGAGTGGCTTCCCCCAACGCAATTTCGCTCTCCTTGAAAACAAGACCTTCTCCAAGGGCCTCATCGCCCTCAAGTACAAACGCCTGCGTACAAAAGCAAAACGCAAAAACTGAGTTGCTTGCAACAGCGGACACCCTCTTCCACCGTCAACATGCTTAGGGGCGTTCAAGTCGGAGCGCTGGCTCAAAACGAAGGTGCCGGTGTCTAAGTTAGTGAGGCTCTGACCCATGCGTACAACAGGCTGGCGGCCGAGCACGGCTGTCCACAAACACCGAACCAACTACACTTCGCTACTGGACGGCGCTGGAATCGTTGGTACGTTTGTCTTCTTTTTTATCTTTTTGTGTATGCAGCTTGGCGGGGCCATGGTCCCTCAGCATTATTCACGAACTGTGGATCTTGCGACCGCCGCCACTGCAAGTCGGCAGCCGCGGTCACTCCTCGACAAGGCTTTAAAGGTCTACGTTACACGAGACGGCAGCTTCTATTTCCAGTTCGCAAGAGTGGCACTGGAGGAATTACCTCAACTTTTGCGAACTGCATGCCTCAATGGAGCGGAACGCAAGGTTTATCTCCGCGTGGACGCGCGCACCAAATACGGCGACGTAAAGAATGCTTTGGATCAGATTTCTGCGGCGGGTATTCAAAACGTGGCCTTCATGGTTGAAGGCTCGCCCCACGCCACACGTTAAATGGCGCTGCCGAGGAACCAGTCTTTGTCGGAATCCGGAGTTTTGTTGCGGATGAGCAGCTCGGGATCTTTTACGGTAACGCGGCTATAGGGCGCGATGGAGTGGGTGAGCCACACGTTTCCGCCGATGACGCTGTGGTGGCCGACGCGGGTGTCGCCGCCGAGAATCGTCGCTCCCGGGTAAATGGTGACGCCGTCTTCGATGTCCGGGTGGCGCTTGTTTTCAAGGCCGCGGACCAGTTCCGCGCCGTTCCGGCGGCTGGTCGGGTTGAACGCGCCGAGCGTCACGCCGTGATAGAGCGTGACATGGTTGCCGACTGTGGCCGTTTCGCCGATCACCACGCCGGTACCGTGATCTATAAAGAAGGATTCGCCGATCGTCGCGCCGGGATGAATGTCAATGCCGGTGCGGCTGTGCCCCACTTCCGTCATCATGCGCGGAAGGTATGGGATCTTCAGCAGGTAGAGTTCATGCGCCAGGCGCTGTACGGTGATTGCTTCCACGCCGGGATAGCTCAGCAAAATTTCCTCATAGCCGCTTGCCGCCGGATCGTTCTTTAACGCAGCTTGTAAATCCGTCGCCAATAGCTGCGCGAGTTTCGGCAGTTTTGCATGCAATGCCGCCACAAGGTGACTGGCCGTTTCCGAGAGATTGGCGGGCACCGGCTTTCCGCAGCAGTTCAGATCAAACCGCATCGCGTAGACGATCTGCTCCGCCAACTGCAAATCCAGCTGGGCCAGAAATCCAGCTGCGTCCGGGTTGTTCGCTTCTTCTTTGGCGTAGTAGAGCGGAAACAGCACATCCAGATAGGACCGGCAAAACGCCGCAACTTCATCCTTCGAGGGCAAGCGATATTCCCACATGCTGGCGTCGGTCAGCCGTGCTTCCAGCGCCAGGCGAAACTCCCGCGCCAGTGTTCGCAAATCATTATTCGGTGTTGTCATAGGAGTTCACAATTCTTTTGGGTGCGCAATGCCGGAAGAGGGGCGCAGGAAGCCTGCTCCCTTGCCCCGCACAGCATGCGCTCCCTGGCTTTGGCTGCTTAGCCAATCCCCTCGAACAGGATTGTCGAGATGTAGCGCTCGCCGGAATCCGGCAGCACGGTGACAATGGTTTTGCCCGCAAATTCCGCCAGCTTCGCCAAGCGCACCGACGCAGCCACAGCGGCGCCGCAGGAAATCCCGGAGAGGATGCCCTCTTCGCGAGTCAGCCGACGCGCCATCTCGACGGACTCCTCGTTGGTCACCTGTTCGACGCGATCGACCAGGTCCATCTCCAGGTTCTTCGGCACGAAACCCGCGCCGATGCCCTGGATCTTGTGCGGACCCGGCACAGGCGCCTGGCCCGCGCGCGTTTGCGTAATCACCGGACTGGCAACGGGTTCGACCGCGACCGAAAGGATTTTCTTCCCCTTCGTTTTTTTGATGTAGCGGCTGACACCGGTGATGGTGCCGCCGGTGCCAACGCCGCTGACAAAAACATCAACAGCGCCGTCGGTGTCGTTCCAGATTTCGGGGCCGGTGGTGGATTCATGGATCGCCGGGTTGGCCGGATTGTCAAACTGCTGCGGCAGGAAATAGTGCTTCTTGTCGGATTCGTAGATTTCCGTGGCCTTCTTGATTGCGCCCTTCATGCCTTCCGGCCCAGGCGTCAGCACCAGATTCGCGCCAAAGGCCGCGAGGACGCGCCGGCGTTCCAGCGACATCGTTTCCGGCATGGTCAATGTGATTTTGTATCCGCGGGCCGCGGCCACGAAGGCCAGCGCGATTCCTGTGTTGCCGCTGGTGGGCTCGACGATTTCCTGCCCTGCCTTCAAAACCCCGCGCTTTTCCGCGTCCCAGATCATTGCCGCCCCGATGCGACACTTTACTGAGTACGCTGGGTTTCTCCCCTCGATCTTCGCGAGCACGGTGGCTTTGGCGCCGTCGGTGACGCGATTCAGCTTGATCAGGGGAGTTCGTCCAATACTCAGAGAGTTGTCGGCATAGATATTTGCCATGATTTGCCTCAGTAGAGTGAATTTGCTGTATCGGGACAGCAGATTAAGTATAGACCGACGCCGGGGAAACAAGACCATCCAAACTATCAGAAACGCCTATTCCACGGCTTGTTTCCCCTTATAGAAGAGATGCGGCGCGTTGCGGCCAGTTACACTCTCCGTTAGACTCGTGTAGTGGCCGGCCTTTAGACCGGCCATAATTCCGTTTCGTACCCGCGCTCATTCCGCTCTGGAGAAGCAAATGACCACCGAAGCAAACGCCCGCATGCAGCGTCCCCTCGACAAAGTTGACCCTCAAATTGCGGACCTGCTCCGCGAAGAAGCCGTGCGCCAGGCGACTGGACTGGAACTGATCCCCTCGGAGAATCTTGTCTCCGAAGCCGTGCTGGAAGCGATGGGCTCGATCTTTACGAATAAGTACGCGGAAGGCTATCCGGGGAAGCGCTATTACGGCGGATGCGAAGTTGCGGATAAGGTCGAGCAGTTGGCCATCGACCGTGCCAAGCAGCTTTTCGGAGCGGATCACGCCAACGTGCAGGCCCACTCAGGAACCTCGGCCAACGTAGCGGTGTATATGTCCGCGCTGAAACCAGGCGATACAGTGCTGGGCATGGCGCTGGCGCATGGCGGGCATCTGACCCACGGCCACCCGCTGAATTTTTCGGGCCGCATGTACAAATTCGTGGAATATCACGTGCGCCAGTCGGACGAGCGGATCGACTACGACGAAATTGAAAAGCTGGCGCAAGAGCACCAGCCGAAGATGATCGTTGCAGGAGCCAGCGCGTATTCGCGGATCATCGAATTCGAGCGCATCGCGAAAGTCGCGAAGGCGGTTGGCGCGATTTTCTTCGTGGATATGGCGCACATCGCGGGCCTAGTGGCGGCGGGCGTACACCCAAGCCCTGTGCCCCATGCCGATATCGTCTCCACCACCACGCATAAGACGCTGCGGGGCCCTCGCGGCGGAATAGTGCTTTCGAAGGCTTCTTTTGCCAAGGAGATCGACAAGCTTACGTTCCCCGGCACGCAAGGCGGCCCACTGGTGCATACGATCGCAGCCAAAGCTGTGTGCTTCAAGGAAGCAATGGAGCCGTCTTTCATCGAGTATCAGAAGCAGGTGGCAGTAAACGCGAAGGCTCTGGCGAATGCCATGGAAGCGATGCGGAGAAAGCACTCGACCGCGCGGGCATTACCGTGAACAAGAATGCCATCCCGTTCGATCCTCTGCCGCCGATGAAGGCGGGCGGCATCCGCCTCGGGAGCCCCTCGGTGACCACTCGCGGCATGAAGGAACCGGAGATGGAGCTAATCGCCAATGGTGTCGCGGAAGTCCTCACCCATATGGGCGAGGCCGCAGTGGAGCAGAAAGTCCGCAAACAGGTTGCCGAGCTTGCGGCGCGCTTCCCCATTTATGAATCGCGCACCCGGGCTGCGGCCACGCACGCACGCGTCTAAACAGGAATCCGTGTAGCTCACCCCTTCAGGGGTGAGGGTTTTCGTCGCGCCGTCGAGGTTGTGCTGCGGCTATGAAAACCCTCAGGCCTGGAAGTCCTGAGCAACAGGGCGAAGATTCATGAGCGACAATAAACATAAGTTGCCGGACATTGTCCGTGCCACCGCCGACTTCGAAAAATGGGCTTTGCGCCACGTCCACATGGTGCAGTCCGACGTGAAGCTGAAGCACCGGAGCATGACCAAGGCGGCCTTCCCGTTTTTTCGCGCCACCTTTTACCGCTGGGCCCAATGGTGGCCGCTGACCTGCCCGCAACTGGCCCGGGCGCCACAAGTTCTCGCCGTCGGCGACCTGCACGTGGAAAATTTTGGCACGTGGCGCGACTTTGAAGGGCGCCTCATCTGGGGAGTCAACGATTTCGACGAAACTTGGCCGGCGTCCTATGCCGTGGACCTGGTTCGACTGGTCGCCAGTTGCTATCTGGCGATAGAAGAACAGCACCTCTCCATCACTCGAAAGGAGGCCTGCCGCGCAATCGAGCAGGGTTACCGCGACTCTCTGGCGAAAGGCGGCGCGCCATTCGTTCTGGCGGAACATCACCGCTGGCTGCGGCTGGTGGCCCTGAACAAGCTGCGCGACCCAGTGGTTTTCTGGGAGAAGATTCGCAACTGCCCGCGCTACAAGGGCGCGCTTCCCAAGGACGTCTTGAAACTCCTTCATTCATCCTTGCCATTGCGCAGCATGAGCTACGACCTGAAGTCGCGTGTGGCGGGGCTTGGCAGCCTGGGCCATCCCCGGGTGCTGGCGCTGGCCGATTGGCACGGAGCCCATATTGTGCGCGAGGCCAAGCAACTGACGCCGTCGGCCTGGATCTGGGCCAAGGGACTGCACACGGCGGAAATCCTCAGCCGCAAGCTGGTCTCTTCGGCTGTACGCATCCTCGACCCCCACGTGCATTTCGCCGATTACTGGATTGTCCGCCGGCTGGCTCCGGACTGCTGCCACATTGAAATTCAGACCCTTCCCGAGGAGCGCGACGAAGAGAGGCTGCTCTATTACATGGGTTGGGAGACCGCCAACATTCACCTGGGCAGCCCCAAGGCCATCCCGGCAGTGCGACGCGACCTGGCCGCGCGCAAAGACCGTTGGCTGCACAAAGCGGCAAAGGCCATGCTCAAAGTTACGCTGGAAGACTGGAAGGTCTGGCGACGCAAAAGCGGTTCCCTGCCCAGGGCCAAGTAGAGCGCCCGCGTCCCTGTAGCTAACCCCTTCAGGGGTGAGGGTTTCCATTACGCAGGCGGGATTGTAACGCCACAGGAAAAGCCTCAAGCCCAGCTGGCCTCCCCTTCGCCACTAGAACGTAAAGACGTTGGCCGAATTCTGTCCTACGGGTCAGTAGATTCGGGGTTCCCTTCCTCGTAACGTCGTCAAGGACCGGTAAATGACCACTTCCTCAGCCAACTCGTTCACCTTCAAGTCACGGAAACAAAAGTGCATTCTCTGCCCCTTCTCGAGCGCTTTTTTTCCCCGGCGAGATGTGCCTGACCCAGCGACGGAAGTTGTCTGCTCCCCGGGGGAATCCTTGCAAATCACCGAGGTGGAATAATGATGGATACCGAAGCCTTCAAAGAGTTCAAGACCGGGCTCACCCTGCTTCGAGACAATTACGCGAACCGGGCACTGAATCACATTCAGAAAGCCGCTGAGCTGGAAAAGAACAATCCCTATTACATGTCTTACTTGGGCGTCGCGCTGGCCCGTACGCAGCAGAAATGGGCCGATGCCGAGCGCCTCTGCGACGGCGCGGTGCGCATCAAGCGCAACCAGGCGCAACTCTACCTGAACCTTGCCGAAGTCTATATGGCTGCGGGACGCAAGGAAGATGCCCGCGATGCCCTGATCGCCGGGATGAAATATGCCCGCCGCGACGTCCGGCTGAGCATCGCCATGGCCAAGCTGACCCCGCGCCGGCCGCCCGTGTTCACCTTTCTCGGGCGCAAGCATCCGCTGAACCGGCACTTCGGCCAGCTGCGGCATAAGACGCTGTCGGCCCTGGGCAAAAGTTAAACCTTAACGAATTTCCCCACCCCCAAACGCGGAAAGGGCGGATGGCTTCGGCCACCCGCCCTTTTCGTTTTAAATTGTTTTAACGTTCTGAAGAGCTATCTGCCGTGGTTCGAGTAGGCGCTGCCAAACCCATTGTTGAGTCCCATCTCCATCAGGATCTTGAAGCCGACCCCAAACAGCCCATTGGGCAGTGCGTCACGCCGGACGACTTCCGCCAGGTATTCATGGCTCATGGACGCGGGTTCTTTGGAATAGGGCATGGTGACAAAGAGCCGCATGCCGATCGCGTAGGTGGCAACGCTGGACTGGAAATAGACTCCCGAGCGGGAGACGCTGAGGGTGCCGCGGATGTCGTCGAACGGGTCGCGTTCGGGGTCCGACGGCCGGATACGCATCAGTTGCGTGATTTTGCAACGCCTGCTGCCGCGTCGTTCAGCTTGCTTGGATCGCGTGGAGGTGAAGCCACTTGGGTTGTTGGTCTTCGTCATTTGGTCGAACGGCGACGCCATAGGAGCCTGTCTTTCCCCAGTGAAACTGAATTCCCCTGGTGAGTACAAGATAGCGGGGATGCCCGGGAAAACCTATAGCGTGACGGTACTCGGCAAAAAGTAGGGCGTCACGCATTCGATGTTAGTACGAAAGTACCAGTCCGGCAACGATTTTGGCGGCAGGTGTTTCGCGCGCTATCGGAGGTCGGTCAATTCCCGATCATCTGGCGAATCAGGAGTCGCGATTGGCATGGGACAGAAACATAGAGGAATACTTACCCACCCAGTCATGCCATTCCTTCGACACCGGCAAAAACTCCCAATAAAACCTCACGCTTCCGCCCGCGTCACGATAATAGCTGAGCGAGACTTCTGCACTGATTTGTCTCTGCTTCCCGGGGGCTTCCGGCAACTTTCCTAGACGGTCGGAAAGGAGCTTAAAGTACCGCTCGGATTCGTTAGGCACGAATTGAGCTTCCATCAGTCGGTCGTTGTAGAAAGTCAGTTCCAACTGACCTGTAATGCCCAGGTCTGAAAATGGTCCCTTTGACTCAATAAAATCATGTCTGGGGCGAGGGTCATCTGAGTTTGTCTTCATCTTTTGTGTCCAGCGTGAATCGAATCCGAGACCCTTTAGCTGTTTTCTGGCAGCGTCAGGGGGTGAACCTCCCTGCAAATCGCCTATCATTTTGGCTGAATTGCCATGCTGGCAGGCGTTGCAGACGAAACACAGGAAACTCAGGAGCGCGAATCCAATCACTTTGTTCTTCATAGAATCCTTGGGTACGCCCAGGAGATGCAGATGCACTCCAATCTGGATAGCATGACAGCTTGGAACCGTTCAAGTGCCCGCTGCGGTAATCGGAAGCTGGCCCACCGCCCTGCCGCTCAGGGTGTTGGCTTCCCCGGGCTACTTGTGCGATTCTCTACGTTACTTTTCGCGAGGACCCTGCTCTGATGCTGAAGCGTTTCAAGGATTTGTCGGAAAAAGAGATTCTGGCCGTGGCCATTTCCAATGAGGAAGAAGACGGCCGCATCTACGGCGAATTTGCGGATGTCCTGCGCGACTCCTACCCTGCGACGGCAGAGATGTTTGAAGAGATGCGCGTGGAGGAGGCCGGCCACCGCGACCGGCTGCTGGCATTGTTTCGCCAGCGTTTTGGCGATCACATTCCGCCCATCCGCCGCGAAGATGTGCGGGGGTTTCTGAGCCGCCGTCCGGTATGGATGATGCGGCCGCTGGGCGTGAAGGTCGCGCGGCGCCAGGCGGAAATCATGGAGATGGAGGCGAGCCGCTTTTATTCGCGGGCGGCGAGCCTGGCCACCGATGCTCCGCTGCGCGAGTTGCTGAACATGCTTGCCGATGAAGAGCGCAAGCACACGCGCGCCGCCGGGGAATACGAAGAAAAGCACCTTACCGAGAAAGCCAAGTCCGACGAGAGCGAATCACACAAGCGGTTGTACCTTCTCCAAATCGTCCAGCCAGGACTCCTCGGGCTAATAGACGGTTCGATCTCAACACTGGCACCACTGTTCGCGGCGGCGTTCGCCACGCAAAATAGCTGGAAAGCATTCCTAGTGGGGCTCGCGGCATCCATCGGCGCGGGAATTTCGATGGGATTCGCAGAATCACAATCGGACGACGGATCGCTTACGGGGCGCGGTTCTCCTTGGATTCGGGGTGCTGCTACGGGATTCATGACCATGGCGGGGGGAATCGGACACACGCTGCCGTTTTTGATTTCAGACTTCCACATAGCCACAATCATCGCGGTTGTCGTTGTGGTCATCGAACTCGGCGCCATCAGCTACATTCGCTATCGCTATATGGACACACCTTTTTGGCAGGCGGCGTTTCTGGGTGGTGTCGGCGGCCTACTCGTCTTTCTCACCGGCTGGCTCATCGGCAGTTCGTAATTCTGGAGACATGCCAAGCAGCCGGCGCCCAGCCAACCCATGACCCACCTCTCTCAGAATAGAAGAAAAATCCTCTGCCTCGCGAGTATTCTTGCGGCCGCGTTGATGTGTGTTGGAGTTGCTTCCAAACTTGGCGCGCAGACGGCTACGAAAGTTGATCGAATTGTGGTCGAAAAGAGCAAGCGAACGCTAACATTGATGAATGGCGGAAGAGCCGTGAAGACATACAAAGTCGCCCTGGGCGGGCAGCCGGTTGGCGCGAAGGATCGCCAGGGAGATCACAAAACACCCGAGGGTATTTATTCCGTGGACGCCAAGAATCCGAACAGTCAGTTTTACAAAGCGCTGCACATTTCCTATCCGAATCAGGCCGACCGGGCGAATGCACGCAAACTGGGAGTGAGCCCCGGCGGCGATGTGGAAATTCATGGGCTGGGATCGAAATGGGGATGGCTTGGCGCGAAGCACCGTCTCACCGATTGGACGGACGGTTGCGTCGCGTTGACCAACGAGGAAATCGACGAAATTTATCCGCTCGTCAAAGTTGGCACGACTGTCGAGCTTCGACCTTAATTCAGCACTGTCCTGCCTAAGAGGCCGCCCGGAGTTGGACCCCCGAAGGCACCCAAATCAGGTCTGTTAGTGCTATAATCGTGGCCGTTGAGAGCGCCCAGCTCTCTGTGTCCCCCAAAAACCCAGCTAGGGCCTGGAATCCAGCCGGTACCTCTGTCCCCTTCCGGCGAATAGATGATCTAAAAAATTCTTCTTTAACAGGAGAAGTACCATGAAATCTGACTGGATGGCTCGGAATCCACGGGCTGGGGCGCTTTTTCTTGCTGTAGTGGCAATCTTCGCGATCGCGGGAGTCATCGTTAGTTGCAGCGGGGGCTCGTCCCACAACATGGTCTCAGGCATGGGCACGGTGAATGTGACCATGAGCGATCCGCCAAGCTGTATGCCTCCTAACGGGCAATTTACGCACGTGTACGTCACCGTGCGCTCGGTGCAGGCGCACATCAGTGGCACCGCGACAGATAGCAGCTCGGGTTGGCAGGAACTTGCGCCGCAACTGGCCAGTTCGCCGATGCAGATTGATCTCTTTTCCAAGCCGCAGACAACCTGCATTCTGGCCCAGCTCGGCTCGGCCAGCCTTCCCGCGGGCAGCTATCAGCAAATCCGACTGCTGTTGGTCTCGAACACGACAGCCGCGAGTGCTGGTCCATCAACGAACGCCTGCGCGGGAAGCGGATTCAATTGCGTCGTGCTTGAGGACTCCACGGTTCACGAGCTTCAGTTGAGCAGCGAGGCCAATACCGGACTGAAAATTCCGCCGGGCCAAATTGTCGGCGGACCGCTGCAGGTGACCGCGGGCCAGAGCGTGGATCTGAATATTGACTTCAACGCCTGCGCTTCGATTGTTGCGGAAGGCAACGGTAAATTCCGCCTGAAGCCGACGCTTACTGCAGCACAGGTCAGCGCGAATAACTCGGGAATCACCGGCAAGGTGGTGGATTCCGTCAGCAAAGCGCCGATAGCGGGAAGCGTTCAGGTGGCTCTGGAACAGCCGGACTCGTCCGGGGTGGACCGCATCGTCATGCAAGCGGTTGCGGACAGCAACGGCAATTTCAATTTCTGCCCGCTGCCCACAGGAACATTTGACATCGTTGTGGTCGGCATCGGCCCGGCGAACGTGCCCTACAACGCGACAACAGTCCTGAACGTGCCGAACGGAGCGAATCTTGGCGCCATTCCGTTGATCGCCGAGGCCGGCGCCACCGCACCTGCCGTCTTCCAGGGTTTTGTGACAGCGACGAACGGCGCAGCCGCAGGAACGATCGACGTCAGCCTCTCGGCACTCCAAACGGTGGCGTCTGGGGCGACGACCACGATCCAAATCACGATTCCCTTGCAGACCATTCCGGCGACGACGACCACACCCGAAGTGGATTCGACCGGCCTTATTTCTGTTTCTGCCAACACCGGCTGTCCGACTGGAGCTCCGGCGAATTCAAACTGCGCGCAATACACGCTGGTTGTTCCGGCCAGCAATCCGAGTGTGGGCGTTTTCTTGTCTTCCGGATTCACCTATTCCACTCCAGCGACTGGCGATGTGCTCTTCACAGTGGACGCCAGGGCGGCGATGCCAATGAGCGGCGGAACGCCGGATTGCACGCCGTCCGAGCAGACCACTGCAAAGGACTCAACCGCGGCTCCGCTGAAAGCTCTGCCGGCCACGACCACCAACGTGGCGGAGATCGATTTCAGTGGCTGCACGTAACTCCGGGCCGGCGTCCAGCCGCCGGCTCATTTTTCCTGAACGGGGCCACCCGAACCAGGGCATTCCGAACCACGGGCAACCTGTACCACGGGCCTAGTCAATCTTGCGACACGCAGGGGGGCGTCAATCTTTGCGAAGCGCGTCGCGAAGAAGTAGTGTGAATCGTAAGACCTCAATTCCCAAGGAGAGAAGAATGAAGCTGGCAAAATGGATGGTTGGCGGAGCGCTCGTATGCTGCCTGTTTTTTGGCCAGAACGCGCTTGCGCAAGGCAACAGTGAGGGCCATGGACACGGAAAAGGCCATGACAAGGATAAACATGGGGACGACGACCGGGGTGATGACCGCGACTACTATCACGGGCATGACAAGGAAGTTCACGACTGGTACTCCGCTCACGGCAACAATCTTCCCCCGGGCCTCGCGAAGAAAGACCGCCTGCCGCCAGGACTCGAAAAGCAACTGGTGCGCCGCGGAACGCTGCCTCCCGGATTGCAGAAGAAGATTCATCCTTGCCCGCCTGAACTGGTTCGCTACTTTCCTCCGCCGCCGCCCGATTGCGCGCACGTCCTGATCGGTGGCCACATCGTGCTGCTGAATCGCAGGACCAATGTGGTGGTGGACTTCATGCACGTGGAATTGTTCTAAGCAATCCTGTAGCTCACCCCTTCAGGGGTGAGGGTTTTCATCACGCGGGCGAGATTGTTTCGTCGCAGCGAAAACCCTCAGGCCCTGCCCGCCCTGTTTGCCGCAGGCAAGCTCGACGCCTGAGAAACAGACGGATTAATCGTCAGAGTGCGCGGGCACGGGTGTCGCTGTCGGGCGGCGGAACGAAGTGCGCAGCCAGGCTTGCAGCCGGTCCATATAGATGTACACGACCGGCGTCGTGAAGAGAGTGAGCATTTGGCTGAGAATCAAGCCGCCAACGATGGTGATGCCGAGGGGCTTGCGAATTTCCGAGCCCGCACCGGTGCCAAGAGCCAGCGGCAAAGCCCCAAACATCGCGGCCATGGTGGTCATCATAATCGGGCGGAAGCGCATCAGGGCCGCGCGGTAAATCGCCTGATCCGGTGGAGTGTTTTCTTCCCTTTCGACCTGCACGGCAAAATCGATCATTAGAATCGCGTTTTTCTTCACGATGCCGATCAGCAGGATGATTCCGATGATGGCAATGATGCTCAAATCCATTTTCATCAGTTGCAGCGCCAGCAGCGCGCCGATTCCGGCGGACGGGATCGTGGACAAAATCGTGACCGGGTGAATAAAGCTTTCATAGAGGATTCCAAGAACGATATAGACGGCCGCGAGCGCGGCAAGGATCCAGAT
>WNFT01004364.1_pt1 | contig 12353 bp, 10 predicted proteins | sample 5400191 | NCBI WGS metagenome assembly WNFT01 (sample SAMN13153359, study PRJNA577476) | soil metagenome | isolation source: 80 cm saprolite under Madrone tree | place: USA:California | collected 2016-06-14
AACCTGAAAAATCCGCTGGGTTCCATGAAAACGATTTTGCAGGTGCAACTGGAAAATCCGGAATTGCCGGAACCCATTCGCGGAGAAACGAAAATGGTCCTGGAAGAAATCGGCAGACTTTCGACGAAGCTGAATCAACTGCTGCAGTTCAGCCGGCCCGCGGTGCGAGGCGGGAGCGTCGACGGGAACTGCGAAGCTCGAGTGGTCGTGGAAGAGGTGGCGGGCGTACTGTCGCATGAAGCGGAGAAGCGCGGCGTGAAGCTGCAGACAAAGCTTGCCGGGAACAACGCCAAAGTGGCGGCGAGCGCCGAGGCGCTCCATGACATTGTGTCCAACCTGGTGGTGAATGCGCTGGAAGCGACGCCGCGCGGCGGGCGCGTGGTTGTGGCTGCGGATTCGAACGGCGGGGAGTGTCTGATTACGGTGGAAGACGATGGACCGGGCATCCCGGAGGCGCTTCAGGAGAAGATTTTGCAGCCGTTTTTTACGACGAAATCGCAGGGGACTGGACTGGGCTTGGCCATTGTGGCGCGGCGCGTGGCGGAATTCGGGGGGAAGATGAATTGCGAAAGCCCGGTGCGGGATGGCCATGGGACGAGGTTTCGGGTGACGCTGCCGGTGGAAGAAGCGAAGAAGCACTGATGTTAACGAAGCGAGGAAATGAAAATGAAGACGATTCTAATTGTGGATGACGAGCCGGCGGCGAGATACGGCCTGCGGCGGGCGCTGGAAGCGAAATATCGAATCGCGGAGGCGGATTCGGCGGAAGCGGCGACCGAGGCTTTGCCGCGGGAGCAGCCGGATCTGGTGCTGCTGGACGTGGTGCTGCCAGGGCAGGATGGACTGTCGTTTCTGCGGTGGATGCGTGAGCAGGGAAGCGAGATTCCGGTGCTGATGGTTTCGGCGCTGGACACGGCCAAGACGGCGGTGGAAGCGCTGCAACTTGGTGCGGCGGATTATCTGGTGAAGGGATTCGAATTGGAGGAGTTGCGGCAGCGAGTAGTGAATCTCTTGAAGCTGGCGACGCTGGAAAAGGAAAATGATACCTTGCGGCGGCGGTTGACGACCGAAGGGCAGTTTGGGCAGATGATCGGGCGCTCCGCGGAAATGCGGCGCTCTTTCGAAATGGCGGACCGCGTGGCGCCGACGGATTCCACGATATTGATCCTTGGCGAGAGCGGGACAGGAAAGGATTTGCTGGCGCAGGAGATTCATGCGCGTTCGCCGCGAGCGGGAAAAGCGTACGTGGCCGTGAATTGCGCGGCGCTCCCGGAGACGCTGATCGAATCGGAACTATTTGGCTACGAGCGCGGAGCGTTTACCGGTGCGGCGCAGCAGAAAAAGGGAAAGTTTGAGCTGGCTACGGGCGGGACGATTTTCCTGGACGAAATTGGGGACATGAATCCAGTGACGCAGGCAAAAGTATTGCGCGTGCTGGAAAACCGCACCATCGAGCGGCTCGGCGGGACGCAGACTATTCCGGTAGATGTGCGTGTTATCAGCGCGACGCACAGAAACTTGGGGGCCGAGATTCGGGCGGGAAAATTTCGCGAGGATCTGTTTTACCGGCTTCGTGTGGTGACCCTGGAGCTGGCGCCGCTGCGCGCGCACAAGGAGGACATCGCGCTGCTGGCGGAGACTTTTCTGCAGATGCACGGAGCGCGGCTGGGACGAACGGCGCGACTGAAACGCGAAGCGCTGGCGGCGATTGAGAAGTACGATTGGCCGGGAAACGTGCGCGAGTTGAAGAACGCGCTGGAACGGAGCCTGGTGCTTTCCCGCGGCGACGAAATCGGCGTAGACGATTTGCCGGTGGAAGTCGTGAATGGCGAGCCGATCTCGCACAAGCAAAACGGCGGCGGGCCGGACAACGGACTCAGCGAGCGGGATTTCCGGGAAGCGAAACGGAAGTTTGAGGTCGCGTACCTGTCGAAGCAGTTGGCGGAGCATCGCTGGAATGTCTCGCGAACCGCGGCTACCATCGGGCTGCACCGGCAGAGTTTGCAGGAAAAACTGCGTGAGCTGGGCATTCGCCGGCCGGGCAGGGAACCGCTGGAAGAGGAGTGACTGGTGACTCGTGACAGGTGACTAATGAATCGAACAGCCAGTACGGCGACCTCAGATTATTTCGCGGGCTACGTGCTTGCGGGAGGCGGGAGCACGCGATTTGGCCGGGACAAGGCGCTTGTTGAAGTCGACGGGAAGCCCATGCTGGCGCGCATGATCGAGCTGCTGCGGGGTGCCGCTAAGGAAGGGAAAGTCGTTGCAGTGCGCGGAAAGTACGAAGCGTTCGGTGTGGAGATCATCGAGGATCGATGGCCCGGGGAGGGGCCGCTGGGTGGAATCATCACTGCGCTGGAAGACGCCGCCCAGAGCGCGGGGCGGGCCGAATGGAATCTAATTGTGAGCTGCGACATGCCGTTTTTGACGCGCGCGTGGCTGGAATACATGGCGACGCGAGCCGCGAGAAGTGCGGCGCAAGTCATTCTGCCGCATTCCACAGATGGGCCAGAGCCGCTGTGCGCGTGCTGGCGAACCGACGCGGCCGAAACGCTGCGCGCGGCGTTTGAAAGGGGCATTCGCAAAGTCACGGACGGTGTCGCACTCCTGCGCTCGGAAGTCCTTGACGAGGCCGAGTGGAAACGGTTTGATAGCGCAGGGCGGCTGTTCTGGAACATGAATACGCAGGCCGACTACGAAGAGGCCACCCGGAGTTTCAAAATGGGGCGCGCGTGAGCGAAGCAGCGCAAGGCAGCGGCAACGCAGTCAATTATTTTGAGTTTCGCGATGTGTGCAAGGCGTTCGACGACCGCCCGGTGTTGAAGGACGTAAGCTTCACGGTGAAACGCGGCGAGACGTGCGTGATCATGGGGCGCAGCGGTGTAGGAAAATCGGTTTCGCTAAAGCACATCATGGGATTTCTGAAGGCGGACTCCGGGCAGATCTTTGTCGACGGGGTGGACGTCACGAATTTCAGTGAAGAAAACTTCGAACCGATCCGGCGCAAAGTGACGATGGTGTTTCAGTCGGGCGCACTTTTCGATTCGCTCACGGTTGCCGAGAACATCGCGTTTCCACTGGAGGGCCAGGCGGGCCTGACGTACGAGGACATTGATGCGTACGTGACGAAGATTGCCAACATGCTGGAGCTGGAGGACGTGCTTGAAAAACTGCCGAGCGAGCTTTCCACCGGGATGAAGCGCGCGGTGGCCGTCGGCCGGGCGATGGCGCAAAATCCCGAGGCGATTCTTTATGACGAACCGACGACGATGGTGGATCCGATCATGGCGGGGCACGCGGGCGATTTGATCCTGCGATTGAAAAAGGCGTTCCACAAAACTTCGATCGTCGTCACTCACGATACGCATCTGGCTAAAAAACTGGCGGACGTGGTCGTATTTCTTCAGGAAGGCCGCGTGACTTTCTTCGGACCGTGGGCTGACTTTGAGAATTCAGAGGATCCCTTTCTCAAAAACTTTCGAATGCAAGACGAATTGATTCCTGCGCTGGACGTGACTCTGTGAGCCAAGCCATAAACGGCTCTGCTGATCCCATCAAACAGTTGTGCAGAGAGATGGGATTCTGGGATGTCCTGCTGTTCAACATAGCGACGGTGCTGGGTCCGCGCTGGATTGCAGCGGCGGCGCACAGCGGTCCTTCCTCGATCAGCTTGTGGATTATCGCCGCAGTGTTTTTTTTCGTGCCCTCCGCGCTGGTGATCAACGAACTCTCTTCGCGGTTCCCGTGTGAAGGTGGCTTGTACATCTGGGCCAAGGAAGCCTTTGGTGATTTCCACGGCTTCATCGCGGGCTGGACCTACTGGATCTACACGGTTTTTTACTTTCCTGGCTTATTGCTCGCGAGCGCAGCCATGAGCGCTTACATTATCGGCGAAGGTGGGGCGACCCTGGAGCACAATCGCCAGTTTCTACTTCTTGTTTCTCTGGCGTACCTGATCGTCGCTGTCGTCTTGAACATCATCGGACTGAACATTGGCAAGTGGTTGCAAAACGCAGGGGGCGTCTCGACTTACGCTCCGCTCCTCATGCTCGTCGCCCTGGGAGGTTTTTTGTGGATGGGGCACGGTTCGGTGACGCACCTGACATGGGCTAACATTCTGCCGGTTTGGAATTGGGATACCGTGAACTTCTGGTCGCAGATCGCTTTTGCGTTCACCGGCCTAGAACTTGTCTCGGCCATGAGCCAGGAGGTCCGTGATCCGCAGCGGACGCTGCCTCGCGCCGTGTTTGCCGCCGGCGCCCTTATCGCCGCAATGTATGTGGTCGGGACGATGGCTGTCATGGCTCTTGTTTCCCCAGCCGAAGTCTCCACGACCAGTGGGGTGTTCCACGCCATTACAGTGGGCTCGGTCGCGCTGAAGATAGGGTTCCTGGGAATCATCGCGGCGCTGCTCGCCACCGTGGGTAATGCGGGCGGCGTGGGGAGCACCGTAGCCGGAATCGCGCGTGTTCCCTTTGTGGTTGGGATTGACCGGTATCTGCCCGCGGCATTCGGGAAAATTCATCCGCGATGGAGGACCCCGTACGTGTCAATTATCGTGCAAGCTGTTGTTTCAGGCTTGATTCTGTTCTTGAGCCAGATCAACAGCCCATCGGTCAAAACGGCGTACCAGTTTCTGATCGATGCCGCCATCATTTTGTATTTCATTCCGTTCTTGTACATGTTCGCGGCGGCGATCAAATTGGTCGGGAGGCGCGAGCGCTTGGAGAACAAGAATGCCGTGCTGATTCCGGGCGGCAAATCCGGAGTATGGATCGTAAGTATTTTGGGCTTTGTGACGGTGTTGATCGGAATTATTGTCTCGCTCGTTCCGCCGGGAGACTCCTCAGACAAGCTCGGATTCGAATTGAGGCTTGTCGGAGGCACTTTGGCCGCAATTGCGCTAGGGCTGAGCTTGTATTGGCGCGGTGTGCGGCAAAAGAGTGGCGAAAATGCAGATGTCTAGAAGCCTTCTTTGATGAGGCGAGCCAGGTTGAGGTGCGACTCCGCCCGTCGCGAGTAGTGTCCTGCCTGCAGGTAGCGCTCAACGTATTTTCCAATTACATCGCCTTCGAGGTTGACTGCGTCGCCGGGTTTGCGGTCGCGGATGTTGGTGTGTTCGTAAGTATAGGGAATGACGGCGACTTCGGCGACGTTGTTCTGCCAGCGTGCGACGGTGAGGCTGATGCCGTCCATGGTGATGGATCCTTTAGGGACGACGTAGCGCGCGAATTCTTCGGGAACCTTCACGCCATACCACCAGTTGTCGCCTTCGGGCGTCAGATGCGCGACGTGGCCAACGGTGTCTACGTGGCCGAGAACGAAGTGTCCGCCAAATTCTTTTCCGGCCGTGAGAGGCTGCTCGAGATTCACACGCGCGCCGTGCTTCAGCCCGGCGCTTTCTACTCCGAAAGAAGTTTTGCTGAGGGTCTCTCCGGAGAGATCAGCGGAGAGCCGGCCGTTATGAAGATCAACGATGGTAAGGCAGCAGCCGTTTACCGCGATGCTGTTCGAAACGGCGAGCGATGGCGCGAGGGACGGCGCGTGGATGGTGACGCGGCCGCCGTCGCGTTTGAGGTTGAGGGCTTCGATGCTGCCGAGATGTTCGATGATTCCGGTGAACATTTTCAGGCGGTGGCGTGAGCGGGCTGCGCAACTTCCTGTAAGGCTTCGGTGAATATCGCGAGCGCCTGGTCAATCTGCTGCCGCGTGATGATGAGAGGCGGCTGGAAGCGCACGACGTTGCCGCTGACGCCGCCAACGCCGATTAACATGCCCTTGCGCAGGCAGGCGTCGCGAATGGCTTCGGCTTCGGCAGTGGCGGGAGTTTTCTGCGCGTCCTTCACGAGTTCGACGCCGATCATCAAGCCGAGGCCGCGAACTTCGCCGATAAGGGAATTCTTCTTCTGCAATTCGCGCAACTTGGCCATTGCGTAGTTGCCGGTTTCCGTGGCGCGGGCCGGCAGGTTTTCTCTTTCCAGGAACTCGATGTTGGCAAGCGCCGCTGCACAGCAAACGGGGTTGCCGCCGAAAGTAGAAAGATGATCGCCCGGTTTGTAAGCGGCGGCGATTTCCGAGCTTGCCGTGAACGCGCTGAGAGGAAAACCGTCGGCGATGCCTTTTGCGGTGACGAGAATGTCCGGCTCGACGCCATAGTATTCGATCGCAAACATTTTTCCGGTGCGCGCGAAGCCGGACTGTACTTCGTCGGCGATAAGCAGAATGCCGTAGTGATCCAGAACCCTTTTGACTTCCTTGAAATAGTTGAACGGCGGAACGATGATGCCGCCTTCGCCCATGACCGGTTCGGCGATGAACGCGGCAACGTCATTCGAAGTGGCGAACTTCACGATGTCATCGATGGCGCGGGCGCATTGGCGAGCGCACTCTTCGGGATCGTTGGGCCAGAGCGAGCGATACGCATACGGCGCGGGCGCGAAGGAAATCCCGGCGGCGTAGGGGCCGCCCTTCTTTTTGCGCGCGTAGTTGCCGGTGACGCTCAGCGCGCCCCAGCTTCGGCCGTGAAAGCTGGCTTGCAGTGAAATGAATTCATGCTTGCCGGTGTAGAGGCGGGCAAGTTTCAACGCGCCTTCGATGGCTTCGGCGCCGCCGTTGCCGAAAAATGTTTTCGTGAGTTTTTTTCCCGGCGCGATGTGGGCGATTTTCTCGGCGAGGTCGGCGACCGGTTGCACGTGATAGAGATAGGAAGAGCAGTGGACGAGTTTCTCCATCTGCGCTCTTGCGGCGGCGACGACCTGCGGGTTGCAGTGGCCCGCATTGGCCACGGAAATTCCGGCGAAGCAATCGAGATACTCGCGGCCGTGGATGTCCGTGACAGTAACACCGCTGGCGCGATCGATCACGATCGGCGCAACCGATTTTAAGAAACCCGTCATGACATAGTCTTTGTACTTCTGGATGGTGTCTGCCATTGCGAAAGCTTTCAGGCCAAAGGCCCGGTCAGTGTGTGATGCGAAGAGCAGCTTGATTATACCTGCCTTGGGAGCCGGATGCTTTGCGCGTTGCCACCTTTTACAGCGCAAGCGAAGGAGCCTTAGTGCGCCTTAGTGCGCGGTCAAGGAAGACGCGATTTTTGCCGGTATCTTCGGCCGTTCATCGCCGGGGGATATTTCCGATAGTTTTTGAATGTATTGTTTGGCGACGGTTTCTTTGCCAAAAGATTCTGCGGCGTGCGCGGCGCCGTAGAGAGCGTTGAAACGATTGGGGGCGACCTTTAGGACAGCTTCGTAGGCCGCCAGCGATTCTTGTGGCTTGCTCTCCAGCAAAAGCAGTTCCGCCAGCATTTCGCGGGCAGGTGTGACTGCGCCGGGAGTCACAGCGTTCTTGTCCATGCTCTCTTCGAGTTTCGCGGCCGAACGCATTTGAGTGATAGCTTCGCTCTTCTTTCCGGTCTGTTCCGCGACCCAGGCGTCCACTTCGCGACGCTGCACTTCAATCTGATTCGACCAGTAGACATTGTTTTGTTTCGAAGCCACATCGCGGAGCGCGGCGAGTTTCTGTTCGGCCATCGTAGCGCGTTCTAGATTCCCAGACCGCGCACTGCCTTCTCCGATGGCGGCCCAGGTGATCGCTTCCGCCCAAGGCACAGCGCCTTCTCTTACCTTCAAGGCCCTGGCCTGTTCCCAATTGCTAAGCTCAATGGCAGCACGAGCGGGAACCGCAGCAAGGGCATAGTCACCGGTGAGCGTCAGTCCCGAGACGGGGGGCAGCGCATTCATTTCGTCCAGCACCGCGATGGCCTGTTTTACGAGGCCGCTCTGTAAATAGGCATATTCGAGGTAATCCATGGCATGGAGACGCTGATCGCGCGCCTCGCCATTTGTAGAAGTGGCTTCGGCCGCCGCGGCAAGTTCAGCCGACCGTATATTCGAGGGAATGGATTCTTCCCACGACCCCACACGGGTGAAGAGGTGCGAAGGCATATGATTGGCGTGCGCCGAGGCGGGTGCAATCTTCGCGTACAGGCGCGCGGTAGTCAGGCCCTTCTCGGCCAGCACCGGATTGTCGTAGCAATGGATAATAGGATGGAGCCAGTGCGGCAACTTCGTTGAATGCTTGCCTGGCTTGTTCGTACTGGAAGGAGTACAGCAGTGCCACTGCCCGCTTGAAACCGGGCTGCGCCGTTTTCGAACACGAAGTTACGAAGTGGACCGAACCTACTTCTTCTGCCGACAGTTCATGGTCGTGTTCTTGCGCTGTAAGCGTCCGCGAGGCCAGCAGGAAAAACGCCACCAGCAGGATGGTGGTGCGTCGCATGGGGTTCTTCCTCCCAAAAAAGCTTGGGCGCACGGGAAAAATAAAACGAGGAGTGCTTGAGAAAGTATGTCGGCGGCGAAGTGCCAAGTCAACACGGGAAATGGCTGTTCAAGTGAGCTTCGAGGGCGAAATCCGGGCCGAACTGATGAATCTGGACATTCTGCAAGAGCTGTGGGGCAAGTTTGGGTGCGAGGGCGAAGGGGACTCGGTTTTGGCCGGCGATTTTGGGAGCGTAGAAGAGAAAAAGTTTGTGGACGGCTCCCGCCGTGAGAGCAGCACCGTTGAGCGTTGGTCCGGCTTCGAGGAGAACACTCAGGATTTCGCGGCGGCCAAGTTCTTTGAGGACGGCGGGCAGATCCATTCGGCCGTTCTTTGATTTGGCGCGAACGAGTTCGACGCCGGCGTTTTGCAATTTGCGCGCCTTGGCCGAAGTCAGAGGAGCTGCGGTGAAGACGAGGAGATCGTTATCGGACGTCTTGACGATACGCGATGCGGGTGAAAGGCGCAGTTTCGAATCGAGAATGACGCGGAGGAGGCGTTTGCGGCGCGCGAGCCCGCTGCGGTCGGTGAGCAGCGGATCGTCAGCGAGTATTGTGCCGATGCCCGTCAGCAGGGCGTCCGAGGCGCGGCGCATGCGGTGAACTTCCGCGCGCGATTCTTCGGAGGAGATCCAATCGCGGTTGGTGCGCTTGTCTGATTTCTTCGCGCGCTTTGGAAGGGCAAGCTGGCCGTCGAGCGTCAATGCTGATTTTAGCGTGACAAAAGGCTTTTTCGTGCGAATCCAGCAGGCAAACGGCTCGTTGAGGCGGCGCGCTTCTTCTTCACATACGCCGGTGAAAACTTCGATGCCGGAGGCGCGAAGGCGTTCGAAGCCGCGGCCGGAATTGACGGGATTGGGATCGTCCATGGCGGCTACCACGCGTTGCACGCCCGCGGCGATGATCGCCTCAGTACAAGGACCCGTGCGGCCGGCGTGATTGCAGGGCTCGAGCGTGACGTACATCGTCGCGCCGCGCGCCTTCCCGCCCGCGGATTTCAACGCGACGGTTTCCGCGTGATCGCGCCATTCGTACTGATGAAAACCTTCGCCGACAATCTGACCTTCGCGCACTATGACGCAGCCGACCATGGGATTCGGGCTAGCCAGGCCAGCACCTTTGCGCGCCAGGGCCAGCGCATGTTGCATGAAGCGAATGGCGTGCGCGTCCACGGTTCAGTCAAAGAGGGAATTGGCGTACGTTTCGGCGTCGAAAGGAACCATATCGTTGATCTGCTCGCCGGTTCCGACAAAACGAATGGGCAGGCCCAGCTCGCGCGAAATGGCGACCACGATGCCGCCTTTCGCGGTGCCGTCAAGCTTGGTGAGGATGATGCCGGTGACCGCCACGGTCGAAGTAAATTCGCGCGCCTGCGCAAGACCGTTTTGTCCGGTCGTCGCGTCGAGAACGAGCAGAACATCATGGGGCGCGCCGGGAATCACTTTGGCGGCGGTGCGCTTCATTTTTTCAAGCTCGGCCATCAAGTTGGATTTCGTGTGCAAGCGTCCAGCGGTATCTACAATGACGACGTCTGCCGCGCGCGCCTTGGCCGCGGCTACGGCGTCGTAAACGACAGCCGCAGGATCGGCGCCGGATTTCTGTTTGATGACCTCGATGCCGTTGCGCTGCGCCCAGATTTCCAGTTGCTCGACCGCGGCGGCGCGAAACGTGTCCGCGGCGCAGAGCACCACGCTGCGGCCTTCCTGTCGCAGGCGGTTCGCGAGTTTTCCGATGCTGGTGGTCTTGCCGGCGCCGTTGACGCCGACAATGAAAATCACGCGCGGGCCGCTGCCATTCTGTGAAGTTGCAATGCCGCTGGCGGCGGCAACATCCGGCCGGACGGGCGCGTTCAGTATACGAATGATGTGCGACTTGATTTCGTGCTTCAGCTGCACGGCATCGGAGAGCGCGTTGCGGTCCATCTTTTCACGCACAGCGTCCAGAATCTCGCGCGTCGGCTTGACGCCCAGGTCCGCGGAGAGGAGCGCGGTCTCCAGATCCTTGAGGATCGAAGGATCGATCTTCCGCTCGCCGAGAAAGACATTATCGACAGCCTCCGCAAGCACTGCTCTCGTCTTGCTCACGGAAGCTTTGAGGCGTTCCGCAAGAGTTGGTTCGGGCTTGCCGAAGAGAGTAATCATAAGATTGCGCGATGCGAACCGCGCGCAATCCAAAATTGTAGCAGAAGCTGCCTGACACAGGCTGCGGAGGCATTAGACAGCGCCGGCCTATTGAGACGGTTATTCGGTGAGAAGGCTAACCTTTTCTATTCCCGCCAGCCGGATCTGATCCAAGACCGCAGTAGTATCGCCATACTTTGCGCGTGCGTCCACGTTGAGGTAAATCCTCTTCTCTGCACCATTTCGCACTCCTTGGCGGATTTCTTCTGGCAAGTACTGGAGCATAATCCGATGGATGCGGAAGTAAACGTGACCGTCACGCGTTACGCTGATCTGCATAGTGTCTTCTCTCAGGGCACCTGGCATTGAAGTGGAGTGGTAAGCGTGAGGCCGGTCTACAGACACCGAACGGGGAGTGTCCGTTGTGATGGGCAGGAACATGAAAAGCAGTGCAAGCATGATACTCACAAACCCCCACATATCGATCCGGCAGAGAAGCTCATTCTTTCTTCTCAATGCTGATAGCTTGAATTGGGATTGTGCGGATGGCATTTGGAAATCTCGCTGCCTCGCAATCCGAATGTTCGTTATCAGGTTAGACGTGAACTTCGACGGCGCTGAGGCGAAGCTTGCCGTGCTGGACAGCGGAATCAAGAGCGGTTACGACAACCACATCGAATTTTGAGCCCGTCAGTGCACGGATGCGGTCCAGCGCGTATTCGAGGTCCATCGCCGACTGGTACGGGCGATTCGTGGTCATGGCATCGAGCGTATCGGCCACGCCGATAATGCGCGCCATCATCGGAATCTGCTGGCCCTGCAAGCCGTAGGGATAGCCGCGCCCGTCCATGTGCTCGTGGTGCAGCTCGATACCGGGGAGCATCTCCTTGAGTTGCGAAACGGGGCGCATGATGTTCGCGCCTTTGACGGTGTGCTGTTTCATCAGTCCAAATTCTTCGGGCGTCAGCGAGCCGGGCTTTTTGAGCACGCGGTCCTCAACACCGATTTTTCCGACGTCGTGCAGCAACGCCGCGATGCGCAGTTTGTCCAGCTCTGCCGTGGAAAGTCCCAATTCCTGTCCGATGAGCATCGAGTATTTGGCCACGCGGCCGGAGTGACCCCGCGTGTACGGATCCTTTTCGTCGATGGCCGCGGCAAGCATGCGAATCGAGCCGATGAACAGTTCGCGGTTCTCTTCGGCCGCTTCTTTCAGGCGCTCGATGTACTCCTCGATGTCGCCGGCCATCTTGTTGAAATTTTCGGCGAGCTCGCTGATTTCCGAAGCGCCGCGCACCGGCGAACGCTGATGGAATTCGCCGCGGCTGATAGCGCGAGTGGAGGCGGCCAGACCGCGAATCGGCCCGCTGATGCCTACCGCAAAGAAATAACCAACGAGAATAGCGGACAGAATCACCACGCTGACGAACGCCAGCGCCTGCCGGTTGAGGTCGGTGACGCCCGTGTCCGCTTGTGCCTGATCGAGACTGCGCTCTGCGATGACCGCCCAATTCAATTCGGAAAGCGTGCTATACGTTCCGATCATTTCGACGGGGTGTTTCTTTTCCGTTTCAGCAAAACGGACCGTCTCCGTGTTGCGCAGCTCGTTTGGCAGCGCCTTCACCTTTGCGACGAGCGTATTGCCGGTGGCATCCGCGCCGGGAACGAAATCTTTCGTAGCCGGATGCACAACAATGTGGCCGCTGTGATCCACAAGGAAAACGGTGCGTCCGCGGACGCTGGCCTCTTGCAGGCGGTGAAGAATCGAATCCAGCGAAACGACGGCGGCTAGCATCCCCGTGAAATTTTCGTTGACGTCTCTCAGCGGAATCGCGACGACAAAGGCCGGCCGGTTTTCCGGTGCCAGTGCCAGAGGATCGCTGCGGTACTTGGGGACCTGCGGCTGCTGGCAAGTCTCAAA
>WNFT01004365.1_pt1 | contig 12353 bp, 8 predicted proteins | sample 5400191 | NCBI WGS metagenome assembly WNFT01 (sample SAMN13153359, study PRJNA577476) | soil metagenome | isolation source: 80 cm saprolite under Madrone tree | place: USA:California | collected 2016-06-14
AGAGGAACTGCTGCTCCTGGTCGGGCGAGAACGCCACGGAGCGCGCAAACAGCGTGTCGGGCTTGATCAGCTGCTTGATGAACTTGCCGTCGTTGGTGAACATCTGGACGCGGCGGTTCTCGCGGTCGGCCACGTACACGATGCCGTCATTGGCGACGCGCAGCGAGTGCACCACGCTGAGCTGCTGCGGGCCGGGAGCATCGAAGTTGGTCTTGCGCAGGATTTCGCAATGATCGTCGTCCTCCGGCTTGTTGGCGAAGGCGCCCCACATCCGCTTGAACGCGCCGGTATCGGCGTCGAACACGATGACGCGGTGGTTGCCGTAGCCGTCGGCCACGAACAGCTCGTTGGTCGGCGCATAGACCTGCTCGTCGGCCGGGCGATGGAGGTTCGCCATGTCGGCGTTGCCCTTGCTTTGGTTGCTGTGGCCGATCTGCATGACGAACTTGCCGTCCTGGGTGAACTTCAGCAACTGGTCGTCGGCGACGGGCTTGAGATTCTCAAGGTTGTTGCCGGGGCAATTATTGCCGCCGAGCCACACGAAGCCCTTGTAGTCGATATAAATGCCATGCTCCCGCTGCGGCCATTCGTAGCCCTGGCCGTCGCCGCCCCAGGCCTTGATGAAGTTGCCGTTGACGTCGAACACCATCACGGGCGGCGCCGCTTTCTTGAGGTCCTCGCCCTTGAGAGTGCGCGGGCGGTGGATGAGCCAGACATTGCCCTGTGCGTCGGTGGTGAAGCTCGACACGTCGCCGACCTTCCATTGCGGCGGCACCTTGGGCCAATCCTTCTCCATTTCGAAAGTCGGCAGGGCGCGCGGCGTCTGGGCATTGGCGGTGGAGCCGAGCAGGGACTTGCCCGGCAAGGCCACCGCCATGCCGGCCGCAAGCAGGACAGCAAGACTCAGATTTTGACGTTTCATGGGCTCTCCTCCGTCGGTTTGCAGTTGGCAATTGCTTGGGAATTGTTCCGTTAATGGCCTCTTCGATGCAGCCGCCGCGGACAACGGCCGCTGTGCTCAGTCTTAGGCGCGGCTGTTTCCTCGGCCGGTCGGGCCGAAAGCACCCCCTCCCTTCTCTCCCCAGCAAGCGGGAGGGAAGGGAGGGGGATGAGGACCGCGCCCACACCTCGCGCGTGGGCAACGCTCATTGGGCTCCCGACGGCACCTTTGTGTCAAGGCGGCTCTCGTGAGACAGCTCTAATTGTACCGTCGGGCGATATAGTGGGGCCCATGAAGACCTATATCGGCCGATCCGTACCGCGGCTTGAGGATCCGCCCCTGGTGCGTGGCCGCGGCCGTTTCGCGGGGGACATCTCGTTTCCGCATCAGCTGCATATGCGGCTTGCGCGCGCGCCGGTTGCGCATGGCCGCGTCGTCATGGTCGACGCAGCGGCGGCACGGGCGACCGCGGGAGTCGTTGCGGTGTGGACCTCAGCCGACATCGCGGATGTTCCGCCCATCGATTTCCGCGAGGGCCGCATCGAGCGGCTTGAGCCCTATCGCCAGCCGGTGCTCGCGACCGAGCGCGTGCGCTACGTCGGCGAGCCGATCGCCGCGGTGTTCGCGACCGATCCCTACATCGCGGAAGACGCTGCCGATCTCGTGGCGATCCAGATCGAGGACATGCCGGTGATCCTTAAGGCCGACGCGGAGCCCGGCGAGTTTTCTGGCGGCCACGGCACCGAAGCCGCCATCGTGCGCCAGGGCTATGGCGATGTCGACGCCGCGATCGCGCGGGCGCACAAGGTGATCGAGGTTGATCTCGCGGTCGGCCGCCACAGCGGCGTGCCGATCGAGACCCGCGGCGCCATCGGCCGCTACGATGCCGCGCGCGACATTCTGGAGATCTTTGGTGCCGCCAAGGTGCCGCATCGGATTCGCGAACTCCTCGCCTTGATGCTGCGTCGTCCGCCGTCCGCGATTCATGTCCATGAATCGCATGTGGGCGGCGGCTTCGGGGTGCGCGGCGAACTCTATCCGGAGGACGTGCTGGTGTGCGTCGCCGCCATGCGGCTCGGGCGGCCGATCAAGTGGATCGAGGATCGGCGCGAGCATTTCATCTGCGCCAATCACTCGCGCCAGCAGCGCCACCGCGTCCGCGCCGGAGTCGATGCCGACGGCGTGATCCTCGCGCTCGATGACGAGTTCTGGCACGACCAGGGCGCCTACGTGCGCACCCACGCGACCCGGGTCGCCACGATGATCAGCGGCATTCTGCCGGGTCCCTACCGCATCCCGGCTTATCGGTCGGTCGGTCATTTTCGCCTCACCAACAAGACGCCGGCCGCGACCTACCGGGCGCCCGGCCGCTATGAGACCACGTTCGTGCGCGAGCGGCTGATCGAGGCGATTGCCCACGCCCTCAAGCTTGATCCCGTCGACGTGCGCCGGCGCAACGCTATTCCCGCCGCCGAAATGCCGTTCCGGCGGCCGCTCGAAGTGCTGGGCGAGGAGGTCGTGCACGACACCGGCGACTACATGGGCCTGCTCGACCAGGTGTTGGAGCGGGCGTCGTGGCCGAAGCTTCGGGCCGATCTCGTGCGACGCCGCCGGAGCGGCGAACTGGTGGGCGCCGGCATTGCGATGTACGTCGAAAAGAGCGGGCTCGGGCCGTCCGACTGCGTCAAGATAGCGGTCGATACCTCCGGAAGAGTCGAGGTCGTCACCGGCGGCGCTTCGCTGGGCCAGGGCTTCGAGACGGTGGTGGCCCAGGTGGCGGCGGAGACGATCGGCATCGATTACCGGCATGTGCGGGTGATCCACGGCCACACCGACCGCATCGCGTTCGGCCTCGGCGCCCACGCGTCGCGAGCAACGGTGATGACCGCCTCGGCGACGCGCGTCGCTGCCCTCAAGCTGCGCGACAAGGCGCTCGATATGGCAGCGCAGCTCATGCAGTCGGCGCCCGAAGACCTCGACATCGTCGATGGCATGGTGGTGCGCAAGGCCGGCGGGCCGTCGATGCCGCTCGGCGCGATTGCGGCGGCGTTGCTGCCCGCTGCACCCGCGCGCCAGGGCCGCGAACCCGGACTCTGCGCCGACGGCTGGTTTCATACCGCCCACCAGGTCTATCCCTATGGCAGTCATCTGGCCGTGGTGAAGGTCGACCCCGACACCGGCGCGGTCGCGATCGAGCGCTATGTCATCGGCTACGATGTCGGCCGCGCCATCAATCCCATGCTGGTCGAAGGGCAGATCGTCGGCGGCTTCGCCCAGGGCCTCGGTGGGGCGCTGTTGGAGGATTTCCGCTACAGCGAGCGCGGCGATCCGCTGTCCGTGACGTTCGCGGATTATCTGATGCCGACGGCGCGGGAGATGCCGGGGTTGGAAATCATCCTCGCCGAGGATTTCCCGGCCGACCTCAATCCGCTCGGCATCAAGGGCGCCGGAGAGAGCGGCATCACGGCAGTCGGCGCCACCATCGCCAACGCGGTCGAGGATGCCATCGGCCTGCCTGGCGCCATCACGGAGCTCCCCATCACGCCACAGCGGCTGAAGGCGCTTCTCGACCGCCGTGCAAGTCTTCACCCAAGCAACCAAGCCGTGCTACAAAAACCCCGCAGAGAGGGAGGACTGTTATGAATTGCGCGTGGGGCGCCCGTGGTCCGGCCTATCTTGTATCGCTGATGCTGTGCGGCATCGTGGGTGCGCTCGCTCCATCGCTGACGGCGAAGGGCGTTGATATGGACGATCTCTTTGCTGCCATGGAGCGTTTGCAGGTTGGCATCCCAATGAGCGTCGCCGGACGTGATCCGGTCAGGAGGCATCTCGCAGAGCTTAACCGCGAACCTTGCGACCAGCAGGCCATTGCCGATCTCGGCAAGGCCCTGGAGGATGCCGGCTACCGGCGTGAGGCGGCGAATGCCCACATAAGATTTTCGCAGACGTGTAGCGGCCATGCCGCCTCGTTGCGGACTGCCGTGAATATTCTCTTGAAACTTTCCGACTACGCCAAGGCGGTAACAGTGGCGACGGACCTGATCAAGCTCGAACCCTTTAACGACAACGGGTTCTTTTTGAGGGCTGTAGCGCACGATCGGGCTGGCTCAAATCAGAGGGCAATTGATGACTACGTGACCGCGATCGAGCTTTTCGGCAACAAGGATCGAATCTCAAGCGTGAGCTATTTGGGTATTGCCCGCAGCTATGAGAAACTGGGTCGATTCTGTGATGCCGTGGTGCCCCTCCAATCCTGGATATCTCTGAATCCTGCGCGCAACGACACGAGCCAAGTCCGCATCATCATCGACGACTATATGAAGAAGGGCAATTGCTCGCTCGCGACAGGAAGCGAAGAAACTTTTCCCGTCCCTCGGCAGCGCAGGCCGGTCACATTACCGGTGGCGATCAATGGCACAAGGGGCGTTTTTGTCCTCGATACCGGCGCAACGTTCGTCACACTCAAAAAGGCATTTGCCCAAAAAGCTTCGGTGGTCATCGATGAAGGCAGCACCGTGCACCTCCACACCGCGAATGGTATTACCGAAGGAAAGCGGGGACGGGCCGCAACGATCCAACTGCGCTCCTTGCAGGCCAAGGACGTGCCCATTGTGGTTGAGGACGATGCCAAGGCCACTTTTGGCGATGGCATCGACGGTTTGCTGGGAATGAGCTTTCTGTCGCGATTCAAAGTCACGATCGACACGCAAGCGGTCAAAATTTCCAACCGCCAGACGAAATGAAGCTGGCTATCTGGGCGCACGTTTGTTGTAGCCTGTCGGCAGCCACGACGCCGTACCAGCACGTGATGCAAAGGAGCCCGCCATGCTGAATACTGCCGCGCCGCGCACCGCCGAGCGCGCGGCGCGCAATGCCCCCAAGCAGGACTTGCGCGCCTGGCTTGCCCAGATGGAGGAGGCAGGCGAGCTCGTGACCGTTGCGGGCGCTGACCGCGACGAGGAGATCGGCGGCATCGTCGACATCTATCAGCGCACCATGGGGGCGCCCGCCGTGATGTTTCAGGACATCCCGGGATTTCCGCCCCGCCATCGCGTGGTGGCGAACATTCTCACCTCGGTGCGGCGCATCAATCTCACGCTCGGCATGCCGGCGCAGACCAGCGAAATGGACCTGGTGCGCTATTGGCGCAACTACATGAAAAATCCGCAGACCATCCCGCCCGTCACGGTGGAGAGCGGCCCGTTGATGGAGAATGTCGCCACCGGCGGCGACATCGACATTCTGAAAATCCCGACGCCGAAATGGCACGAGCACGACGGCGGCCGTTACATCGGCACCGGCTGCATGGTGATCATGCGCCATCCCGACACCGGCTGGATCAACTACGGCGCCTATCGCATCCAGGCGCAGGACCGCAGTGTCGCCTCGGTCATGACGTCGAAGGGCAAGCACGGCAATCTGATCATGCGGCGCTGGCACGAGCTCGGAAAACCGTGCCCGATCGCGGTCGTCTGCGGCATGCATCCGGCACTGTTCATGGTGGCCGGCATCGAGATCCCATACGGCAAGAACGAGTACGACGCGGCCGGCCGTCTGCTCGGCGAGCCCGTGGAGGTGATCCTCGGCCCCAAGACCGGCCTGCCGATCCCGGCCCACGCGGAGATCGCGTTCGAGGGGTTCGTGCATCCGGACGATCTCGTCGATGAAGGCCCGCTCGGCGAGTGGACAGGCTATTACGCCGGCGGCAAGAAGCGCGAACCCGCGATCCGCATCGAGACCTTCTGGCACCGCGACGATCCGGTGCTGCTCGGCGCGGTGCCCGGCATGCCGCCCAACGACGACACCTTCTATCGCGGCACCTACCGGTGCGGCGCGGTGTGGAACCAGCTCGAAGCCGCCGGCATCCCGGAGGTCAAGGGCGTGTGGTCCCACGAGGCGGGCGGCAGCCGGCTGTGGCTCACGGTCGCCATCAAGCAGATGTATGGCGGCCACTCCAAGCAGGCCGGCCTGATCGCGTCGCAGTGCCACGCCGGCGCCTATGCGAACCGCTGGGTGATCGTGGTCGACGACGACATCGATCCGGCCGACATGAACCAGGTGGTGTGGGCGATGTGCACGCGGTTCGATCCGCGCGAAGACATCGAGGTCCTGCGGGGCTGCTGGAGCACCACGCTCGATCCCATGGCCTACAGCCACGACGACCCGCGCAACGCCCGCGTCGTCATCGACGCCTGCAAGCCGTGGGCGCGGCGCGACACGTTTCCGATCGAGGCGCGCTCCAGCAAGGAGCTCGATGCGCGGATTCGCGCGAAATTCGCGAAGTTTTTGCCGGAGGTCAGATGACGGATGACAGATGACAGAAGTCCGAGCCTCGGTCATTCTCTGTCATCTGACATCTGACATCTGACATCTGACAATGCCCGATAAATTCGACATCACGCTCAACATCAACGGTTGCGACTATGCGGTGCGGGCCGAGGCGCGGCGCACTTTGGTCGATGTCATCCGCGACGACTGCGGGCTGACGGGCACCCATATCGGCTGCGAGCACGGCATCTGCGGCGCCTGCACCGTCATCCTGGGCGACGAGGCCGTGCGCGCCTGCCTGATGTTCGCCGTCCAGGCGCAGGGGAAAAAAATCCGCACTGTCGAGGGGCTTGCCAACGGCGATACGCTGCATCCGATCCAGCAGGCCTTCATCGACCATCACGGTCTGCAATGCGGCTTCTGCACGCCCGGCTTCCTGATGCTCGCCGTCAACGTGCTGGAACGCCAGCCGGACATCGGCGACGAGGAGATGCTCGATGTGCTGGCGTCGAACCTGTGCCGCTGCACCGGCTATCAGAACATCATCAAGGCGGTGCGCGCGGCGGCAGCGGAGATGCGCAAGGGCGCGCAAACGTAGGACTGTAGCCCGGATGGAGCGACCGCCTTCGGTCGCGTAATCCGGGATTGGCCTCGCGAATTCCTCGGCCGCCCCCGGATTACGTGCGCTCCATCCGGGCTACAGGATGGGTTTCGCTGCGCTCAACCCATCCTACGAGCTCCGTCAAATCCTGAACTCATCCCCGCGTTTGCGACCCTGGAACACCGGCAGGAACAGCTCGTCCAGCGAAAGCCGGCGCGGCGTCAGGCCCTGCTCGTGGGAAAATCCCGCCAGCATGTCGAGCGTCTTGCGGTTCTTCTCGGTGAGGCCGTATTCCCACGGATCGGGGCCGAGGATGTCCTCCTGCTCTTCCAGCGCGGTCTGGTACCAGGCGAGCGGCACGATGCGCGGGTTCTTCGTGCGCTCCATGGCGACCGACTTCGCCTTGTTGAAGGCGTGATACATGTTGATCGGAATCCACGGATGGCGTTCGACGATCTCGCGCTTGATTCCCATCACATGCATGATCGGGAAGATGCCGGTCTTGCGGTAGAACGCCATTTCCTCCTGCTTGTAGTTCGGCCACAGGCGGCCGACCCGCGGGTCCTTGGCGGCGAACGGCTTGATCATGTCGGCATGAATCACGGCGTCGAGCTCGCCTTCGGCCAGCATGGATTCCACCGACTTGTGGTCAGGCAGGCAGGTCAGCGTGAGACCGGGCGGCGGCTTGAAATCCACCTCCTCGTCGAGCTCCGCGACCCATTCGATCGACCGGTGCGGCACGCCGTATTCCTTCTCCAACAACCCGCGCATCCAGTGAATCGCGGTGACGAGAAAAGATTTGACACCGACACGGCGTCCGATCAGGTCGGTCGGCTTGGCGATGCCCTTTTGCGCGTTGATGAACACAAAGCCGTGGCGGAAGCGGCGATGCAGAAACACCGGCAGCGCATCGATCGGAAGGTCGTGGCCGCGCGCCACGATGTAGGCGGAGGCCGATGTCTCTGCCATGTCGAAATCGCGGTTGCGCAGGAAACGCCAGTGGCGGGTGGTCGAATCCATCTCGGTGAGGATGGTGAGATCGATGCCGTCAGGCGCTACGGTTCCGTCCAGGAGCGGCCGGGTGATCTCGTAGTCGCCGCACGCGAGCGTGATCGGAATGTTTTTGGGCACGATGGGGTTCCTCTCCTGATCGCAGTCCGCTTCGGGGCGGAAATTTCTCTACTTCGCGCCTTCCGCGATGATGGCTCTGGTCTCTGCCAGGATGGCGGACGGAGTCGAATAGAGGCGCTCGAGCAGCTTGTCGAGATCGGCGCCCTTCACGGGATTGACTTCGAGGCTGCGGGCGGTCGCTTCCGCGATGAAATCCGGATCCGTCATGGTGGCGTCGAAAGCGTTGCGCAGCGCTTGCCGGCGGTCCTGGGGCGTGCCCGGCGGCGCCACCAGCGGGCGGCCCATTTCCTGGCGGCTGAGCACCAGGTCAACGATCCGCCGCTGGCGCTCCGTGGTGGCGAGATCGAAGATGAACGGCACGCCCGGCAATTCGGGACTCGGCTGCGTGGCAAGCTGGATGAGGACATTGAGCTTGTGGTCCGCGACCCAATCGGGCCGTTGCAACTTCACGCTCGACCACGTCCAGCCGCAGCGGCCGTCGACCTCGCCCCGCTCGATCGCCAGCGTCATGTCGGCGCCGCCCGGATAGCCGGATACCAGCCGCATCTTGGCGCCCAACACGTTCCTGAGCATGACCGAAAAGATGTCGGGGTCGGAGCCTGAGCCCTCTCCCGCCACCGTGAACGGAGTCGTGAGGGCATCGCTCCAGGTCTTCACCTTCGACGCATGCCAGGTGGCGCAAACGCTGACCTCGTTAGTGCCGCTGCCGATCCAGGCGAATTTGCGCGCATCGAAGTTGGTGCCGCTCGTCCCGATCAGCGGTTCCATCGCCATGCCGCGTGCGAACACGCCGAGCGTCGCGCCATCCTTCGGGGCCGCGTTATAGAGATAATTGGCGGCGCGCAGGCTGCCGGCGCCCGGCATGTTCTGGACCACCATCGAAGGATTGCCCGGGATGTGCTTGCCGAGGTGGCGGGCGAGCACCCGCCCAAGGGCATCATAGCCGCCGCCGACGCTGTAGCCGACCACGATGGTCACGGTGCGGCCGCGATAGAAGCTTTCGACGGATTGGGCATGGGCGGGGACTGCGAGAATGTGGGCCGACGCGAGGATGGTTATCACCCACTCGACCGCTACCACCTCCCCCTGGAGGGGGGAGGTCGGCCCGCGCCAGCGGGCCCGGAGGGGGTGGCAGCGGTTCAACATGTGCTGCACCGCTGCCACCCCACCCCGGACTGCCTTCGGCAGTCCGACCCTCCCCCAGCCGAAACCGCGTATACGCGGGTTTCGGCCACTCAATAAAGTGATCGAAATCGGCAACAGCCGATTTCGATTGGGGAGGGTGGTTCGCCGCAAGCGGGGAAAGAAGGCGGCGGGGCGTGCCTCGCCGCTCACAGCCGGCCCTCGACTTTCATCTTCCACAGCTCCCAGGCGCGGCCGATCTGGGAGGCATTGGCGGCAGCGGCCGCGCGGCCTTCCGGCTCGGTGAGGTAGTTGACGGCGCCGAGGCCGATCGCCTCAAGCTGCAGCCGCGCGTTCACATCGACGTAGACGCCGCGATAGACGGCCTCCTGCAAGGTCGGCCCCGTCACGGTGACACCATGGCCGCGCATCAGCACGACCGATTTCGGGCCGAGCGATTTCGCCAAGGCGGCGCCCAGTTCGCGGTTGCGGACGAGAAGATCGCTGCCGTCCCCGACACACTCGCGGATTTCGAAGATCGGCGTTTCGGTGCCGACGAAGCCGCTCATGTGAAAGATCGCCCGCAGCTTGTGCGAACGCACCACGCCGAACGGAATGACGGCGTGGGAGTGGCTGTGCACGATCGCGACCACGTCAGGGCGGACGCGATAGATTTCGCCGTGGATGAAGCGTTCGAGATAGACAGCCCTGCCGCTGGCGTCGAGCGGATTGCCGTCGAGGTCGAATTCCAGGATATCCGCGGCACTCACCAGCGCCGGCGCCATGCTGCGGGCGAGCAGGAAGCGATCGCGACGCTTGTCGTGGCGTACGCTGACATGCCCGAATGCATCGACCACGTGCTGGTCATAGAGGATGTGATTTGCGGTTACGAGATCGGCGATGAGGCGCGGGTCCGGGGCAGGCGAGGCGGTCCCGTCGTCTGCCACCACCGTGGATAGTGTCGCCGCGTCGCCTCCGTCGGATAAAGCCGGCATGATTGATCCCTCCATTGAGGGCCAATGTTATAGCCAGCATCGCGCGGGCGCATCCGATTTTGTCGCAGCAGGATGTGTTGCCGTGCTCGGGGCCATCCTTCGAGACGGCCGCCCACGAGGGCGGCCTCCTCAGGATGAGGTCAGAGTTGGTTCTTGCGGTTTGTCAACAACAACGAACCTCATCCTGAGGAGGCGCGAAGCGCCGTCTCGAAGGATGGCCGCCACCACCGTGCTACCCCCACAGCTCCTTGGTGGCGAGCCGCGCGCCTTCCACCAGCGCCTCGAACTTCGCCCACATGATGCTGGGGTGGACCCGGCGGTACATCGGGCTCTGGGCGAAGCCGCAGTCGGTGCCGGCGATGACGTTCTCGCGGCCGACCAGGCGGGCGAGCCGCACGATCCGTTGGCTCACCAGTTCGGGGTGCTCGACGATGTTGGTGGCATGGCTGATGACGCCCGGCATCAGGACTTTGCCGGGCGGCAGCTTGACGCCCTGCCATACTTTCCACTCATGCTCGTGGCGCGGATTGGCGCCCTCGATCACATAGGCGCCAGCCCGCACTTTCAGGATGAGGTCGACGATATCCCGCAGCGGCACGTCGGTGGTGTGCGGCCCCGGCCAGCTGCCCCAGCACACATGATAGCGCGCCCGGTCCTCCGGAATGCCTTCGAGCGCGTAGTTGACCACCTCGACATAGTTCGCGACCCAGCGCCGATAATCCGCAAAGCTCGCGGGCGGGACCATGCGGTCGTAGGTGACGGCGGTGCGGGCGTCATCGAGCTGTACCAGGAAACCCGCATCAACGATCATGCGATACTCAACGCGCATCGCCTCGGCGATCGCCAGCAGGCAGGCGTCCTCGCTCGGATAGAATTCGTTCTTGCGGTCTGGAATGACGCTTGCCGGGGCCGCGACCGGCAGGAACGCCTCAACGACATTGACCTTCGCAAGCGCCGCCTTAAGGTTGTCGATGTCGCGCGCAAGCGCCGCTTGTCCCGTATAGACGATCGGGCCGATGCAGGCAGCTTCCGACTGCGTCGCCGGGGCGTCGCGGGCGTCGAGTTCGGCGTAGAACGCCGCGAATCGCGTACGGTCGGCACCGCGCGCAAACGGGTTTGCCCCCCCGCTGATTGCACGGCGCTCGAATCCCGAAAGCCGCTCCAGCGCGTATTGCGACCAGCTGATGGTCTTGCCGAATTCGCCGTCGTCCACCATGTCGATCCCGACGTCGGCTTGTTCGCGTACGATGTCGGCGACGGCATTGGTCAGGCACTTCGCAAAGGCAGCCTCATCGACGGGTCGTCGTTCCTGCTGGGCGCGCAGGAATTCAATCAGCTCCGGCGGCCGGATCAGGCTGCCGACATGGCTGGTGAGGATGCGATCGGTGCTGCGTTTCATGGGACTGCTCGCGGGGAGGGATCGGAGCCGTGCTTTAGGCGGTCGCGCCCGTCGTGACAAGCAGCGCTTGCGTGGGCGGTGGCCCGCTCAGGCGCGGGCGTGTTACGGTCCGGTAGCCCGGATGGAGCGAAGCGTGATCCGGGATAGGCTGACCCCGGATTACGCTGCGCTCCATCCGGGCTACAAGGGCGTCCGCTTCTTCATGCACGAACTCGACATTTTCCACGAGCACCTCGCCATGTCGGACGAGGAGCGCAAAGCAATCGCGCAGTACGTCTGGGACCAGGAAAATATCGAGCTTTCCACCATCGGAATCGACGTCGGCAGCTCGACCTCTCATCTCCTGTTCGCCAAGGTGCTGCTGCAGCGCCAGTCGCAGGGTCTGTCGAGCCGTTTCGCCGTCGTTCATCGCCAGGTGGTCTGGCGCTCTCCGATCATGCTGACGCCGTTTTTGCCGGACGGCACCATCGACGCCGGAAAGCTCGGCGCCTTCATCTCGGACTGTTATCGCGAGGCCGGCTTCGCCCGCCACGACATCGACAGCGGCGCCGTGATCCTGACGGGCGAAGCGATCAAGCGCCGCAACGCTCAGGCGATCGATGAGCTTTTTGCCGCCGAGGCCGGCAAATTCGTCTGCGCCACCGCCGGGCACAAGCTCGAAAGCGCACTCGCGGCGCACGGCTCCGGCGCGGTCAGGCTGTCGCGGGAGCGCGAGGCATGCATCCTGCACGTCGACGTCGGCGGCGGCACCACCAAGCTGGCCCTGATCGACAAAGGGGATTTTGTCGGCGTTGCGGCCTTCGCCGTCGGCGGCCGGCTGATTGCCGCCGACCAGTCCGGCGCCTTCACGCGGGTCGACGATTCGGCCCGTCTCGTCGCCGATGCGCTTGGCATCGG
>WNFT01004370.1_pt1 | contig 12347 bp, 8 predicted proteins | sample 5400191 | NCBI WGS metagenome assembly WNFT01 (sample SAMN13153359, study PRJNA577476) | soil metagenome | isolation source: 80 cm saprolite under Madrone tree | place: USA:California | collected 2016-06-14
AACCAGTACATACTCCGCATCGCAATAACGATAGCGAGGAACCCAGATCCATAAATGAGAATGCCGAAGGTCGATGTCGTTGAAAATGCCTTTTGCGTCCAGTACTGCGCTCCGATCCCGACCAACAGCGATCCAACGACAACGCCGAGTAATCCAGCTATCATATAAGCCTCCCCGACAAAAGTGGCGGAAAGAGTCACATATTCTACTCCGAAGACGTTCTCAACACTGACTGCCCTCCCATCCGGTTTATCGGGCCAGAGAGCGCGCGGGATTGGACGCGCTACGAACCACAAAGGACCTTGCCAGCCGATATATGGCGTCTGATTAGGGAAAACATTCACGAGTGCAGTCACGATGTACAAATTGTAATCAACGTACAAGGTCGTCTCTTCTTCTTCGTTCGTTTGCTCCGGCGCCAACCCCTCCAAGTAATTCCTCAGACCAACCTCACGGAACTTAAGCTCGTAGTAGGTCGCAAATAGAAGAACAGCGCAGCCAAGGGTACATAGGACGATCATTTGCCGGCGCGACGCCTCCGAAGAATAGAAGTAAGCTGCGAGGAAAGTGATTAGGTAGCTGGCGATGATGTTCCGCGTCCCCGTCGTGAATCCGTAAAATAAAGTTAAAAGGAACACCGCCAAAACAAACAGAAGCGAGATCGCGGAATACGATTTGCGGCGGCTGAGAATCACCCCCGCTAAAGGCGGGACCAGATAAATCATTGCTCCCAGCTCAGTCAGCAATGCTTTCCAATCTCCGAACTGCTCTCGCGCCCAATCCTGACTAAAGCGTGGCCACATGAATTCATCTATCATTGCGATCGGACTGAAGTTCACTGCCAGCAGCATATGAAAGTAACCGATGGCGACGCTGATCCAGAACAAGATGAGTATTCCTCGGGAAGAAAGCTGCGCGTTAACAAATGACCACTTCGATAAGCGCGGACTGACCAGGTGCCGGCCCATGGCTATCCCGGCAAATGCCAAAAGGGACATCTGCACGCCAGGTGAGATTGCATCTGCGTATGGAACTAGCTGGTCGAATTTTGCCTGTGGAAAAAGGAACTCAAAAAATAACAGAAAATAGAGCGCGAACATCGCCACCAGGTCCGCTCGGAGCAGATTCGTTATTCCTGGCCTTAGCTCGAACACGAGTGACAAGGCAAGACTGACGCCGCAGCCAATTGCTGCGTAGCGCGCGACCCCGGAAGCACTTTCCCCACGCAAAGAAACCGCGGTGAGTAGTAAGCCGATCAAAAATATCCCAGTTCCGGCGAAACTCGGTCGATGTAGTTCCCTTCTTTGTTCCTGCTGAACGAGCGCGGCTTCGACATCCGGACGCGGATAAGGCAACACCGTTTTAACCGCTGTATTCATTCTTGAATTGAAACAGTGTGACTGCGCGGCTCGGAGAGCTCCAAAAGCGCCTGGGCAAGCCCATTCAAGTCAATCTTCTCGCTCTGAATCGCATTTTCTGCAAAGGTGCGCAACCGATCAGGATCGCAGAGGCAGTGTCGCAAAGCATGAGCAATCGATTCGCCGGAAAGGTCGGGCAATCTCAACCCGTTCACTCCTTCATGGACAACGTCGCCGCAATCTCGGGAGGCAATAACGGGAAGTCCCCAAGCCTGGGCTTCGAGCTGCGTTAATCCAAATCCGTCCGACAACGTCGGAAATATTAGCACGTCCGCGTTTTGATAGAAACTGGCTGTTTCGCTTCGCGACACTGTGCCAAACCACTGCACCCGTGGGTTTGCGCGAATATCGTTGGGAATTGCAACTTGAACCGGGCCGACAAATTGAAACTCGATTGGCTCGCCTTTAAGCAGACGAATTGCATCAAACAATCGCGCAACACCCTTTCGCAAATTCACCTGCCCCAAAAACAGCACCCGCAACGGGCGCTGTTCGTCAAACCCATCGGGATATTGCCGCTGTCCTCTGACCTCTGACCCCTGACCTCCGCCCTCTGACATTTCATAGGCGAGAGGAATGACGGATAACTTTTCGCCATTAACTCCTGCCTCAAGGAGGCCGGTCCTCGCCCATTCCGAATTAACAACGATACGGTCGGCTAACTCGCACTCTTCTCGCCAGCTGTCCCAATATTGTCGCGGTGCGCGCCTCCAGTTTGGTGCGAGCTCCGGTACCCGCGCGACTTCTTTGGCGACAATTTCTTCTTCAAATGGACCGGGATCAATCTGGCCGAGCACCGTTTTCCAGCCGCGTTGTTTCGCGAACCGAAAAATGTCCCGCGCCGCATAGGAATAGGAGAAGAAGATGGGTTGAGAGTTGAGAGTTGAGAGTTGAGAGCGAGAAAGAAAGCCAACCACTTTGCGCTGGAACCATTCGTTCCGTGCCATGACTTTGTGCCAGCCGGTGAGTCCGCGCGCACGCGCGAGTAATTCGAATCCAATGAGCGACCAGTTGAATGAAATGACCGGCGCGTCCCGCAGCTCTTCATGCCATCGTCCCGCGAAACGCCCCCGCTGCCCGCTGACTCCTGATCTCCGACCTCTCCTTTGTCGACCCCACGCATCGGTGATCAGCAGACGCAGCGCCTCTTTCCGGAAAAGGGCACGCGGAATTGAGTAATGCTCGCGCGCGCCAATTTGGCAGCAGATCCAGTGAGGTTCGTGTTCCACAGGCCTTAACCGGGCAATGACAACCAGCTGCGATAAGCGGTCCAACCAAGTGGGTGCCGGTGTCTGAGTGCGGCGGGCAATCCGCGGATCGCTTGGAACCACCACACCGGTTCTCGCCAAACCCAATCCCAGCCACGCCCCGCGGCGTATCGCAGCTGACGAACAGCCCGCCATAAGATTAATGCGATCATTTGTGGAAACGGACAGCGCATCGCTGTGCTCCAGAGTTCATTTCTCGCATGGCGATGATGAATGCTGATCTCGTTGCGTTCATGTTGGGAATAGTGATGCCTGACAGTCACTCCCGGCCACATCATCACCTGGTAACCCGCTGCCACACATCTTAACGCATAGTCGGGCTCTTCATACGCGTGAAAGAAGGCCGTCTCAAAGCCTGATAGCTCGAGGTAAGCCGATCGCCGTAACACCGCGCCGGAGCTGGGAAACGATCGTGTCCGTTGAAGCCCACCGCCGTAGTTTTGCGATAAACTTTCCGGAAACTCATCCGATCTTTGTGGAAAATGCAGGACTGCCAGGCGCTGGTTCTGCTCGAACAACGGCGTAAGGTGCGCGATACAGTCGATTTGTTCCGGATAACTGTCATCGTCCAGACTCAGGACCAAATCGGCAGTTGATTCGCGCATCATCCGGTCACGGGATGCGATTGATCCTCGCGGCTGCTCGTTCACGAAAATTCTGGCCTGAGGCAAAATAGATTTTACTACGTTCACCGTTGCATCAGTGCAGGCATCAGCCGTGATTAGTATTTCTACCGGCGCGGGATTCAGCCGTCGCAAGGCGTCGCACGTTCTTTGCAACTCGGCGGCGCGGTTGCGAGTTGTGATCATCAGCCCAGTCGTTAGGCCGGTGCGGATCCCCTCGTCCATTCTAAGTCTTTTGGTGCATGCTGCTGGCCGGAACACCTGCAACTCTGTCGTTCGCAGCAACATCGCGTGTAACTACCGATCCGGCCGCAATTACCGCGTTATCACCGATCGTCACGCCCTTCAGGATGATCGCGCCGGCGCCGACCCAAACGTTGTTGCCAAACCGAACCGGAGCAGAGTTGAGCGATTGCGCGGCAACCTTCTCGCCGAGCTTACTGGCGTGATCGTGGTCGGTGATGTAACAGAACGGCCCGATCATGCAGTAGTTTCCGATCACAATTTCCTCGGAGGCATCGAACATCGTGTAACGGTTGACATAACTGCTTCCGCCCAGCCGAAGCCGCGGACGTGACACTCGGCTACCGGTCGTCAAAAGGATCGCTCCTTCGTCCAACGCACAATTGTCTCCGATCGTAATATCCCATGGATTTCTTGGGACGCTGATCTTCTGAATCCAGCAGCGCTGACCAATCTGCATGCCGAGAAGCCGAAGTCGCAGGATTCGGAACCGCATCGCAATCGCACGCGGGTAACGAATAAGACGGTTGATCAGATCGTCGGGCCAAAGAGTCTTCTGTTTGCTCATTCTAACTACAATTGCTGGGTTTGAACCGCTTCTTGCGCGTTCCTCTGAATGCGAATTCCGTGCCACAGCGCCAGCAGAGGGAAACCGATCAAGTATTTCCAGCGCAGCGTGCGAACGTGCCAACAAAAGGTCTTCCCATACAACGTCCATCCAAACCGATGGTAACTGTGGGTAACGCATGCGACGCTGAACGGTCGAGTGTGCAATGTCACCAGGCGTATTCTCTGCGTCTTGCGTGCTTCGCCACCTGGATATCTTCCGGCGCGTTCCGAATCGATGAGGTTCAATGTACCTTGATAGATTCGAGGATAATTGCGTCGCGCGTTGGTTTGATGTTGACGGTAACCAAGCGTCACGGGCGACAGTATCTGCACAAATCGGCGCACCAGACCGAGGCGCAGCGCCAAGTCGCAATCTTCCGCGTAAATTGGTGCGTTGGTGAATCCACCGCTTTCTTCAAACACGCTCTTGCGCAGAACCATCATGCAAGCGCCGACGAAATATCCCATACGGCTGGTTGAGTAGTAATCTTGAAAGATATCAACCTTGAGCGGCTCTTCTTTAACGCTTTCCAGCTCGCGCTCGTGATAAAATTCGAAGAGTTTGGCGGCGACCAGATCCGGCTCGTTCTGAACTCGAATAGCTTCCGCAAAAGTTTTGAGCGTCCACGGAAACCAAACGTCGTCGCTGTCGAGGAACGCAATGTATTGGCCGCTGCATTGACTTGCCCCGAGGTTGCGCGCGGCGCCGGGTCCTTTGTTCTCCTGTCGCAGGACTCGCACCCACGGCGTTTCACTTAAGATCGACAGGGTGCCATCAGTTGATCCATCGTCGACGACGATGGTTTCGTAATCGGTGAACTCTTGCGCTTGGAGCGAATCAAGCGTCGCACGCAAATAAGAAGCGCGGTTGTATGTCGGAATGACAACCGAGAACAACATTGTCAAGATGACAATCCGGCTCGCCGCACGACAAAGTAGCGCCGCAAATCAGCAATCGTCTCTGCGAGGCGAAACCCCACGGTTTGAAATGCCAAGCGATAGACCGGCGGAGCGGCGTTACCGCTCGGCGAGAACTTCGGTTGTGAACAGTAAATCGTATCAATAATTCGCGCCGCCGCCTTGCGGTCGTATTGCCACATGCTGCGCGCGGTTTCAAAGCGTGCCATATTGATCGCGTACCGGCGATCGCAAGTAAGTTTGTCGGTCGCATCAAGGAATTCTTCTGCACGGTGCTCGATTTCCAACCGGCGACGGTGAACTTCAGCGACGTTCGCACGCCATAGACTTGTTTCTCCCCAATGGCGATAAATTGCGCCATTCCCCTCGCAATAGCCAAACTGCTTTCCGGCCATCAGTAGGCGGAGATATAGTTCATGCTCCTGGCAACAAGGTTGATCTTCTGTCCAACCGCCAACATCGACAATCGTCTGTTTTCGCCAGAGCACTGCACCCGTCTGGGGTAGATACCAGCGGGCAAGTAAGATCCACGGATCATGTGGCTCGGGAATCGGAAGAAGTTCGCGGCGCGATTCGCTGTTGTTCCAATGTTCCATTGTTACAGGGCCGAACACGATATCCGCGCTCGGATTCGTCGCGAGAAAGCCCATTTGCTGCTCAATTTTCTCCGGCAGGAGATAATCGTCTGCGTCGAGATATTGCAGCCAGTCCCCTCGCGCCAGTTCGAGAAGCCGGTTGCGCGCAACATTAGCGCCGCGATTCCTACCGGTCTCCCAACGAATCCGAGCGCCAAAGCTCTTAATAATATCGAGACTGCGATCAGTGGAACCATCGTCGACTACGATCACTTCCTTTTCGGGCCACGTTTGCGCAAGCGCGCTTTCAATCGCTTGCGCAACCCATTGTTTAGCGTTGAAACACGGCACCAAGATCGACACTAAAGGTGTCACGCTTGCACGACTCCTTTCATCCATACTTCGTAGAGCCACAAAGCATAGAACGCGCTGCTTCCATCCCAGCGAGCACCTTGAAAATCATCCCATGCAGCTGCGAGCAGTCGTTTATCCAAATGGCTCTTCCATTTGGCCGACGAAGTAAAGATTTCAGCATATATCTGTTCCCGAAGCTCACCGGTAAGCCACCGCCGCAACGGCACCGGGAATCCGAGCTTCGGACGATCCATCGATTCGTTCAAACGGTGTGCAAGACATTTACGCAGCACGTACTTCCCCGGACCGCCAGGTGGCAGCTTAAGTCGCGAGTGTATTGCGGCCGCCAGAGCTGCGATTCGTACATCTAGAAACGGAGTCCGAAGTTCTATCGAAGCAGCCATACTCATTTTGTCCGCTTTCTGCAACAAGCCTTCAGCCAGTTGCCATCTCGCGTCGAGACGGAGCAACTCGCTAAGCAGATCGCGCTGAGGCTGGCACACTCTATCCGCAATTTCTTGCTTCCGCTGATCCAGCCGCGCTAATTGCTGGGCAGTTAAGCCCCGCGGCGAGCGTACATCTCCCGGCAGTCCTTCTATGCGTAGCCCAACCTCTTCAGCGTTACGGGTCAGTCGGAGACGTTCGCACAGGCGTTCGAATCGCCCTGAACTGTCATAGCTCGGCTTCCGCAGATCTGGCATAAACCGCCGTAGCCATTCAGATCGACGAATCGTCTGCAGCATTCCGGGATACCGACCGTACCCGGCAAATAACTCGTCAGCACCTTCTCCAGAAAGCAGCACCTTAACGTGATTTTTGGCCAACTGGCAGACCTTCATCACCGCCAGCGCGGCAGGATCTCCAATTGGTTCATCCAAATGCCATGCAACGCGATCGATTTCGCCCGAGAGATCTGCGGCAGTTATTTCGATGGCATAGTGGTGTGAACCAATCTCACGCGCTGTTTTCGCCGCTGCTGGTAACTCGGACTCTTCACCGCCAAAGCCTACTGAAAAAGTCGTCAACGATCCGCCCGTAATTTCTTGCGCTTGTGCGGCGACACATCGGCTATCCAAGCCGCCGCTAAGCAGGACACCTATAGGAACGTCCGAGCGCAGGTGTAACGCCACGCTTTCGTGTAGTTCTCGCTCCAATGCTGCCGCTGCCTGATCGACGTCCTCGATACTAGCGGGCTCAGTCATTTCCCACGACCAAAACCTGCTAGTTTTTGGCGATTCGCTCACATCAGTGCGAACTGTTAAGCAACAACCCGGTTCGAGCTTATGGATTTCAGCGAAATGCGTTTCCGGAGGTGGCAACACAAACCACGCGACGTAATCCAGAAATCCGTCAGACCGCACGTCGCGCGACACTTCGCCACTTGCGAATATCGCTTTGATTTCTGACGCAAACAGAAATCCTTTGGCAGTAGCCGAATAGTACAGCGGTTTTTGTCCAAAATGATCGCGCGCGAGGATCAACCGATGTTCTCGGGTGTCAATAAGGGCAAAGGCAAACATTCCGCGGAGCTTCGGAAACATCTCGAGGTCATATTGCTCAAATAGGTGCACGAGCACTTCGGTATCGCTCTGCGTCTTCAGGACATGACCTTGCGCAACTAGGTCGTGCCGTAACTCTAAGTAATTGTAGATTTCGCCGTTGAACACCACGGCTATTGTGTGGTCTTCGTTCCAAATAGGCTGCTGCCCGCCTGGAAGGTCGATGACGCTCAATCGCCTTGCTCCCAAGCCGATGCCACCAGCGACATGACAGCCGCCGCTGTCTGGGCCCCGGTGCAATATTGTGGAAAGCATAGAATCCAGTCGTGCCTGAATTGACGCTTCATCCATCTCGGGTATCAGCAGTCCTGCTATGCCGCACATGGCCGCTATCTTTTGTTTGCGCGAGCATCCGCGACCGCTTCGCGGTACACATCGATAGTGGATTGAGCTACCAACCGCCAATCGCAGGCGGCTCGCCAATCACTAGCTGCGGAGTAGTCAGGGACAGTTGAAAGTGCATTCTTCAGTTGAGCAGCGAGGTCGGTGTCGAATCGAAACACCAGCGGTGACGGCTCGTCCAAGTCAACTGTCGTTAAATCTTCACGAATTAAAATCGGAACACCCCAAGAGCGGGCTAGGCACGCTGCTCCAGACGTCAGAATAGAAGTGTAGTTAAATAGCACTACGTCGACCGCACTCAACCAGAGTTTCAGCGCTTCATCCGAGAGCCATCCGAATCTGGTTATAACTTGAAAAGTATCTGAAGCCATTGCGCCAATTGCCTCCCCATAGGTGTTCGTCATAGGTTTGCCGACGATGGCGAGCGTGACAGATGGAACCTCTCGTTTCCAAAAGGAAATTATCTCCTCGACGCCTTTGTACGGCTCTACCGTACCAAACATCAGGCAGATTTGATCGGAGCCGAGGCTCAGCCTGCCTCGGGCCTCTTGTCGAGGGAGTGGCCCTCCTAAGCCGATTGACAAATCGCCATGCCTCACCACGTGGCACCGATGTGAATTTATTTTCATCGCCTTAACGACCGCGTCTTTTGCCATTGTTGAATGAGCAATTATACGTGTCGCCGTCTTAAAAGCTGCGACCGCATTCGCTCGTACGAATGCTTCGCTTCCTCTATTGTGAGGCACGAGATTGTGCGCTGTTAGCACCATTGGCAGGCTGCGAGTTGCAAGCCGCAGATCCATTTTGAAGCGCGCCCGGCGGAATATGTCGGATTTGCTTCCCTTTACGAGATAGTATGCCTCTGGCCAGTGCAGGTGGAGTAAGTCACAAGAGTGGGAAGGAACCGCCCGGGCGAGCGGTAGGAGTCGGCGGTACTCTGAGAGGAAGTCGATTTCGATCTTTTGCGCTGCTAAGGCTTCGGTAAGCAAGCGCTGATAAGGACTCCCGCTCCTCCAGTCAGGAGCAATCAGAACACGCAGCTTACGGGGCTCTTTCATCGGAGCTCCTGCAAGAGGCCCGCTCGAACGAGCCAACGGATGCCTTCTTTGTAGAAGAGATGACGGATCGCGCCGACATAATGCCGGCAGGAAGAATTGTTAATGCCGCCAGAAAGCCGAATGTCGTAAGTCTCGGGTAACAACTCCACGCCAAAGCGAGAGCTGCAAAGCGCATAAAGTGTTTGTTCGATGCGCCAGAAGTGACCTTCTAAAATCCCCGGTAATCCAAGAAACTCCTCGATCCAGTCCAAGCGCAGTGATTCCTTGTGAATCAGTCCAAGGCCGGTATTAAAACGTTCGATCAAATTAACCCCAGTCCGGCTCTTCACTTCGGCAGGATCGACAGTATAGGCGCTGGCGATATCTCTGTTCACCGTGTTCAACCCGTAGCCTGGGTCCTCAATCGCGCGGAGCAATTTAGTCGGCTCGCGAAAAAACAGAACGTCGCTATCTAGCAGTAGCATCCGATCGCTTTGAAGATAAAAAGGGAAATCGAAAACTTTCAGCGCGAGATGATTCGTTTTACGAAACGCGAGACAGCGCGGAAACAACGCGAGACTGGATAGCACGTCAGTGTCAGCTTCTGATCTAGATATGATGCGCGAGTCGGGAAACTGCTTCTCAAGCTCTTCAAAATGTTCTGGCGCAAGAGTTCCGTCGTCATGAATGCATAGTGCGTATTTGCGTCCGCTGACGGCATAGAAAGATTTGATCGTCCAGATAAGGTTGAGCCAATCCTGTGCAGAAGTGAGAAGGTGAATCTCGCAGATTTTGTCGGTCGTCTCACCTCGCGGCGGCGTTTGGAGGATGCGCGGACGCACCACGTCACGATAGTACGCTGTTCGCAAGCCGTGGCCGAACTTCTGCCGGAAGCGCAAAAGAAGCGATCCCGGCGTAACCCGTAACCGATTTTTCGTCGCGGAAGTGACCGCGCCTTTAATTCGGTGACGACATTCCGGAGTAGTAATCAGCAGTGGATGCCTGATGAGCACTTGAACGAGCTGCCACCAGCGAGACCAACGCGTGTCCGCCCGTTCGATCGCCTGGTCGGCTGTCTTTCGAAAAACGCTGTCGAATAGCCATTTCGCTTTTAGCCGTCTTTGATCTCGGTTCGAAAGCGACGTGTCTTTTTCCCAAATCAACGGCCGAACAACACCGAGTAATTCATCGGCAGTTTTGCGAGGTTGGGTTGACTTTTGCTGCGGTTGAAACCGAAAGCACGCGATCTCCGCATCCGCCCGCCCTACTCTTCCGCCCGCTCGCAAGATTCGGACCCAGTATTCGTAATCCATCACCCAATGAAGGTCCTCGCGAAAGCCGCCGATTCGCTCGGTGATGCGCCTGGTCCAGAAAACTTCCGGCTGAACAAAATTCCTTTCTTTCCACCAGACATCCCACAGATCGAGAATCTCTTGATAACTCATCATGGAACCAAGCCGATCGCCGATCTTGTTTCCAGCTGTATCAACGAAGCGACACCGTCCATGCAATAGATCGACCTCTGGATGCTTGGTGAAGAATTCTCCGACGCGCTGAAGAGCTCCGGGCAAATAGTAGTCATCACTATTTAGATAAGCGATGATATCTCCGGTTGCCCGCTCCAAGCCCTTATTGATCGCATGCCCCTGCCCTCGATCTTTCTCACTCACCCAGTAGGTCAAGTGATTCGCGTATCTTTGGATGATTTCAACGGAGCCATCAGTACTACCGCCGTCAATGACGATGTACTCGAGATTCGGATAATCCTGGTCGAGCACTGAGTTAATCGTCTGCTCAAGAAAAGCCGCCTGGTTCAAAGAAGGCGTGATGATTGTGATCCGAGGCAACGGATTCATTCACTCGCTCTGCCGGCTGACCGATTGCCACATGTGCGATTGGATCGGGACGATCCAATCTTCGCCAAGTCGTATCGCTAATTCGGATCGCCGCTTGCTGGCGATAACGTTGGTGTTCGGGTACTGATCAGCGATTGGAAGTCGTGTCAGGATGCTTGCCCGCCTATCAAAGGTCATGACTTCGTAGCCGAGCGCATTCAGCGCCCGGTGTAATTCGTTGCACGAAGAGCCAGCTAGTGTGGCGGCCTGCTCCGCAAACTCCACGATGAGCAATGGTGCATCGTCGCGCGAGAGAGTTCGATTCGCCCCGGTGAGTACACGGGATTCCCAACCTTCAACGTCGATTTTTATCGCTGAAATTTTTCCAGTGAGAGAATGGCGCTCCACAAATTCATCCAAAGTGGTAGTCGCAACGACTTCAGTGCCAACTACCCCGCCCATATAAGGTTTGCCGAGCGAGTTCCACGCATCGAATCCGTCGCCTGCTACCGTAATTGTTGCTTCACCGACTGTATCCGAGAACGCGACACGATGGCAGGCAACATTCGTTAGTCCATTCAGGCGCACATTTTCGATCAAGCGCACGTGAGTTTTTCGCACAGGCTCAAAAGCGTGGAGTTTACCCGATCCACCAACATGCCGCGCGGCGAGCAGTGTAAAAAAACCGACATTAGCTCCAACATCGAGAAAAATGTCGCCGGGCCGGAGAAAAGCTTTCAAAAACGCACGCGTTTCTTGCTCAAAGTCTTGAAAGAGCAACATCTCGCAGAGCAGGCTGTCCCCGTACAACTTCATCTTCACGCCCGGCTCGATTTCTTTCAGAAGGTGTCCACGCGTTCGCTTTACGAAATCCCATCGCAGACGTCGGGCGCGCGCGCGCATGACATGAATCTTGGCACGGGCTTTCTCAGGAACGATCGCGCGATAGATTCGTTTCGCCGCCGTCGCGAGACGCTTCATCGCAAGGTTCGTAGATAAACTTTCAACAATTCAACCGCCCGCCACATCCACGACAACATTGGCGCGATAACCCCACTGCGAGTCTCATGCGTCAGCGAATTCCAAAGTGGCGATACAGTGCTCATAGGTTGAACTCGATTCTTCGTGTGGCGTTCATCCGAGCGTTGGCACTTCTGAAGGAACGTTTCGTTCGCTTCCCAAGCTAACTACAGAATCGCAGCGTTCGACGGTAGATAAGCGGTGAGCGACAATGATCATCGTGACCTTCCCTTGCAAGAATGTTATCGCCTTTAAAACTTCGGCTTCAGTCTCCGTATCCAGGGCGCTGGTCGCTTCATCCAGAATCAAAACCTGGGGCCGGTGATAAACCGCGCGTGCTAAACCGATGCGCTGACGTTGGCCGCCAGAAAGTCGTACCCCCCGCTCTCCAACAACCGTGTTCCACCGAGCAGGTAACTCGGATTCAATGAAATTAAGGATCTGGGCCGCTTCGGCCGCTTCCCGCAGCGCCGCTTGATCCACTTCATCGGACGGAATTCCAAAGGCAATATTTGCAGCTACCGACGCGTCCAGAAGATAAATATC
>WNFT01004371.1_pt1 | contig 12346 bp, 10 predicted proteins | sample 5400191 | NCBI WGS metagenome assembly WNFT01 (sample SAMN13153359, study PRJNA577476) | soil metagenome | isolation source: 80 cm saprolite under Madrone tree | place: USA:California | collected 2016-06-14
TGTGCGCCCCCGATCAGACGGTAGGCGCCGGGCTCGCCCGCTAGGGCTCCGACTTCCACGAGATCCCGGACGCTTTCCTCGAGGAAGAACGGATTGCCCTCGGTCCGCTCGATGAGGAGGCGCTTGAGGGAAGCGAGTTCGGCGCCGGCGCCCACCAAAGCTCGGAGCAGTTCATCCGCGCTTTCCGCGCGCAAGGAATCGATCCTGAGCTGACGGTGGTAGCTCTTGCCACTCCAGCCGTGGCCGTACTCTGGGCGATAGTTGACGAGGAGCAGAATTGGCGCCACGGGCAAGCTCTCCACCAGGCTGTCGAGCAAGGCTTGCGTTTCCGAGTCGATCCAGTGGAGGTCTTCCAACACGAGAACGAGAGGCGCAACTCGACTCTCGCGAAACAGCAGGCGCTTCACCGCATCGAGCGTGAGCTGGCGGCGCTGGGGCGGTTCGAGATCCCGGAGGCGATCGTCCTCGGGCAGGGCGTCGAGAAGCCAGAGAACGGGCGGGACCACATCCCGGAGTTCCTCGTCCAGCGTGAGCAGATGTCCGGTGACCTTGGCGCGTATCGAGCGCAGATCATCACGCTCGGCGATACCAAAATAGCTCTTCAGAAGATCGATGACAGGGAGATAGCTGGTGGCCCGACCGTAGGCGACGGAGCTCGCCTCGAGGACCCGGCACCCGGCGACACGGTGGGAATGGGTCAGCTCGTGGAAGAGGCGGGACTTGCCTACCCCCGGCTCGCCCACGACGGCGACGACCTCGCCATGACCGTGCCGCGCCCGGCCGAGCGCGGCGCGGAGCTGCTCCATCTCGGCATCCCGTCCCACGAAGCGGCTCAAGCCACGGAGGGCGGCGGCCTGGAACCGGGTTCTCACTCGGCCCGCAGCGATCACGTTGAAAACCTCGACGGGGGTATCGAGGCCTTGCACCGGCACGGGACCTAGAGGCTGAACCTGCACGAAGTTCTCGGCCAGACGGAGGGTGTCGGCGGTGATCCAGATGGCATCCGGGGGCGCGAGCTGCTCCATCCGGGCAGCCAGATGGGTGGTCTGCCCAACGGCCGAGTAGTCCATGCGGAGGTCTGATCGGATGGAGCGGACCACGACCTCTCCGGAGTTCAGACCCACTCGTATCCTGACCGCGACCCCGTGAGTGCGGAAGGCTTGCTCGGCGTAGCCCTTCACCAGCTCCTGCATGCGCAGGGCGGCGTAGCAGGCTCGCACGGCGTGATCCTCGTGAGCGACGGGCGCCCCGAACAGGGCCATGATCCCATCGCCCATGACCTGGTTCACAGTCCCTTCGTAGCGGTGGACGGCCTCCATCATGCGCTCGAGGACTGGATCAAGGAGCTTGCGGGCCTCCTCAGGATCGCGGTCAGCCAGGAGCTCCATCGAGCCCTTGAGGTCGGCGAAGAGTACGGTCACCAGCTTGCGCTCGCCTTCGAGGGCGGCCCGGGAGGTGAGGATCTTCTCGGCCAGGTGCTTCGGCGTGTATGCCTGTGGGGAGTGGAATCGTGGCTCCGCTGGGGCTCCGGCTGAGGTCAGGGATCTGCCACAGCCGCCGCAGAACTTCTCCGTGCCCTCGTTCAGGAAGCCACACGACGAACACGTCGAGGCAAACGACAGCCCGCACTCGCCACAAAAGCGGCGGCCTTCGCGATTCTCGGTCTGACACCGCGGACACTGCAACCTGACACTCCCTAGCCGCTCGGTGACTTCACCAGCGAAGTATTCCGCCAAAACATCGTGCCCGCGAGCAACACTGAGGGGAAAGACATCCCGGGCTGGCGCGGACTTCGATTCAGCCCCAGTTAGCCCCGGTCTGCATAGATGAGCGCCCGATGCGTGTTGGGCAAGAACGCATACACGGTATTCCGGCTCGGATCGAATCCGATCGTGTGGGCGCCCGCTTCCGTCCGCACGCTTTCCAGGCGCCGCATCTGGTCGGTCTCGAAGACCTCGATCACACCGGGCTCGCCGATGGCGACGTAGAGATGCCGGCGTTCGCGGTTGAAGAAGATCACGTCGGGAACACCGGCCAGCTCGGCCTGCGTCAGTACGCTCCCCGATCGCGCATCAAGGACCACCAGCGTCTTGCCATCACATGCGCAGAACAGCCGGTGGGTCGCTGCATCGAGGTCTAGACCGTGCGGGCCGGTCGCGGGGACTGATAACGTTCGGGCCACCATGCTTGGCTTCGCGGCCTCGATGACGGCTATCTGGGGCGGATCAGCGATGTTGACGTAGAAACAACCGGCCTCGGCATGGAAGACCACCCAGCGGGTTCGACCAGATACCGGAACATCGGCGATCATTGCCCGAGTAGGCACGTCGACCGCCGAGACGGTGAAGAACCCCGGCCTCGCCGGATCCCCGACGTTCGCCGCGAGCAGGAGGCGACGGCCGGCATCGTAGGCCAAGCCATTCGGCCTCAAGCCTACCTTCACCTTGATCAGCGCCTCCTCCTGAGAGGGCGAAAAGATCCCCACCGTGTTTTCGGCGCGATTCGATGTGAACACGAGATCGTGCTCCTCGGATACCAGCGCACCGGCCACACCCCCGAGGCGCGGGATCGACCCGAGATACGTGTTCGTTGCGCAATCGATCATATCCACTGCATCGTTGGCCGTGTGGGCGACGTAGAGCCGCCCACGTGGCCCGTGTACCGCCGCGTGATCGAAGCCGCCCGGCTTGTCGTGGACAGGAAGCCTCACTTCCCCGGTCTGTTCGAGAATCATGGTCCCGGCCCTCTACTTTGCCGTCGCTACCCGCGCCCGGCAGTAGTCAAAGAGCGCATCGTACACGGGGAACTGCTTCTTCATGTTGTCGAAGTCGTCCCGCGCCAGGGCCTGAAACCCGGTCGCCACCGCATACAGGCCCGCCGATTCAGGCGTGAGCGCCCGCGCGTCCGTGTCGGCGCCGCGCACGATGAGGGCAAGCTCCCGGAGAGCCGGATCGGTCAACTTGTACTTGTCCACAAACGCGTCAAACGAGCACTGGTCTCCGTGATGGCCCAGCTCGACATCCGGCACATCGTACGGGATGGCGTCCTCCTTCTTGGCCACCGCCAGCACGTCGCGCGCGGGCACGAAGAGGAATGTGGGCTCCTTGTCGATGAAGCGGGTGATGAGCCAGGGGCATGCGATGCGATCAACGCGGGCCTTCTCTCGAGTAACCCATTTCATGGCTGCCGTTCCTCTCTGTGGCGGAGCCCTTCAGGGCTTCGCGCTGTTGGTCTGGTCCAGGGCCGCTTTGAGTCCCTGGGCAAGCTTGACCGGGTCGTCGTTCGCCCAGAAGTGCATGTAAAAGAGTCTGGGCATGTCCATGAGACCGTGGCTGTGGATGGCCGTCACGTCGATGCCGTACTGCATGAGGGCTCGAGCCACGGCGTTGACTTCCTTGTCGATTAAGACGAAGTCGCCCGTGATCGCCGCCTTGCCGTTCCCGGTCGGCTGGAAGTTCATTACGGTCGTCACGCCCATGGCAGGCAGCAACTGGACGCCCATTTCGGTGATCACTTCCACGCGCGGAACGGTCACCTGGAACACACCACCGTCCATCGGACTACCAGTTCTCCCCAGGCTCTGCTCGATCTGCTTGGTGTCGAGCGCAGGCCCCGCGGCCGGGGCGGCAGACGAACTTGCCCCGGTTCCGAGCGGCGTCGCGCTTGCAGACAATGCCTGGCGGAGCGCCGTCGCGAGCTTGACCGCCTCGCCATGGCCCTCGTAGTGCATGTACATCACATGCGGCGAGATCTCGTTCAGGTGGTTGTGGACGGCGGTAACCTCGAGCCCACCTTTGAACAGGCCGGCCATCACGGCCGGAACCTCCTGATCGAGGAGCACCAGGTCGCCCATCACCATCGTCTGTTCTCCGACCGGCTTGAATGCAGCGTACGATCCGAGCGCGAATCCAGCCTTGACCGGCACCCCCTTCACAGTAACGGTGAGATCCGTCCGGGGCATCCCGATACGGAAGACACCGCCCGGCTGTACTTGTCCCGACTTGCCTAGAGCCGACTCGACTGCCTTCCAGTCAGGTTCAGCTGCGAGGGCTCGTCCCGGTATAGCGGCAATCATGATGAGAGCGAGAATGACGATCGTGTGCTTCACTGCCTGACATGTCATGGGCTTTCTCCTCTGTGTCGATCCATACCAACTCTTCAGTGCGGCGAGCAACAGCCATCAGGCGCCTCTCGGCGTGGCGGCCCCCACGGTGCGTGATGAGCCCAGCCCGCATGTTCCGAGCGCCGTTAACGCGATCTCGAACAGTCTTCGACGCGACATGATTGGGTCCTGCACGGCTGATTCCCTAATCCAGCTTCTCGGATACGTTCTTCCAATCGCTTCCTTTCACCAGCGTCACGTCGGCCACGGGATGCCCGTCCTTCACTGCGGGCATGACACTGACGACGCGGTATCCGGTGTTCTCCTTCGCGGCCTCAGACGCTGCAGCCTCGAGGGATCGCTTCGCCTTGGCCATCGCCTCGCTCTGAGCCTTCGCCGCCGTGAGATCGTCGCCGCCGGTGATCGGCTCGGCCTTCGCCACCTTGCCGGTCTTGTGATCCACAATCACTTCGGAGAACTTGTCGCCCTTCATTGTGTAAACGGACAACTGGAGCTTTCCGTGCTCCACTTCATACTTCGCCGAAATCGGCTTGCCTTCCTTCATGCTTGCGGTAAGTCCACGCTGCAGCGGGATCTTTGCGTCGCGCAGCGCTTTGGCCAACTCGGCATGCTCCGCGTCGCCGGGATTCTGCGCCCAACCCATTGGCGTCATGAACATCCACGCCACAAGGAACGCCAGCGTAAAGGCCGTCTTTTTCATGGTCTTGCCCTCCCAGTTTCTACTTCATGGTCGCCTTAGGTCTTCCGCTTCAACACCGTATACAAGCCGTCGAAGATCGCCATGCCACGCTCGAGCAGGTCCTGGTCATCCGGAGTGGCCTCGGCGAGGCCCTTGATCGCGAGGTCGATCCCCGTCGCCTCGCTGCGCGTGAACTTGCCGTCGTGCAGGTCCGCCTCGTGCACGATCTCGGCAATGACCCTGGCCCGGCGGTCCTTGACGCCGAACCGCTTGATGAGGGTCTCGAACGTACAATCCTCGCCGTGATGCCCGAACTCCGCACCGAGCACGTCGAAGGGAATGCCTTTGCGGGCCGCGTCGACGGCATCGGCGAAGGCAAACTTGGCGTCGGCGTCATAGAAGCGCCGGATGAGCCAGGCGGAGGCGATCCGATCGATGTGCGGCCGAGGGCGAGTCACCCACGTGCTCCCGGGCGGGGGCAGTGACGCCCGATGACGACCGGCGGAAGGGTGCGGCCGGGCCTCCACGGCGCGCAGGCGCTTCGCCGCCGTCTCCCATAGCTCGCGGGCCCGCCGACCACTCGGCGTCTCCAGGTAGTCGATGGCCTGGATCCGGTCGAGCTCCCGCTTGACGCCGTCCAGCTTGCTGCGAAGCTGAGCGATCGAGCCCCGATGGCTCGTCCGGTATCGATCAAGCTGAACGAGGATCTCCCGGCACCCTTTGAGAGTTGACTGGTACTCGGGAGTGCGGGCCTTGTGGAAGAGATCGGTCACCTGCTCCTGGGTCATGTTCCCTACCCGGTCGACGTGGAGCAGGGTCGCCTCGCCCCGGAAAGAGTCGATCTCCTGCACGAGCCACTGAAAGAGCTCGGTGGTCTCTGGCGTCTCGGGGAGGATCCAGGCCGACCCGCGAAGCCGCACGGCCCCCATGCGCTGGAGCTTCCGCCAGACACCGACGCGGTGCCGGGTCGGCGTGGGAGGTAAGGTCGTCAGGAGCGTTAGCCAGCGCATCGAGTTCAACGTAACGCTTGATACATTCCGCGTCAAGGGTTACACTCCGTAAAATTACCGCGGAGGTCGATAATGGAACCGGAGAAGTCGGTGCGGCGCGTCCCCATTCGAGAACTCGTCCGCTACTACCTCCGCCTTGGGTCGATCGGCTTCGGCGGTCCCGTCGCTCTCGTGGGCCAGATGGAGCGGGAACTGGTCGGGGAGCGGAAGTGGCTGACCAAGGAGGAGATGCGCGAAGGCATCGCGGTCTGTCAGTCGCTCCCGGGGCCGTTGGCTATCCAGGTTGGCATCTGGATCTCCTATATTCGCGGGGGCTTCTGGGGTGCGTGGGCAGGCGGCTGGGCCTTCATTCTGCCGAACTTCGTCATCGTCACCGTGCTCGGCGCGCTTTACGTCCACTTTGGCGGCCTCTCCGCGGTAAAAGCGGTCTTCTACGGAGTGAGCCCCGCGGTGATCGCCCTCATTCTTCACTCCTGCTACCGACTCACAAAACTCGGGATGAAGGACTGGCTGGAGTGGGTCCTCGCCGCCGCCGCCTTCGTCATCACGGTCGCCGTGCAGGCTGAGGTCGCTCTCCTCTTCATCGGCTGCGGGATCGTCGGCGTGCTCTACTATGGCTCGCTCTTCCGCAAACGGACCTCGTCGTCGACAACCACCACGCTCATGGCCGGGCTTCCGTTGGTCGCCACCGCCCCCGGCACCGCCGGCGCGATGCTCGGCAAGCTCTTCACGTTCTTCCTGAAGGCTGGATCGCTGACCTTCGGGAGTGGTCTCGTCATTGTGCCCTTTCTCGAGAAGGGCCTGGTCCAGCAGACGGGCTGGCTGAATGAGCGGGAGTTCCTGGTCGCCGTCGCCATGGGCATGATCAGTCCGGGGCCCGTGGTCATCACGGCAACCTTCGTGGGCTATCTCGTCGCCGGCTTCTGGGGGGCCGTCGTCGCCACCATCGGCATCTTCCTGCCGTCGTTCCTGCTCATTCTCATCGTGGCTCCGATCCTCATGCGCTATCGCACCAACCCGAACGTCCAGGGCTTCATCAAGGGCGCCTACGCGGCCGCCATCGGCACGATTCTGGGAGCCTGCATCCTCCTGGGAAAGATCGCCATCGGCGACTGGCTCACCGCGCTTGTCGCCTTGGTCAGTCTCGTCGTCTTGTTCCGTTGGAAGGTCAGCAATCCCTTGTTGGTTGCCGCCGCGGCTGTCATCGGGCTCATCGCGTTCCCGCTGCTCAAGCCCGAATGGATCTTCGTGAAGTAAGCGTCATTCGGGCGTGTTCCGAATCCGGTCGGGTCCTGTTTCTGAAGGAGGCGTCATGCCGAAAGCATCACTTCTGCTCTTGATAGCAGCGGCTCTACTGTGCCTCGCGCTTCCGGCCCAGAGCCAGGAGTTGCCCGAGGGCAACGGCAAGGATCTGGTCACGGCTCATTGCAATAGCTGCCATCCCTTGTCTGCGCGGATCGGCGCCGGCTACACGGCCAAGGGCTGGCGCACCGTTATGCGGATGATGGCCAATCAGGGAGTGGCCCTGCCTGCCGATCAGGCCGCCACGATCACGGAGTATCTGACCAAGAACTTCCCGGAAAAGGCCAAGCCTGTGGGAGTGGTGATCCCTGGCCCCACCAAGGTCTCGATCAGGGAATGGCAGGTGCCCACCCCCGGGTCGCGGCCGCATGATCCCCTCGCGACGAGGGATGGATCAATCTGGTACACGGGCCAGATGACCAACGTGCTCGGTCGGCTCGATCCGAAGACCGGCCGCTTCAAGGAATATCGCCTGAAGACGCCTCATTCCGGCCCGCATGGTCTGGTTGAGGATAGGGACGGCAAGATTTGGTACACCGGCAACACCGGGGCATTGGTCGGCACACTTGACCCGAAGACGGGTGCAGTCGCCGAGTACAAGATGCCGGACCCCAACGCCACGGATCCGCACACGCTGATCTTCGACCAGAGCGGAATCTTGTGGTTCACGGTGCAGAATGCCAACAACGTGGGCCGGCTCGATCCGAACACGGGTGAGATCAAGCTGCTCACACCGCCGACGCCGAAATCACGCCCGTATGGCATGGCCGTAAACTCGAAGGGCACGGTGTTCTACGTCGCGTTCGGTACCAATAAAGTCGGCAGCGTCGACCCGAAGACGCTGGAGATTCGCGAGTATCCGTTGCCGGATGCGCGTTCGCGGCCCCGCCGGATCACGATCACGAGCGACGACATCGTCTGGTACGCGGACTTCTCACGTGGATATCTGGGTCGGCTCGATCCCTCCACCGGCAAGGTCACCGAGTGGGTGTCGCCGAGCGGGCCGAGGTCAGAGCCCTACGGGATCTCGGCAATCAACGACATCATCTGGTATAGCGAGTCCGGCACGACGCCGAATACCGTCGTGCGCTTCGATCCGCAGACTGAGACATTTCAGAGCTGGGCCATTCCGGGTGGCGGCAACATCGTCCGCAACACCTCGGTCACGCGGGAGGGCGACTTCGTCCTCGCCAACAGCCTGGTCAATGCCGTGACTCTGGTCAAAATCTCGAAATAACGTCGCAGCGCATCTAAGGAGCCACACCGCTTGCCGAGCTGGCCTCACCCGGCCGTGATTCCCTCGGCCACACCGGGAACATACGCCGAGCGGCCGTGACCTCAGCCCGATCACGCCTGGTCGACGCACTCGGGCTCGAGCGCAACATTGTCGCCGTCTCCGTCGCAATGTTCCTGCTCGCACTCGGCGAGAACCTCTGGAAGCGCTTCCTGCCGAAGTACTTGCAGATGCTTGGTGCTCCCGTTGCCGCCATCGGGCTCTTCGGGACTTGTGAGGATTTTCTGGACGGCGTGTACCAGTATCCAGGTGGATGGATCGCCGATCGATACGGTCGTCGCCGTGCGCTGCTGCTCTTTGTCACGCTGGCCACACTTGGATACGTCCTGTACTGGCTGGCTCCATCGTGGCCGTTCGTCTTCGTAGGCCTCGTCTTCGTCATGGCGTGGTCGAGCATGGCCAGTCCGACGCTCTTCGCGGTCGTGGGCGACGCGCTGCCCAGGGGCCGTCGGGCGCTCGGGTTCACGGTGCAATCGATCTTGCGGCGTGTGCCGATCGCCATCGCGCCAATCCTCGGTGGCCTGGCGATCGCGGCGTACGGCCTGCAGACCGGTGTTCATCTCGGGCTTGTCGTGACCGTCGTCCTCTCGATGGTGACGCTCGGAGTCGTCAGCCGCGTCAATATCCCGGTAATGCCAGATCCCGTCCCGACGCACATCGTGACGGTGTGGCGATCCCTGCCGACACCGCTTCGCTGGCTCCTCACCTCGGATATCTTCATCCGCACCTGCGAGGGTCTCGTCGACGTCTTTCTCGTGCTCTACGCGATCAACGTGATCGGCATTAGCGCCCCAGCTTACGGCGTCCTCGTCGCCGTCCAGATGACCACGGCGATCGTGAGTTACATTCTTGTGGCCCGGTTCGCCGACCGCATGGGTCGCAAACCATTCGTCATGGCCACCTTCGCTGCCTTTGCGCTCTTCCCCGTCGCCGTGGTGCTCGCGCGTGACTTCGCGACGCTCGTGGCCGCGTTCGTTGTGGGTGGCCTCCGCGAGATCGGTGAGCCGTCCCGCAAAGCGCTTATCGTGGATCTCGCGGCGCCATCGCTCCGGGCACGTTCCGTCGGCCTCTATTACCTCATCCGGAGCCTCACTATCACGCCCGCCGCGTTCATCGGCGGGCTGCTCTGGGAGGTCACGCCTGCCCTCCCGTTCTGGATGGCGGGCCTGATCGGTCTCGTTGGCGTGGTTGTATTCGCGATGACGGTCGAGGAGCACTACGCGGCATAAGCGGCTACCCAAGCGGCACAACAAGATCGGAGCCAACCGTGTCGCAAGTTCACATCAGCATGACGATGAAGGATGGGAGAAATGCTGCGGTGGCGGCACCGCAGCACTTACCCGCGAGGTGATCCCTACCTTCCGTTGACGAAGGCCTGCACGCGCTTCCAGGCGTCCGCCGAGGCCTCCGCGAACTCGGTGTACTTCCGGTCGAAGAAGCTGTGCGGCGCCCCCGGGTACACTTTGAGGTCGTGCTTGATCCCCGCCTTGCGGCACGCCCCGTCGAAGGCCTCCACGTCCGCCGGCGGAATGCCCTCGTCGGCGCCGCCGAAGATCGACTGCACCGCACACTTGTAGCGCGGCACCGCGTCGACCGGCTTGGGCCGGTCCGGCCAGCGCTTGAGCCCAGACGGCCAGCCGTAGAAGGCGATCACGCCGGCGTAGCCGAGCCCGCTCGCCGCCTGAAGATAGGACAGCGCACCGCCGAAGCAGAAGCCCACGGAGTAGAGCGACTTCACCTGCCCGCCGTCGGCGGTGCGGAGATACGCAGCGGCGGCCGCGATGTCGGCCTGCAGCGTCTCCGGCTTGGTCAGGGGCACCTGCGACATGAAGTCGAACGCCTCGCTGCGGTCCTCCGACGGCGCGGTGCGCGCGAAGAAGTCGATCGCCACTGCGTCCACCCCGATTTCTGCGAAGCGGTCGGCCAGTTCCTTGTAGTACGGGTGCAGGCCCCGCACGTCCGGGATCACCACCATACCCGCCCCGGTGGACTTGGCCGCGCGAGCCGCGTGGGCCATGAAGCGGGTGCCGTCGCTCGAGGTCAGTTGCAGGTCATGGGATCCGGCCGCGCCGCCCGAAATCGGAGGAATCGGAGGAAAGGAATCGTCGTCCACGCACATGGTCAAGATCTCCTTTCAGAGAGGTTTCACCCGGAATTTCCGAAATGGATCGATGGCCAGTCCCAGTCCTATCGCCCACTTCGCGTAAGTGTACCGAAATGTTTGATCTTGAACAACAGGCTCGCGACGGCGTCATGCGCTGGAGTGTGCTGGAATGATCACGAATGCGCCGGAGTTGGGCACAGCTTGGGCACAACCCGACCAAGCGCCTACTGGATCACCTCGTCCGCCCGCTGCAAGAGCGATTGCGGGATGGTCAACCCGAGCGCTTTCGCGGTCCTCAGATTGATCACCAGCTCGAACTTGGTGGGCTGCTCCACGGGCAAGTCGGCGGGCTTGGCACCCTTGAGGATCTTGTCCACGTAGGTGGCCGCCCGTCGTACCTCGTCGTAAAAGTTCACCGCATACGACATGAGGCCGCCAGCCTCCACGAACTGCCGTTCGCCCCACATCGCCGGTATCCGACTCTTGGCAGCGAGGCCCACGAGGGGTTTTCGGTGCTCCGTGGTCAGAACACCTGCCGCCCCGAAAAGCGCGTGAACGCGCTCTCGGGTCATCGCGGCAAAGGCGCCCTCGAACTCGCCAGGTTCTCGAACCGCGAGCGGTTGCAGTGTCAGGCCTAGTGCCCGGGACGACTCCTGCAGCTCCTTCAATACGAGCACATTGGATCGGTCGGCCGGATTATAGAGGACCGCCACGCGGGAAGTCTTGGGGGCAACAACCTTCAGAAGCTCCAGCCGTTTCCCGCCTAACTCCGCGCTGATGCTTGTCAACCCCGTGATGTTCCCGCCCGGTCGCGCGAAGGTTGCGACGAGCGCGGCGCCAATCGCATCGGCAACGCCAGCGAAAACGATGGGAATCGTGCTGGTCGCCCTCTTGGCGGCCATAGACGCTGGCGTACCTGGAGTGACGATGACGTCGAGCTTGAGACGGACCAGCTCGGCCGCAAGTTCGGGCAGTCGCCCTACCTGCCCGTTAGCGAATCGGTACTCGATGGTGATGTTCTGCCCTTCGATATAGCCGAGATCACGTAGCCCTTGCCGAAAGGCGTCGAGTTCCGGCGACGGTCCGGAAGCACCGTAAAACAGGAAACCGATCCGTGAGACCTTATCTGCCAGCTGCGCCTGGGCAGCGAGCGGCGCAGCAAGGAGAACCGCACCAGCACCAACAACAAATGCCCGTCGGTCCATCACTGGATCACCTCGTCCGCTCGCCGCAGCAGCGACGGCGGGATCGTCAGCCCGAGGGCCTTCGCAGTCTTGAAGTCGATGACCAGGTCGAACTTGGTGGCCCGCTCGACCAGTTCTCCGAGCTCAAGTATGCGAAACACATGGAGAGGCTCGTCACTACTTCGTGGCCGCGGGCTTCTTCCTGTCCTTGGCGGGCGCGGCGAGGGCGGCAAGATCGGCCGCCCACTTGTCGAGGACGGCGGGGATGGACGCGAGCTTCGCCTTCGCGGCGGCGGCATCGATGGCGACAGCGGCTCTGGCGCCCTCGAGGGCCTCGGCCACGCCCTTCGCGTCGGTGTCCCAGGCGGCCTTCTGGTCGGCCTTGAGCTTCTTGCCGGCCGCCTCCGCCTGGCCCTGCAGCTCCTTCCAGCGCCCCTCCAGATCGGCGATCTGCTTCTCGGCGTCCGCCGTGGCCGCGGCCTTCTCGGCCGCCGCCGCCGCCGCGGCCTTCTCCGCCGCCTTGGTGGCCTTCTCCGCGAGATCCTTCACGGCCTCGTAGCTTGCCCTGGCCTTCTTGTAGGCCTTATTGCTCATATCGTATTCGGCCTTCTTCACGGCGGCCGTCATAGCGGCAAACTCGCTGGGAGCGT
>WNFT01004374.1_pt1 | contig 12345 bp, 12 predicted proteins | sample 5400191 | NCBI WGS metagenome assembly WNFT01 (sample SAMN13153359, study PRJNA577476) | soil metagenome | isolation source: 80 cm saprolite under Madrone tree | place: USA:California | collected 2016-06-14
CCATCAACTGATCAAGAGCCCCCTCGTAGCGCTCCTCGCGGGCGTCGATCAGGTCAACCTGGACGGTTCTGCCCCACTCAGCAGGCAGCAAGGCAGCGATCTCCTCGCCCGCCGCCCACACGAAGACCAGGCGGCGCTGGTACAGGTTCGCGATGCGCAGGTGCTCTTTGACGGCGCGTGATGAGCGTACAGCAGGCGAGAGCACCAGCAGCACGACATCGACGGCGCGGATCGCCTGGCGTGCGCTGTCTTGCTGGTCAAACTGGTTCTGCGTGTGGTCGGGGTCTTCCTGCCAGACGGCGATGCCGCGTTGCTGCAGGTCCGCCCTGAGACGTGCCACGAAGGCCTCGTCAGCCGGTGAAGCCGAGAGAAAGACCCCCCTGGGCGTGACAGTGGGTGCAGGAGCGACGTGATCGAGTGAAGCGGTTACCTCTGTGTCAGGGCGGACAGCAAGGAAGCTCACTCCACTGGCTCGTTCGAGGGCCTGCGCGAATTGCTGTACGCTGGCATAGCGGTCTTGTGGATCTTTGGCCAGTGCCTTGAGCACCACCGCTTCGACCGCCTCTGGCAAGGAGGGGTCCTTTTCGCGCAAGGCTGGCGGCGGGTCCGAGACCTGCTGATAGGCCAGTTGCCACTGCGGGCCCACAAAGGGACGCTCACCACAGAGCCATTCATAGACGACGATGCCCAGGGAATACTGATCACTGGCGAACGTCGGTTTGCCACGAATTTGCTCGGGCGCCATGTAGGGCAGGGTCCCGGCCATGTTCTGCGTCGAGAGTTGCTCGGGGGAGGGTGACAAGAGCGAGATGCCAAAATCGCTGAGCAGCACCTCCTGGTTGGCTCCCACCAGCATATTCTCCGGCTTGACATCGCGGTGGATCACCTGGTGGTTATGAGCGTACTGCAGAGCGGCAGCGACCTGCTTGACGTAGCTCACCGTCGTGGCGAGCGAGAGGCAGGAGCCACGCGGGTGACGCTGTCGCAAGGTGCCGTAGAGCGCATAGTCCATGGCGAGAAACGGCGTTCCCTGCTCCACGGCAAAGTCGTGGACGCGCACGATTTGCGGATGGTCCAGGTGAGCGAGCGTCTGCGCCTCGGCCAGAAACGGTTCGATATCCTCGTCTTCCAGCGAGGTATGCAGGACTTTGAGCGCTGCACGGCGTTTCAGATAGAGGTGCTCACTAAGATAGACCTCTGCGAAGCCCCCTCGTCCCAGCAGGCGCAGCAGGCGATAGTTGCCCAGTTGTTGACCAACGCGATTCGGCATAGCTCGTGTTCCTGGTAATGGACAGCGTGTCGAGAGACATGCAGCATATATCGTAGCAACGACTCTGCTCGCATGGATCTTTCTCTCTTAAGAACGTTGTGGCTCACGTAATATAGCATATCACTTTGCGTGCGGAGAGGAACAGCGTTATTATCCCGTCGGGGGAGCGTCACATTTTTGCGCGCAAGGGCAATATGGACATGTCGAGCGAAGCGGTGGCGTGGGCGTACGGGCCCGACTTATCGCGCCCGAGTGCGGGAGGGGGCGGCACACCCCAAGTAAAAGCTCGCCAGAAATCCATACTCTAAAAGTTCAGAGCCTCAACGTTCTAGTAGTAAGCTGATACCTTTTTGATGGAGGGAGAACGCTATGCCTGGTATACCATCCATTGAGTCCGAATACAGAGGTTTGACTCCTAGTACCCATGCCCATCTATCACTGCCCAAAGTGACAGGATGGCTGGTCGCAATTCTGTTGATTGTAGCCCTGAGTTCCTCTTATGGTGCTACAGCACATGCTACGTCCTTAGCGAGCAAAGCCTCGCTGCCGTCCTCCATACCTTGCCCCACATGCTGGCACCCGGCTCTCAAAACGAGTTGGCAATGGCAACTCCAAGACACCATAGATCAATCTCTCAACGTGGTTATGTATGACATCGACATGGATAATTCGGCGAAGGTGGTCGCATCACTGCACAAGGCTGGTCGCATCGTCATCTGCTACCTCGATGCAGGCACCTGGGAGCCTTTTCGAGATGACGCAAGCCTGTTTCCTAAATCGGTGAAAGGCAAGCCAGTGAGTGGATTTACCAATGAGCGCTGGCTGGATATCCGCCGGGGATCCATCCTTCACCCTCTGATGCAAGAGCGCATGGACGATTGTAAATCGGCGGGGTTTGACGGCATTGAGTTCGATAACGTCGATGGCTATGCCAACGATACTGGTTTTCACTTGACCTACCGGGATCAGCTCACCTACAACGTCTGGCTGGCAAACCAGGCTCACACCCGTGGCCTCTCGGTCGCCTTGAAGAATGACCTCGACCAGGTAAAGGATCTCCTGCCATACTTCGACTGGGCGCTGGACGAACAGTGCTTCGAGTTGCAGGAGTGCAATAAACTTTTGCCCTTCATCAATGCGAACAAGGCGGTGATGGAGGTCGAGTACAATCTTGCGATCAGCCAGTTTTGCCCGAAGGCGAACAAAATGAACTTCAATTCGATGAAGAAGCATGTAAGCCTGGAGTCATATAGGGTGGCTTGTAGGTGAGAGGGGGAACGCCTCACGACACGCTGCCAGATGCAGGGTGCCACAAGGGGGTCCCCACCACTACCGAATATGGCGTGCCATGACACGTATTGTGCTATTCCCAGGCCTCCCGATTCTTATTCAACATGCTTCCACCATCACCCGTTATCGAGCGTGCCCGCACGCGATGCCGTGCTTCTGCTTGTTGCCATCCGCAGGACATAATAAAGCACACCGGCTACGATAATTCCCACGTAGTATGCAATGTCGGCTCCATGCAGCAGGACCGCTATTGGTCCCGTGTAGAGCGAGGAGTTCATGAATGGTATGGAAACTGCCAGGCCAACAAGAAATGCGATCAGCCCGGGCCACTCAATGACGGATTGCAGCGTTTGTAGCCCTCGTCCTGGTCTTGAAGGCTGTCCCGGGTGCAGGAAGAAGTCAACGCAGACGATGGCCAGCCAGGGGCCGATCCAGTAGGAGATCAGCAGCAGGAAGTTCTCGTACTTGCTCGAAAGGCCATTCACGCCATATAAGGCCAGCGCACCGCCGAGTATCCCTGTGGCAATGACCGATATCCAGCGTTTGATTGGCACATCCAGTGTCAGCAGCGAGAGCGCCCCGGTATAGATGTTCAGAGCGTTGGCGGCAATCGTCCCCAGGATCACGGCAAGCAGTGCTATCACCCAGATCGATCCCATTACCTTGACCACCAGGTCAATCGGGGAAAGGCTCAGGCCTATCGTGGCCACGGCTACACCTAGCACCTGTAGCCAGACGCAGCCGATGAAAGAACCTGCAAAGACCGCGCCGAAGACACTCCACTTGGAGGTACTCGACGGAAGATAGCGGGCATAGTCCGAGGCATAGGGTGACCAGCTGAAGACGTAGGAAGCTACTGCCGTTGTCATAAGGATAAACAGCCCAACATGGTCGGCAGGAGGAAGCTTTGATGCCAGGCCAAAGTTGGCCTGCGGAAGGCCAACTACCGACATGATCACAAAGATGATTGCCAGGAGTATTGCGCTGATGGCTTCAAAACGGTGAATCAGGTTGTAGCCATAGACGCCTACCAGGACCTGTGCTACTGACAGTACTACCAATGCGGTCCAGAACGGTAGAGTTGTCAGGCGCGCGATGGCTAATGCTCCGACGATACTATTGACAGCATACCATCCACTGGCGCTTACCCAGTTCAATATGGCAGGCAGGTAGGCACCACGTACCCCGAAGCTATGGCGTGTAAATGGCAGTTGTGGCATGCCAATCTCGGGTCCCATACTGGCAGTGATGGCCAGAAGCGCGCAGCCAATGATGTTGCCTACGATGATGGCAGCCACGCCATCGGTAAAGCCCAGGCCCAGGATGATGGCAAGGGCTCCAACTAGCCAGACGGGCAATCCCATATTGGCGGAGAGCCAGAGGGTGAAGAGCGAGCGAATGCTGCCATGTCGCTCGCTTGCGCGGACTTGCTCAATTCCATGCGGCTCGACGGTAAGCACCTGGTCGCGGTAGTCCGCGCCTGTGTCAAACTGTTGGTTCGTCAACTCTTTCTTTTCCATGTTATGTTTCCCTCTCTGCTTACGCTGACCGATGTTTACCAGTATATTGCTTATCTTATGCATTAGGCAACCACAGGCATAAGCATTGGGAGGCGCGCTTTTTCGCAAGCATGGATTTTTATCATCTGCTCTGTCGTGGATAGTTCTCTGTGTTCTCTCAGGCGAGGCTCGCCACCTCACGTGGGTATTGATCTTGCCCACCTTGCAGCAGATCAATCAGCGCCCCGACCACCTGGGGATCAAATTGTGTTCCGGCACAGCGCCGCAACTCTCGTAGAGCAGTTGTAGCTGAACAGGCGCGCTGATAAGGTCGATCTGTGATCATCACAGAGTAGGTGTCAACGACCGCGATCAGTCGTGCCCCGAGGGGAATCTGCTCATCTTGTAACTGGTCAGGGTAGCCATGCCCATCCCACCTTTCATGATGAGCTCGGATCACCGGAACCAGGGGACGGATGGATGGGATATGACTGATCACTTCCGCACCTACGATAGAATGTCTCCTCATCTGCACCCACTCCTCCATTCCCTTTCTTCAATCGGCATGAAGCGTTCATTCATTATGCCATGATGCTGGAATCTCATCATGGCAAAGCACAACACCACATGAGAACACCAAGACGGCTGGTCTTGATGGACCAGCCGTCTTCTTTAACGAGACGACACGTGGTGTTGTATCGTGTTACTGCTATTAGTAGCCGTCTCCGTAACCGTCTCCGTAGCCGTCTCCGTAACCACGATGGTCACGGTAACAGACGAACCTGAAGAAGCCGCCCTCGTCATCTCCGTAACCGAAATCGCCGAAGCGGTGGTGTCTCCTGACAAAGATTCTATAGCAGCGGTCGGCGGTGGACACGCTTGCGCTCGTCTGAGCCTGGTGAGCCTGGACGCTATGTGCCGATGCGATGCCCGTGGAAAAGAACAGCCCGAGCAAAAGCGTCAGACACGAAAGAAATGTAACAAACCCTACTTTGAAACGCATTGGGACCATGGTACTTCTCACTTTCTGCTTAAAGGTGACTGAAACAACTATATCGGTGAATCTACGTTAGAACGTGCTACAAGACGTCCTACATTCCACAGGCGCCTGTGGAGTGTTCCGGGAACTGCGTCATTCATCCTTCCACTTTCATCTTCCATGAGAGAGTATACATGAGGCAGGCAGGCGAAGATAGCGGCCGGGTCACAGCTCTACTGTGACCCGGGTCACACTTGCCAGTAAGGATCGTGCCTCGCCTTCGACGATGGCTTTCAGCACAAGTGAGGCAGCAATTTGGTCTCATTCCTGTTCGCCCTACCCAGCTCATTGAGCCGTTTGCAGGTGGTGGCATGGTGAGTCTGACATCTGCCGCTGAGGATATTGTCGATCACGTCACAATGGTGGAGATAGACGAGGATGTGGCTGCCGTCTGGCAAACGATCCTTGACGGCGAGCATTGGGTATGGCTGAACCACGAGATTGAGACATTTGATAGCGAATTGGTTCGCAAGAATCTTTTTGCTGCGGACTTGGCAGCCGCCGGCTGCCAAGTCCGCAGCAAAAAGACGCGAACCGCCGCAGGCGGTGAGGCGAGGAGTCACGTGAGGATTACACGGTACTAAACTATCGTGCACCCAGCGGCACGAACTTCAAATCCATTGGCCCTGTATACTCGGCCTCGGGGCGGATCAGACGGTTATTCCTCACTTGTTCCAGAATATGAGCGGTCCAGCCTGCCACGCGGCTCACAGCGAAGGTGGGGGTGAACAAATCACCGGGCAGGCCCACCGAGGATAGTAGCGCGGCGGAATAAAACTCGACGTTGGTGTAGAGACGGTGGCCTGGCTTCTGCTCCTCCAAAATTGCTAGCGCCAATTCTTCGACGCGGCGGGCCAGGATAAACTCCCGCGGATCGGCCAGGCGAGCCAGTTCACGCAACTCTTCAGCGCGCGGGTCCTCGGTCTTGTAGACACGGTGACCAAAACCCATCAAGCGATCCCCCCTGGCAACCGCTGCCCGCAGCCAACTCTCGGCTTGCTCTACCGTCCCAATAGCATCTAGCATATCTTGCACCTTTGAGGGCGCTCCACCGTGTAGCGGCCCCTTGAGTGCTCCTATGGCCGCCACGAGCGCCGAAGCAATGTCTGACTCGGTACTTGCCACAACCCGCGCTGTGAAGGTCGAGGCGTTCATGCCGTGGTCGGCCAGCAGCACCAGGTAGGCATTCAGCGCTTTCACATGCCGTTCCTGCGGTTTCTGCCCATTCAGCAGGTAGAGGTAGTTTGCAGCATGCCCCAGTTCAAGTTGGGATTCCACGGGCTCCAGGCCGTTGCGCAGTCGCTGGAAAGCGGCCAGGAAAACGAGGAAGCGAGCAGTCACCGCTATTGCTTGTTCAATCGTCGGTTTGCCCTTGATCGTGGCCGCACCCCAGGCGGAGACGGCTGTACGTAAGGCGTCCAGCGGTTCGGTTGTCGAGGGCAGGGCTCGTAGCGTCTGCAAGACCGTTGTTGGGAGCGTGCGCTCCGCGACCAGGCGCGCTTTCAGGCTAGACAGTTCCGTTTTGTTTGGTAAGTGACCAAACCACAGTAGATGTGCGATTTCCTCGAAGGTGGTTGTGCGGGCCACATCGTGGATGTTGTAGCCGTGATAGATGAGGCGTCCAGCCGTTCCTTCTACTTTGCTTAGTGCGGTCGTTGCTGCGACAATGCCTTCCAATCCGCCTCGGTTTGGCTTGCTTGTCGTTGTAGCTTCTTTCTGGGGGATATTGTTCGTTCCTGTAGGCATCGTTGCCATTTCAATTCACTCCTTTGGTGTTCACACGAGAAACATCTTTCTCTACTATAAGTATTACCATGAGTTTCTATGAAAGTCAATGATTATTGATTTGACTTGATATATGTTGATTGAGATATTGACCAGGTAATAACGATGAATGTGGACTGTGCCGCCCGCGGGCGGCACAGTCCACATTCATCATCAAACCCTTAGAGGAGGCCTGAACAGTTACATGAGTTTACTCTGACCAGTAACGTTTTTCCTCTTTGGTCATGGTACTCTTTTCAAGCGCTTCGGCAAAGCTCTGTTTCTTTGGGCCTTGCTCTTTGCTGCGTGCGGCCTCGCCTGTTTGACGACGATTGAGCGCAAGGGTGGGCTGGCTATTATTCAACATCATGCCGAACTGCTCTCCACTGACGCGAAAGAAAGCAGCCAGGCGTTCGAGTTGGCGCTCGCTCAAGCTGACCAGTTCGATGGCGCCATCCTCAAATTTTTTCCACACGTCGATGCCCAGGCGCAGGCCTCGTGCTGTATTTGCCATGCTGAAACCGCGCTGCATACGCAGTTCACGCAAGTTCGCTGCAACCACTTCTTCGCCGAAGACTCGCGCCAGGGCGGTCTGGCAGGCACGCTGCGTCAAGGGCAACAAGGGCGTATGCAGGGCATCGGGACCAGCCACATTGGTAGCGTGATAGGCAGCGATGAAGTCGATTAACGCTGCTTGTGCGTCTGGATGGTCCCGTAGTAGGGTGAGCTGCGCTTGTGTGTCTCCGGTTTCCTTCGCGGCCAGCCAGGCCATTTTTAATTGCTGTATATCCATTTTTCTTGCCTCACTTTTCTCTGCCTGCAATCTATTTTGTACCTCTCCAGGTTTGTATGCCGCCTTCGGCGGTGTGGGGGAGGAAGTGTGGGGACACCCCACGCCCCGGCAAGGGGACTGCGTCCCCCTGCACCCCCTGCTTATATCTGCAATCTATTGTTGTGATGCGACGTGTGCATAGTCGATTTGTTCTTTGCTGATGTATTCGCGTAGCATGGTACGAGCGCGTTCATAGCGCAGGCGTACCGTGCGTTCGGTGCGCTTACAGAGTAGGGCTATGTCATCCCATTTCATTTCTTCGATGGCACGCAGAACCATAATTTTGCGATCCATCGGGTCAGGTAAATAGGTCAGGATACGCTGGCTCTCATCCAGCGCATGGAGCCGTTCGTACTGGTCATGTGGGTCCGCTACATCTGCACCTGGAGCACCTTCCTCGTCGGTTGGTGCAAGTTGCAGCGGTTCCACCAGTGAGCGCGGTACATGTTGTGGCCGACCCGCGGGCCGTCCTGTATCGTCGCGCCGGTAGTGCAGACCTTCCTGGCGGAGGATGCGTGTGAACTCGTCAGCACACAAACAGCGCAGGTAATGGATAAAGTTCTGCGTCATAAATACTTCGTTTGGGTCCATTGCCTCGCGTAACAGGTGCTCAGTCATGTTAGCAATCGCATCTTCACGCAGGTCCGGGCGATGACGCAATCCCAGGGTACGACGCTGAAACTCGGCTGCACAGCGCTCCAACAGCACTTCACAGAGTAAGCGAACCCTGGCAGTGTCGCCCTGTGCATGAAATAGGCGAATGTGCAGTACGATGTCGATCTCGCCGACCTCGTAGCGCCCTTCGGGTTTTCGGCGACGTAGATGCTCTTTTAGCTCGGGTTCGTCCAGGTTGATCATCTTTTGTCCTTCCCCCAAAGCAGTTCTCTTCACTATACTACTCTTTCTAGCCTGCTAAGAAACGGAAACAACTTCTATCTATGAAAGGTTGCTTCGGTTGGTGATTTGATATACACATCTCGCGCAGGTTGGAAATACCGCTTCTCTTCAGGCTCGGGCACATAAGCAACGACATAGTTTTTCTGGTTATTGATACGCACCACGAAGCCATCGGAACTCAGGAAATATCTGCCGCCATTCGCATCGGGAGGAACATGGGTATGTCCGTGAAACCATACTCGTACAATATCTTCAATACCCAAATTTTTCAATGTTCTATACATGGCCTCTCTGTTTTCGCCCCTTTGGGATGTCAGCTCAAACGTAATTCTGGGAGGTCTATTTTTATTTCTCAGCTCTCCCTCTGATAAAGCCATTTGCGGGAGTGTATGGCTGATAGCATAATAGCTGCCCCGGACAAAAATGGGGAGCGCTTTATCAAATTGGCCCCAGAGCAGTAAAAATGATCGGCCCCAGCCGTCTCCTCTGGCCAGTATCCACTCTCTGACAATCTTTGATTCCCCTTTGGCAGAAGTTAACACTGGGTAACCGTCGACTAACACCCGCTCATTTTGCTCATACCTCACTCCGACAAATTTTCTGAAATCCTCGGCCAGTTCGCCGGTCATATCATCGTGGTTCCCTCGCAGACAGTGGAAGTGTTCGGGATATTGCATTTTGAGATACATGACGATCGTTGCCGCTCCCAGCGAGCGGATCATTTCTTTCTCCAACAGTTCGGCTGTCCAGTCTCCGTTATCGTTGATGACCCAATCGGACCTTAGCTCCGAGTGCACAATGTCCCCAATACACACTACGTTTATCAGGCCTCTTTGTAATAACGTAAATACCTGGTGGCCCGGATAAAGCCCCTCGGGGAGCTGGTGGCGCAATATATCTACCAGTAAGCCTCTTCGCGCATGAATGTCGGGAATGATCAGGGTGGGCAAGGCGTGGAGCTGAACCAGACCGTCTTCTTTCTCTAAAACATCTAAAACGCCTTCAAGGGCAGCTCTATAGGTTTCTGGATATTCCAGGTGATCTCTGCCCGCGAATTTACTGAGCATCTCAAGAGAGCATGCCGGGTTATCTGTTATGCCTCGAGATTCCATTATTGGGCTCCCTCTGTTATGATGTGGAGGTACGCTAGCAGCCTATAAGCATTATAGCAGATACAAAAGCTCATGAAGGAGGCCCGATGCCGCCACTTTAAAAACTATAGACACCATCGTATAAGATAGTAATGCTGACCTTGGATTGAGGGATACCAATTTCGACTATAAGAAAGGAAAGGCATAGAAATGGGTCTTTTATCACGTTTACAGACTATTTTTAACATGAAGGCTGACGCGGCGTTGAACGCAGCCGAAAACCCGGGGCAAGTGTTCGACTACTCCTACACCAGGCAGCTCGAACAACTGCAACAATTGCGCCGGGCCATTGCCGACGTTGTGACAAACGAGAAGCATATTGAGCTGTTAGAAGCCCAGGTGGAAGCGCAAGCGAACCGCTTGCAGTCACAAGCCGCACAGGCTCTCCAGGCGGGCCGTGAAGATTTGGCGCGGACGGCATTGCAGCGCAAGGCTGCCCTTGCTGCACAGAGTGATGCGTACAAGCAGCAACTTGAGCAACTTGCCGCACAACAAGCTCACCTGGAGCAAGTGGAGCAGCAAGTATCGCAGCGTATCGAAGCCTTCCGCGTGCAGAAGGAGATGGTCAAAGCGCAGTACCAGGCGGCAGAGGCGCAGGTACACATTAACGAGTCCGTCACAGGCATCTCGAAGGAGATGAGTGACATGAACCTGGCAATGCAGCGTGCCCAGGATAAAGTACTGAACATGCAGGCCCGTGCTGGCGCTCTCGACACCCTGCTGGAGCATGGAGCTCTGAGCGAGCAGGGACTGCTTGGTGGGCCTAACAGCGATATCGACCGGCAATTGCAAGAGATTTCTTCTGCGCACGATGTCGATATGCAACTGGCCACGCTGAAGCAACAAATCAGCGGCCCTTCGGCCCAGCAGCGGCAAATCGAAGGGCCAGCAGGAAACTAGCACTGTGCACGGTCCTGGCGGGATACACCTTGCCAGGATCACGCTTCAAGAGCGTCTGAAAATGTGCTGGTAATGCTCTGCTACCAGCTCGGGGGGGAAGAAGCGCAGCAGGCCAACGACGGCCAGGGCAAAGGCAACCCAATCGAAGCCTGCATCCAGCGGTACACCTAACACAGTGCCGAGTACGGGCATGATGGTACTCAGGAATACTTCATTGATGGCATCGGGGAAAAACAGCACGACGGCCAATCCACCAATAGAAGCGAAAAAGAACGCTTTACGCCAGAGTGGTATACGTGGATCGGTCAACAGCGCGCCGATGAGTTTGAGTGTTTTCGCGCCGTGAAGGAAGATATCCCGGCGTTTGGGGTGCGCCAGTGGTCTGGTAGCCCCTGGTTGTTTTTGTTCTTGTAGCTGCGTCGATCTTTGTCGTTGCGTCAATGATTGTTTCCTCCTATGTAGCAATTGCCTTTAAAATGTATACGAAAAGGACGTAGGAAAGGTTTTATGGGCGTAACTACTCAGGAAACGCTCTCTTCTTCAAATGATCCCCCATTTGGTTCAACCGCGGCACCGTTATCCCCTCGAATACGTGTAGGAACTTGTATACTATTAGTATCACGTTCTGAATCAGGAGGATCAATGCATATTCGTAAAGCTGTGTTGCCAGTGGCTGGCCTGGGTACACGCGTGCTTCCCGCCAGCAAAGTCATCCCCAAGGAGATGCTCCCACTCGTCGATAAGCCGACGTTGCAATATATCGTGGAGGAGGCCGTTGCGGCAGGAGTCGAAGAGATTATCTTTGTGACGAGCCGCAGTAAACGCAGTATTGAAGATCACTTCGATATATTCCCCGAATTGGAGATGCTATTGGAACGCAAGGGGAAGCAGCAGGAACTGGAGGAACTACGCCACGTGCAGACGATGGCCACCTATACCTCTGTACGGCAACCGGAGCCACGTGGCCTGGGTCATGCAATTCTGTGTGCGAAGGAACTGGTGGGTAATGAGCCATTCATTGCCATGCTGGGGGATAACCTGGTTGCGCCGGAGACACCTTGCCTCCCACGTATGATAGCAATTCATGAACAGTACGGCGCATCAGTGCTCTCACTTGTGCCCTTGCCCCCTGAAGTCGTTCCCTTTTATGGCATCGCAGCCGTGGAGCCGCGCGGCCGGGATGTGGTCCAGGTAACAGACCTGGTCGAGAAACCGGCGTTGGAGGAAGCTCCTTCCAACCTGGGGGTCGACGGTCGCTACATCATGACGCCGGACATCTTCGCTTTGTTAGAGCATACCTCGCCCGGCAAAGGTGGCGAGATTCAGGTCACAGATGCGCTTGCGATGCAGGCGCGGGCCGGTCACTGTTATGGCCTGAAGTTCACGGGTATCCGCTACGATACGGGCACACCTCTTGGCCTGCTGACGACTTCTATTGCTTACGCTCTGAAGCGTCCTGATATTGCGCCTGGATTACGTGAATATATGCGTAAGGTGTTGAGCGAGGGGTAGCATCTTCCAGGGCGGGGGCAAGCCCCAATACCATTCAAATCCAGAGCCACCAGCATGGCCACACAGACGCAGTCCGGGGGACAGTGTGCCCCAGACTGCGTCCGCGAGGGCCCACGCATCAGGTAGTCACCGGCATGGCCACACAGACGCTGTCCGGGGGACAGTGTGCCCCAGACTGCGTCCGCAAGGGC